>JAESFR010000081.1_pt1 | contig 149901 bp, 168 predicted proteins | sample 9266191 | NCBI WGS metagenome assembly JAESFR01 (sample SAMN14503063, study PRJNA617104) | algae metagenome | isolation source: Pleurocapsa minor HA4230-MV1 and co-occurring heterotrophs from cement on... | place: USA: Nuuanu Pali Lookout, Hawaii | collected 2009-07-20 | reverse complement strand
TCAACCTCTGCGACGCGAAGGACGCGAGCTTGCGAGCTAATCCTTTAGGACTAGTCCTTTAGGGTTTTATTAGATTGATGATTAAGAGGCTTGCAGCCTCTTCCTAAGATCTCAAATGGGTTCTATAGAACTGGGCGTTATGTAGCTTCAATTCAAAAGGATTAATAGAATCGCTGTCACAATGACTTCTTGGCGGTTCAAATAGGCTAGTTTGTTGCGGTGGTTCTGTATTTAACGTGCGTTGCTGATGCTCAAATATTCTAGATTTCCATTTCAGTAGAGCCTCGAAGCTCATTAACTCTTTCGGTTGCTCTACTCGGTAAGTTGGTCTGATGTTGAATAGATTTAGTTGTTCGCTCACGTTCTGTAATAGTTGACTGCCAAGGCTGCCAGGATATCACATTCTTCTAGTAGCGAATTTCAAAGCCTTTGAATTCTTCACCATTATCTATAAGTTCTACCTCCAGATTATTAACTACAGCTTCGGGTGAACCAGACCTAGCCCATTCTATGAGAGCATCAACAGCATCAACTTCTCCAACTGCCACAATTTCCACGTCTCTATTCCTCAAATTCCGCACATATCCACTAACACCCAATTGTCTGGCTTGAGCGCGTGTATATATTCTGTAACTTACACCTTGAACTTTACCTGAAGCGATCGCTTTAATTTTTTTCATAACTTATCCCAATTCTCAAAACTAATACATGAGGCGATCGCTATTTATCTAATCTTCTTAGCGCACGAATTAATGAGCGGTGAGTTAAAACATATACATTTTCAATCTTGTTGTCTATTGTCTTAATATTTAAATTGGCGTTGGTAAAACATAATATTGGAGTAACAAAACGCACTCGATAAATTTCTTTAAGTGTCGCTGCTTGACCTTTTACAGCTTTGAGAATGTCTTTATTGTTGCTGAAAGAATGCACTTTTCGACCGTAGCGCAGCATCAATTTTGTACCGTCGAAAAATATAGTTCCGCCGTTACCTTTAGTGTTTACTACAAAGCAATTACCTTTAGGAGAACGTATGAAGGCATCTGCATCTCCCCAATGTCTGAGGGAAATATTGTATTCAATTTGCCAACCTTCACGTTCTAGTTCTGAAAGAATTAAAGCAACAGATTTTTCAGCTTCCGCTCCTAAATTGGCTTTTTGCGATGCTAGCAAAAGTCTCTGTCCTTTTCGGATATAAACTATGCTCTTTACCCAACAGCCAATATTAATCAATATGGATATTCCCGTGATACCCGACATCAAATATGCTAACGCTGGAGCAATAAATAAGATTGTAGCAGCAGCAAACTTTTTGACTGATTGTTTTTTTCGTCGCTTTGCTAATTGTTGAATGGTATAGCCAGCGTTAACCATAAAAGAATAGTTCAATTAGTATCTTTAGAAAGAATACCTCATAAATCGCGATCGCCCTACAACAAAAAACCCAGTTACTTAAATAGTGACTGGGTGTAACTAATATTTATTTGACTGCGTTCATTATCTCTTCTAAACTATTCAGCGTCTTGTAGAAGATTTACTTTCACTACTTTATTTTTTTCTTCTTCAAACTTGGGTAGAGTCAAATTAAGAATACCGTCTTTGTAATCGGCGGTAACGTTAGTGTTTTGAATCCGTACTGGTAGAGGAATAACTCTAGAGAATTTGCCGTATCTAAATTCAGAGCGAGTTCTACCGTCTTTTTCAGTCTTGGTTTCAGATCTGCGTTCACCAGCGATCGGACGCGAAGCTAATCCTTTAGGGCTACACGGTCAGCCATAACTTGAACGTCTAGGTCTTTAGCTTCCATGCCAGGAAGTTCTAGTTTGAGATGTACTGCATCATCAGTTTCGGTGAGTTCAGCAGCAGGAACTTTAGATAGATTGCCAAAATCGCCCCAGTTTTCAGGAGTCAAAGTATCATCGAACAAGTGATTTAATTGGCGTTGTAAAGAATTCATTCTTTGGAACGATCGACTGTTTTTTGCACCCAGTCAAAATGTAAATAAATTTACGTTTTTGATTTGAATTATTATGTCTGATAAGAAAAATGCTACTGGTAAAAGCTCTACCGCCAAACCCAATACTAATGCTGAAGGTCAGATGGATATAGCTTCTGAATCAGTTTCTCCCGAAGCAATTAATGAAGAAGGTTTGGCAGCAGCTCGGGCTAAGGAGGCACCCAAAAACGAAGCTGCTACTAAAAGAGAGGAAGCATAGAGATACAAACAGCAATGTCTACGCGCTTGCTACGCGATCGCTATCTAAATCTTACATACCAAGTCATATTTACAAATGTTACGCATTTGTAATATATAACAAATTTGTTTTAAGTGACAAACTAGAAATAGTTTCAATAATGTTGTCATGTCCAAGATTCCCAACTGCGATCGCTGTACTCTTTATGCTCATAATCCCCACTTAGTCTGTGCAGTTCATCCTGATGGTGTAGATAGCGATCTAAATATTTAATTTACTATCTCTAGTTCATTTACTTACTTTTCGGTGCTATCTTAGCCCAGATCTATTTCTATTCCCCCTAGCTCTAATAGGTAATTAGCAGCTTTTTGAGCCTGATAGACCGCATTGAAAAATGCCTGAGCATCTAGATTTAATAGTGACCAGTAATGCTTAAGGTAAGAGGCATGGTTTTCTAGTTCGGTACTAGCCAAACCAAAGCGATTGCCCAGAAAAGAAGCACCCAGATCTGCAATCAATTCCTCCTGGTGATAAATAGGATCTGCCATGTCTCCGCAGATTGGTCGTCCTAATTCAGTTGCTGTACTATGAATTAATTCGTGGAGCAAAGTAGCCCAAAAACCATCTCTTGACTTGAATTGATGGCGGGGAGGCATAAAAATCTTTCCTGTTCGATATTCGTGATAGGCTAAATTTCCAGCATAAGTTATGTCTGCCTTCAAGCTGTCAACAAAAGTTTGGATCTCCACATCTAAAGCAGGATCTGCAACTTCTGCTAGTTGGGGTAAAAAATCTTTAATCTTAATCTCTGATTCACTATCATCAATACAATCAATATTAAATACCATCAACCACTTAAAAGCACGAATGAATTTCTCTTTTTCTTGAACTTGTCCTCGATCGTCTTTAACTTGCTCGGTAACGGTTATACCACCACCCCATCTAAGCCAGTTTGCTTTTGAGCCTTTCTTGATTGTCCAACCCTTATCATTGGACTGAGTCTTGCCAATATAGTAGGGGCTAGAGTGACTGTGGTATATACAGTCTATTGTGCAGAGGAGGGGATTAATTCCAGAATATGGCTTTTGACTTAGCAAATTCTGGTATCCAATACTATACCAAGGCTGATGCCAAGGAGTTACTCCTCGGTCGATCAGTTCTAACAATTTTTTAGTAACTGTGGCAAAATTCTTATGAATCTTGGTTTTAGCCTTTGCTCTATTCTTGCCTTTGCTCATCGTCATGATAATTAATCAAGTTATTCATCATGAGCTAATGAGGCGTTAGCCGATTGGCAATAGATGTTCTAGTGAAATAAATATATTGAGAATCAAGGTTACGATGATTAATCTGACGCGAAGCTTATCTAAAGATATACCCTTTGGGACACCCCAAGACCGTTTCGCTACAATTGAACAAAACCGCACTCGGCTAGAAGAGCTTTCTTTATTGCTGTCCAGTATCTGTCTTCTATAATGCCAATTCGATTGTTAAATCTGCCAATTGAAACCGACCTAATTTTACTCAAGTTAAGTCCTCTGTCTCGATCCAATCCGTTCTGAGATGTAGGCGAAATATTAACAATAAATGGATAGTTACCCAAGCTTAAAAAGGGAACTACTACAGTTGTATTGGCAAATTTATTACCAATATCATTTTGTAAAACTAGGCAAGGTCGTGTTTTTCTTGTTTCATCTCCCTCGGCTGGGTCTAAGCGAACGTACCAAATTTCACCTCTTCTAATCCTCAATACCATCTCCTACTGCGATTTCCCACAATCGATCGTCTTCTTGTATATCAGGATCGATTGATTGAGCTTTGTAACCTGCTTCCATGCTCGCAGTAAAATATCGCTTACGTTCCTGTTCGATTAATTTATTAATGTAAGCACTACGATTAGAAGTTTGGGAATCGAGAAATTCGCGATTGATATCGTTTACTGTGATGCTAATGTTTTTCGGCATATTATCAATTAATATTAACTTTTAATAATATAATATCATATGATTAATTGGTTCTGTACGTATGTTACGGATATGCGATCGCCTAAATCTCGCTCTAAAAAATATCTTCAGTATTGACTCAGCTAATCTTGGCGTAATAATATATAGTCCTAAAAGTAACCCCAGTACCGTTAAAACTTGACCAGCGGTACGCACACTCTCCAGGCTTATATTTACTTGAGTTGCGACTCCACTCTTCCCATACCCCAAGCAATCCCTCATCCCAATCCTTTAGAGCCATACCGACCCTAATCCAGTCATCGTAGATGTCTGCATAGAGAGGATTTATAGCACAGACCAACTCTTCTACAGTCTTATGCTTGTTTGACTGTATTTTTGGTTCTTGGGGTTGAATCTTTAGTTTAGGTCGCAGATACTCAACCCAAAGACTTGAAACAGTAGGAATTTTCATTTTGTCTGGAGAAACTAGCCAATGATATTCGCCCGTAATCGGGTGAACTGATGGAGGCAAGGTGGAAAGTAAATTTTTACCTCTAACTTCTAAACCATTACCGAGTTTAAAGCTTTTAATAGGTCGATCTACATAATACAAAAACTGCCCTCGCCCAGGTCTTCCAGAACTATAGCTGACTGTGGTAGGAAAATTCATTCCTTTGAATTGACTTAAAGCTTGACTCGAATCACAATCAATCGATACCAGATAGCGATCGCTTTTTTGGTATCCACAAAGCAAACTATAGCCATTGGGAACTGCTTGATACAATCCTTTCTTGCCACTGACCCAAACTTTGCCCTCTCTTAAGAGGGAACGGAAGAGAAATTGGGGAGAATAATAGTTTTGTTGCCATTTTTTACCCAGAGGTATTTTATTGATACAGGGTATGAGTTTCCAATAACTCGGTATTTTAAGTAGGCTTTGGATTAAACGCTCTTGCGAGCGATGAAGATTGCCTTGATATTCTGGGATTTTAATGTCAAGCGTTCCCTGCCTTAAAAAGGCAGGGCCTCCTAAAGGATACCGCTCCGCATATGCGCTTGACCGCCTTTCGCGGTCTAAATATTGAGGTAAAGCTTGTTGATTTTGAGGGGAACTAAACATTTATTATACTAAGGGTTGGTTAATTGTTTGGTTTCCTCAAGCGCAAGCTCCTTGATAGCGAAAATAGAAAGTTTGTGCGACAAAGTGCAGCCTGATTAAATTTCACAGACTGGCAAATCACTCCTCTACAGGCTATAAAAATTGATAATATTTTGGTTGTCACATAATTCTAGCTATTTATTAAACTAATTATAGCCAGAACTATTAATTATTAATTATTCACTCAAGAGTATGCCGTGCAACCACTTCATCGATAGAAGTTTCTGTTACCTTTTCTATGGCTACTTCAAGAAGATTGGTTGCAGCTTCAATCTGAGTTTTAAGCTGTAAGATTCGGTTTCGACGCTCGATGCCACATCTAGCGGTGATATTGCGATCGTCTGTGTCAGTAGACAAATGCAGCACTTTAACTTTTTGGTCTTTGACCTGGGGTGGAAAGAGAGGATCTTTACTGGTTAGCTTGTTGTACTGATAGTTAGCTCCTGGTCGTTTTACCAGATATCGATGGGCTTCTACCCCAATTGGCGCGACGTATCCAGTTGATAACTCGTTTAGTTCGGCTCGGCATCTTTCAATGGCACTGCTCAAGTTAGCTAGAGACGCATCTACACCTATAGTTTCAGTAGTTTGTGGACATCCACGACTATTTAGTAATCTGATTGCTGCCCAATTGGGCGTAATTCTGACTGCTTCTACAATCCGACGATTGTTTTGCATTCTCGCAATTTGCAGTTCTGCTCGTTCCCGTTCGGATAAACTGGTAATCGTGCCACAGGTTGCTGCATTAGGACAGTCTTCTGGCTCTAATCCAGGCTGCATCAGCATATCGGCACAGGAGAAGCCATAGGCGCATTTTTTTCGAGGCATGGTATGTATCTCTATTTCACTTATTCTAGCTATAAATTTTATTATTATAGCTAGAACTATGAGACAACCAAAATTTCAATTTATATTTGCAAAGAGCGTGCGATCGAAGAATCATCACTTTAACAGGTAGTACGCATTATTTTTTATTGTGTCTTATTTTTTTCCCCTTACGTACTTCGTCGCAGCTATTTATTTGCCAGACTAATTTTATGGGTTTGGCTTGAGCCAAGGTTTTTAGCTCTGGTCTAGGAATATCTATCGCAGCTATTTTAGTGGTAATTGATTCGACTGGAGAATTTGCGGTCTTTTCTGGTGATACCTTATTACTACCTAAAGTTAATTCGATAAATTCTTCAATTCCACTCGGTTTGATTCCTACCAAATAAGCAATTCCTCTAGCTAAATGAAGTTCAAACTGGCGTTTAATTGACTCTGAATTTAACGGTAATCCTTTTTGATAACAAAACTGTATGAGTGCGGCTGGAATAGCAACACCCGTATCCCCGATAAATGTCTCCCAGCTAATTTCCAAACCCGAATCAAACAGCAGTTTGACGGGGGAAGGGATAGAATCTTGACTTAGACTGTAACAAAATCCCCAACGACAAATGGCTGCATAAGTAGGAATTTTGGTTTTGGTTTTAAGAGCAATTATTTGATACCTGGTCTTTTCGCTGAATTTAAGGCGCTTAACAATTGGCTGCATTTTTTTGGATGAACTGCCTACATTATTTTGCATCCATAGCGCAAGCTAACTTTCTTCTGCCTAAAGTGAGAGGCGAAAGTTACTAACGGGCGAGCCAACATTTTTTGTAGTCAACAATAGCTAGAACGGTTATCGTACTTTAGTCTGACTTTAATCTAACCAAATCCTATAGTCGCAGACATGGCTCAGTAATTATCTTAAACATAAATATTAAACAATCGATTTTAACTGGAATTATGTCACTAGAAAATACGGCTATTGATGCTAAAACTAAACTAAAACAAGCTATTAAAGCTGGGAAGAGCGAATGTGCTTCCTTAGCAACTGTCATTAACCAGATTATTGACCAGGGTTTATGTGAATATCTAACCATTCCTGGGGACACTATATCCGATAAACTGCACAACCTAATCACTCTCCCCTATGGTCAAGGGGGACTAAATACGGAAATTCATGAGGTAGACGCTTTACTATCAATTTCGCCATCGACTCAAAGAAAGTTTAGGACTATCGTGCATCAGGCGAAGCAAGGTGCTAGAACAGACCTTAAACCCCAAGTAAAAGAAGATAAAGTTGATGCTGAAATATCTGCCGATAAACCCTCAAATCCATCAGGTAAAAAGGCTAAAAAGCCTAGTTATAGCCAATTAGCTACCGATAGATCTGCTACTCGTGCAGCAGAAGCCTTACCAGAAATAGATCGGTTGCTTGAGTCAGGTTTGGTAGCCAAAGATGTCGCAGCCAAGATCGGTCAGGTGGTCAAAAACCCTGAAAATCCTTCTTCAGAGGAGAAAAAGATTCTTGACAACCGCCAGAAAGTTAAAGAAGAACTAACTAAAATTTTGCCAGATCCTTTACCTGAAGATCCAAAAGAAAGAGACAAAATTAGAAAGCAGGTCAAAGAGGTAATTGAAAATACAACTGGAAAAAAAAGTAACCCCAGAGTCGTCCTATCTAGTAAACCTGAAGAAGCTGCAAAAACTATTGCTACAGCAGTCAAAGATATCAATTATCTCCACCAGTTAATCGTAGCAATCGAGTTTGAGATAGAAGACATGCAAAGTTCATCCCCATCGCAATCTTCAAGCCAAAAGAGCGATAATCGGGTATTAGCAGCAGCCTAATAAACTGCTATACCAATAGTCACAATAATTAAAATAATTCTAATTAACGCATTTTTATGAACTAGAGGGGAGTACATTAAAGACATTAATGCCAGTCCTAAACTCGATCCCATCACTACCTGCCTCTGGGTTACGAGAAATAGTAAAACTATGCCTCCTAATGCTAGTAGTCCAAATAAAATACACATAATCCAGTCGAACAGCAGGACTGGATCGTTGCTAATTTTACGACTGATTCTTTGCATATTTGTAATTATTTTGGTTTTAGAGACTGTTTGTAAAAAGAAAATAAAGAAGACGATTGAAGTCAAAATCTAATTATAAAAAGAAAAACGGTAAGCTCAGAGAAAGTTAAAGATGAACCGTAAATCTTATCCTTCAGATTTAAACGATTTAAAGTGGTCAAAAGTCTCTCATTGCCATAACTCCTGTATCTTAGCCAATCTGCGAATACCTTCTGTGAGCTGTGCCTCAGTCAGACTAGAATAGCCAAAGATAAACTCTTTTGTAGTCGTAGCCTGAAGATAATAAGGTTTGAGACTAATCATCCCAACACCAACCTCATTTGCAGATTTAATAATCTTCTCCTCACTAAGTTGGGTATGCAATTGCACAATTAGATGAATTCCCGCATTTTCTCCTAAAATAGTGGCTCGTTCACCTAAATATTCGTTAATAGCTTTAACTAAGACTTGACGACGCTGATTATAAAAACGACGTATCCTCCGAATATATCTTTCAAAATGTCCTTCTTTAATAAAATCCGTCAGAGCATATTGTTCCAACAAAGGGGTAAAGCGATCGCATAACCATCTTGCTTGACAGACAATAGGTACTAATGCAGGCGGAACTACTAGATAACCAATTCGGAGAGAAGGAAAGAGAATTTTAGAGAAGCTACCAAGATAAACTACTGAGTCATTACGATCTAAACTCTGTAGTGCAGGAATTGGACTTTGATCATAACGAAACTCGCTATCGTAGTCGTCTTCTAAAATTAGCGTACCAGTTTTCTGCGCCCATTCTAGTAGAGCCAATCTTCGAGATAAAGATAAAACCACTCCTGTCGGAAATTGATGGGAAGGTGTAACGTAAAGCAGTTTAAATTTTTGAGTGCATTTATTTAAAATATCTAGCTTCAAACCTTTATTATCCAGAGAAATCGGCTGAATTTTGGCTTTTTGTCCAAAAAAACATTGACGAACGCTAATATAACCAGGTTCTTCCACCGCAACCCAATTTCCAGGCTGAACGAATAAGCGTGTCATTAAGTCCAATCCTTGCTGAGAACCATTGATAATCAGAACTTGTTCTGCTTGGCAATAAACACCGCGAGAACGAGCCAAATAATCGGCGATCGCTTTTCTTAGAGGTAAATATCCCGCAGGATCGTAAGTGTAGTCAAATATTGCTGGCTGGTAGTGACAATGACGAGATAACAATTTACGCCAAATCTTAACGGGAAACTTTTCTGTCGCAGGATTACCATAGCGAAAGCTAATTTCGGCAACTGGTTCTAATGCTTCTGAACTATCTGCTTTAATTAAACTGCGTCCATAATCAGACAGAGAAGATAGAAGTTGAGAATCGTTCTGAGGCGAGCGCTCTTTTGCTTGGTTTGTTAACCAATGATCGGGAAGTTGAGAGCAGACATAAGTACCAGAACCTGGTTGAGTTTCTAAATATCCTTCACTGGTTAACTGATCATAACTTTGGGTAACAGTAATGCGAGATATTTCTAGTGACTCAGCCAAGGTACGAGAAGAAGGCAGTTTTTGCTCTTGTTTAAGCCTTCCTTGCAAGATAGCTTGGCGTATCTCTTCGGCAACCTGAGCGTACAAAGGAACGTTGGAATCGCGATCGAGGGTGATGACAAAATCCATATTGAATAAAAGTGGACTTATAAAAATGTCTAAAAGTGGCTATTGAGTAAAACCAATTTTATTTTTACGATAGCTGGATATTGCCTCAAAAAAACCAGATGAAAAGATCCGCATTAATTGTCAGCGCAGCGATTTTTCTAATAGCCCATTCCGCTAATTTACAAGTTCCTCTCTATGGAACTTATGCCCAATTGGCAGGCTATGGCAGTGGAGTTTCCACCGTTGCTTTTGCTACCTATATCGCAGGTTTATTACCAACTTTAATTCTACTCGGAGGAATCAGCGATCGCCTGGGACGTAAAAAGACAATCTTAGCAAGTTTGCTCTTAGCTACCTTAGCGACGTTTTTAGTAGTCCCTTATCCCAATATTTACGCCTTGTTTGTCACTCGTGTCTTACAAGGGATCGCGATTGGTTTAATTACGGGAACAGGAACGGCATATTTATCGGCTTTGATGCCCCAAAAATCTACTTCGGTTGCAGCGATAGTCAGTTTAACAACTGCTTTAGGTTTTTCTAGTGGTGCTTTGTTTACTGATACCGTTCTATTGTATCAAGACTCTTTAGTTCCAATTAGTTACTGGTTGATCTTTTGCTTACTTTTAGGCTGTATTGGTGTGAGTATTAAACTACCAGAACAACCTACTTCTCAAGATAAATTAATTCGCTTACCCAGCTTTCCCAAAGGTACAATCTCTGCGGGAATAGCGATCGCTCTAGCTTGGTCTTTAGCAGGAATTGTCGGCATCATTCTTCCAGAACAGTTAAAACAATACGGTCTGACTAATTGGTCGGGTGCAATGTTGTTTATTTTCGTGATTTCTGGTGTCTTAATTCAATCCTTCGCTCGTAAGTTAGAAGCAAAAAGATCGCTACAACTAGGCTCTATTTTGCTCGTTATTGGCTATCTTACCTTTACCTGCGGGGCTTGGCTCAATGTTTTGGCTTTAGTGATAGCAGGAGTGGCGATCGCTGGAACGGCTTGCTACGGATTCACATACTTGGGTGGATTAGCTCAAGTAGTAAAAATTAGCGGTTCACAATCAGCTAGGGTGACATCGGGTTATTTTGTCTGCGCTTATCTTGGCTATGGTTTACCCGTAATTTTAATTGGCTTTCTAGCTGAAAATTTGGGTACGATCGATACCTTATTTAGTTTTGGGGCAATTTTAACCATTAGCAATATTTTACTGATTCTTAATTATCAACGTGAAACATATTCTCCATCTTGATTCCAGTCCTAGAGGCGATCGCTCTTTGTCTCGCGCCTTAACCAGTGAATTTAATCTTACCTGGCAACAAACTTATCCTGAAGACAAAATTATTTATCGCGATTTAGGACACAATCCCATTCCCTTTATTGATGAATCGTGGATTGCAGCAGCTTTTTGTCCTGCCGAACAGCTAACACCAGAATTGAAGACAACAATAGAGATTTCTAACGAATTGATTGATGAATTTTTGGCTGCAAAAGTCTGTGTGTTTGGTATCCCGATGTATAACTACACTATTCCTGCTAACTTCAAAGCCTACATCGATCAGATTGTCAGGGTAGGACGCACCTTTGCCTTAACATCTAATGGTTATGAAGGTTTAGTCAAAGACCAGAAAAAAATCTTAGTTATTACAACTAGAGGCGGTAGTTACGTTAATCATCCTCTTGATTTTCAAGAACCATACTTACAGGCTATTTTTGAATTTATCGGCATTACAGATCTTACTTTTATACATGCCGAGAATCTAGCGATGGGAGATGAAGCCCGTCAGCAGTCTCTAGCGAAAGCCCGTCAGACGATACAGCAATTTATTGCAACATTCGCGCTCTAGCTAGAACGCTTTTATAACTCAAGCACAATCAATATAGCTGCGCGGCTTTTAGTCGTGTATGGAGTTTCATGTCTCAAAATAGAAAATTTTTAAGCTACATTTGTCTATCAATTTTAACTATCGGTGACATACCTGCTGTGAATGCTCAAACATTAGTAAGACCTAATTTAGCAACATCGAGCAATAATTTTAATGCTGCGGAAATTTTACCTATTCGATTTGCCATTATCGCCTCTGAAACTTCATATCCTTCGGTATCCAAACTAAAAGATGTTAGTTCTTCAGACTGGGCATATCAAGCAATTCAGCTTTTGATTGAACGTTATGGAATAATAACAGGCTACCCAGACGCTACCTTTAAAGGCACTCGCCCAATGACTCGTTATGAATTTGCAGCTGCATTAAATAAGGTGCTTCAGCAAGTTGAAAAATTAATAATACAAGAGAAAATATCAGTATCTAGTAATGATTTAGCAACCCTAAAAAGATTAAGACGGGAATTTGAAACCGAGTTGGCTACTGTTAAAAGCCGTGTTAATGAGTTAGAAAATCGGACGAATTTTTTAGAAGCCAATCAGTTCTCTACAACTACCAAACTAAACACCAGAGTTATCTTAGCAGCAACAGGAGGAGGATTTGAAGGCGATCGCATTATTGACGTAACTAGTGAAGAGATTACCACTGAAGACCCTAACGCAACCTTAATTTATCGAACTACTTTGGCTCTCAATACCAGTTTTGACGGTACTGATTCATTGGTAACTTGGCTAGAAATTGGTAGTAATGGAATTGATGATAATACAGGAGGATTATTAGAGCCTACATTTGGCAGTGTTTTAGATTACTCGGCAAAACCACCAGTAGAAGAGTTTGGCATTTCTCGTCTTTACTATACTTTTTCTCCGTCTGATAAGCTCAATTTAACCTTTGGTTCGACTCTTGCCCTAACTGATTACATAGATACCAATAGTTATATAAATCCTAGCTTTTTAAACTTTTCTACCTTGGCATTAGTGCAAAATTACCTTCTTTTCCCCGTTCAAGGTTTGGGTACGGGGGCTGCGGTTGAGTGGAATCCAGTTAAAAGTATTAAAGTAAAAGCTGCCTATGTAGCTGCATCAGCGAAAGAACCTAATTCAGATGATTCGTCTTTCACTCCAGGTATTTTTCCTATCGGGTATATTCTTTATCCTGATGGAGAGAGCGAGGGGGGATTATTTGGCGATCCCTATCAAGGTGCAGTTGAATTAGAATTTACTCCAGTGGAAACTTTTACTATGCGTTTTCAGTATACTGCTGGGGATATATTAGGCGAACGGTTTGATGTTTTTGGAGCAAACTTTGAGCTAGATATTTCAGAGCGAATTGCTGTATTTGGACGCTACGGTTACGGCAGCTATAACAACACAGACTTTGGAAATATCAACCCTAGTTACTGGATGGCGGGAATCGCCTTTCCCGATTTATTTATGCTTGGTGCAATCAGCGGTATTGCCATCGGTCAGCCTTTTATTGCTGGGGAACTTGGTAACGCCACTCAGACTAATATAGAAGCATTTTACAACTTGCCAATTACTGATCATATCCGCATCACGCCCCTAGTACAGGCAGTTACTAATTCAGCTAATCAGGACAACAACGGCACAATTTTTTCTGGTACTCTGCGGACGGTTTTTTCTTTTTAGGGTAGTTCTAAACTTTTTTTCTTTATCTTTTACAACTTAATCTACCTTTGAATAGTCTTCTTTATTTTCTTTTTACAAACAGTCTCTTATTATTACTATCGATTTTATATGTGTATTCACTAAAATTTGTATCGATCCTGATAAGATCGAAGTCTATAGCATACAGATTCGAGTAATTTAAGCCGTTTTCAGATACCAGACATCGCTGAATATAGACATAAAGCTAAGAGCTACAGACGGCAACGCTTTCATCTTATTTTCAAGCTTAATAATTAACACCTATCACTTAATACTCAGCCTATTACCTCGCTCTACTAACCTTGCCCACGACAAGGAATTATTTGCCTTTAAATAATTGGCGATCGCTTCTTTATTCACCTTCTTGACAACTTTAGTTTCTATAAACTCTTCAGGAATCAGATCGAGATCGTGAACTTCGTCATAGTCAATTTCAATCGGCTGTTTACCTCCTTTAGCCACAACGCTTATTTTATGGGTGTCAGTCTCTACTTTCTTGACTCCACTTATTTCTAGTCGGAACAGAACCATCGCGATTAGTCTTTTTGCCAAGTTGGTTCTCGATTTTTTGAGGGTTTGTAGTCTAGCGATTTCCGAGTCCAAATAATTTATCTGATTGAGAAATTGAATGTAGTTGATAAAGCGGTCAACTCTTTTACCGTAACTGATTTCGGTCTTCTCCTTCTCTTCTTAAAATTATTTGGGTAATTTGGTTGTCAATTTCCAGGTCTTGACTAGAACCAGACTGTTCTTCTGTTGCCAAGAGCGCGCTTAATTGGTCTAACTCTTCTCCCGTTTCTAACTCTGGAAGATTTAAAAGCATAATTTATTAAATTCATCGTTAAATTGCAGTTTTATAACGTCGTCAGACGTAATTAAATTGAGCTTAAAAACACTCGAATAAGATAGAAAATGCCCGAGCAAGTTAAGTTGCGGTAAAACTTTGCCAAAGATGTGAAGTAATTGCAAACCATCCCCTTTTCAAGTCAAGCCCCCTGTAGCCATTGCCCATACTACAGTACACAATGTAATTACAATACAAACCGCACACAAATAACCTTAATTGGTAATGTCTAAAATCTTACTTTTACTGCATCAAGACAAAATTATTGCCCAAGGTCTACAAGCTTTCTTAACTAGTACTAGTAACTATGAAGTTCGCCTAGTCAACAACTATTTTCAATGTTTAGAATCAGCTAATTTTTTGCAAAAGCTAGGGTTAGCTTTCGTCATTATAGTCGAAGGTCAGTTATTAGACACTATTAAATGCGGTCAACTAACTCAATTAGACCAAGCAAGGTTAATCCTTTGCGATCGCCCTACTCAGCAAAATTCCTTATTGCTGGCTCTTAACTGCAATAGTTCCTACATTAGCTTGGAGCATAACGACCCCCAAAACCTGATCTTAGTTATCAGCTGTGCCTTAATCGGTGGTGTTTTCATCTGTCCTCAAGCTAAGAAAAAACTCAACAATTGTGTATTCCAATCAAAACTAGAACAACGTCAAGCCGTAGAAAGTTTAGCACCCATTGACAGAAAAATCCTAGCTTTAGCAGCTCAGGGTCATAACTACTCAAGCATTGGCGAACAAATAAACTACAGCGCTTTAAACATTGGTTACCGCTTAAAAAACATTGTTCAAAAACTAAACTTGCAAACCAAGCAAGAAGCGATCGCCTTGGCTACTAGCATTGGCTTAAGTTTTAACTCATCTGAGTCTGAGTTACAAGAAGCATAAGCTTTTTAGCTTTCATTAAATACCTTTATTCAAATAACCTGAATCAAAATCATGAACACAATTCACTTCGTAACTGGTAATCGCGGCAATATTGGCAAAAGTTTTTTTAGTATTCTCATGGGCTATATGTACAACTGTAACAATAGACCTTTTACCCTATTTGACACCGACCCTCACAAAAGCGATGTTGCTGCTATTTATCCAGGTATAACTGATGTCACTTTTGATGCCTGTAATGAAATTATGGTCAATTACAGTACTGAGGCGATTAAAGTTGACCGCATTTATGAAGCAGCTTTAAAACAGGATGTCATTGTCAATATGCCTTCTGATAGACACAGAGAATTGATATTCTGGCTCAAGCAAAATGGTCTAGATCAAACCGAATTTTTAATTGAGAACAATATTCAAATCTATTTCTGGTACTTATCTAATGGAGATAACATCAGTCTTCAGCTATTAAAAACATTGGTTACAGACTACCCCGTCTTCAACACAGTCCTAGTCAAAAACCAAGGTATCGACCACCAATGGAAAGAAGAACCCACTGGAGACATCGCTAAAATACTCAAAAAACTACCCTCTTTTGAACTAAGCGTCATGCCTAGAGGAGAGCGAGACAACACTTTTACTCTAGGAAAGTCCTACGAAGCCTACATTAACGCTTCTGAAACTAGCAAACTTTCCAAAAATCGCTTGCAAACTTATTTGAATCAGCAGTCTGCCAAATTTGTGCAAATATTTTCTTTTGCTAACTATACCCCATCTCAAGCTGATGCAGCCTAAGTCATGGACAGTAATAAGCTTCCATCTCCACCTCCATCCATGCCTGCTCCCCCTACACCTATTCCCGTGTCTGCACCCATACCGACTGCTTCATTATCCATAGTTGAGCAATTAGCTCAAATCACTGATAAGCAAGAGGTGATGTCCTTACTCAAATTTAAGGAAGAGCAACAGCTGGATAAAAATGACCCTCTTTGGGCATTTCTTTTAGAGTTCAAAACTATTGAAAATTCTGTTAACAAACAGGAGGAAATTCTCAATCTATTAATCAGTGGTTTTAGCGCTCAGTTTAATCAACAAATTGAAGCCAACCAACAGAGGATTGATACCAGTTTTCGCACCTATGCCCGAGACTTAATCAATCAGCACAACAGCTTAACCAATAATCTTAAAACTGTAGAAGAAGCCAGCCTCAATCTCGTTCAAACCAAAGTAGCCTCTTCTGTGAGCAACTTGGTAAAACACGCTGCCCATACTAAAGCAGTAAGTGACTGGAAAACTATGAGTCGTCTTGGCATCTACATTTTTATCCCCATGATCTTAGCTGGAATTGGCGGCTGGTTTGGTCGCAGCTATGTTGATTATCGTTATAGTAACTCGGGTCTAAGTAATGCCGACACTGCCCTACTTCATTGGGCTAAATCTGATGAAGGCAAACTAGCCCAAAACCTGACTAAGTGGAATACCAGCGGCCTCAGCAAACAAGGTAAGACTCGAATCTGTGAACAAGAAGCTGCCAATTTAAATATAACCCTCAAGCTAGAGGGAAAAGCAGTCAATCGAGGATGGTGCGTGTTGTGGATGCTACCTGCCGAGCAGAGATAAGTAATCATCAGCCAAATAAAAAAAGCTCTATTTAATAAATTTTAATTATAAAAACAATGAATCTTTTACACAAAATATTATGGATTGGCGCGGGAATATGCGTTGGTAATGGGATAGCTTTAATCATAAACACTACCACAAACAAGGCGAATGCTGCGACTTACGATACTTCAAACATGACAATTCCAACTGTTACCTATGACATGGTAGATGAAGGAGGGCAGTCCAACGGGGTTCTAAAAGCACCTGACTTTAGTTCAATCACCTTTCGTCACTTAGGCAGCTTTAGTGAGTCTGGTTATATTTCTAATGAATATGACTCTTATGTTGGTTACGCTTTAGGTCGTCAGTGGCGCTCTGGAGATTTAGTTACTGATATTCTTAAGCTAGGAGACTTAGAAGAAAGCTTCGGAGTGGGTAAACTGACCCTATCTCAGATAATGGCAAAATCTGGTCGAGATCCCAATTCTGTAACCCTGGAGCAAATTGGACTGATCGACAATCAGACCGTCGGTAGTTTTCTTAGAGCCAACCCTCAACTACTAGACGATCCCATCAAAACCATACCTCCTTTGGCGGATCTAGTTTCATATATATACGGTTACCAAAGTTCAACCCTACTTGAATATCCTGCCCAAGTTCTAGTTGCAGGAAAAGAAAATCAATCTAGCGAAATCAGTCTCACTAAAGCAGTTAAACAGCTGCCTAAAAAATCTTCTAACCCTGCTTTGCTATCTGGGATCGAAACCACCGATACAAAAAAACCTCAAATAGATGTCACTGAAATTGAGATGGGAAATTTAGACCTCAATGAATACACTTTGGGAGATGTAGAAGGCATTGGCGATCGCTTTGTTGAAGAATACGAAGGTTGGAAAGACGAATACTTAAGTGATATTGAAGGTTTAGCAGATATTTCCTTTGACAATTTTCCTAACCCTATTGCTACGACTTTAGCCTTTATCTCCCGCGTAGACTTTATTTGGAGTGATGCTCATGGGGCAATAAAACCAGGTCAAAGCGTATCAGGTAGTAACATAGCTGGCTATGCCGTCCCTTGTGACCGAGAATGCGCCCACATCGAACTTGACGATCTTGAAAATTCTGGTCGAGACAGACGCTGGATCTCTGAAGGTCGTAGATGGATGCTAGGGAAAGACCCCGTTAATGCCAATATCTGTCCCGATGCACCTTGGGGTGTAGATGGAGGAGAAGGAGTATTAGGTGAATTAAACTGTGGTAAAGAACCAACTGGTCGTAATCCTTTTGGTCCTGCTTTTAAAGTTGCTCTTTGGGGCGTTGATGAAACCACGGATACAGCCGAAACAGCTATTTTCTTTCGGTTCTGTTATCGTGGCGTTCCCGATCTTGGCTGTACGCCCTACTTTATTGGTCCGATTCCTTTTTTGCCAGCCAATCGAGAAAGCTGGATCATTCTTGGACCAGGGGTATGAGAAGGACTACATAGACTGAAGAATCTATCTAGTCCTTCTCTCTGTGTGTTAATTAACCTCCGTATGTTGGCATTGCCCCCATTACAGCTTGTGCTGTTTGTTGGGGTTGGGCATAGGAAGTGACCTGTTGAGGTACGAATCCTACAGGCTGTTGCTGAGGTACAAATCCCGCTGCTGCTGCCGCTTTAGATTGCGCTCCGCCGTCAAAAGGGTTGGCATAGGTACTACCATTGCCATTCCCGTTACTACGGCTAACGCCACCACTGTTTTGTCTCACATTTTGAGACATCCAGTTATGCTCTAAGATATATTCTTTGATCGGAGCATGGGGTTCTGAACCATTAACCAAATCAGGCAATAGGCTCGGTGCAATAGCCTTCATTACACAACACAGTTGCAATTCACTAACCTTAAGTTTTCCGACAGAGCCAAAGGTCTGCTCGAAACTGGTTTGAGCCTGTTCGTAATCAGGAGTCTTGGGACTTTCTCCTCTTTGAGAAGAGATTTGATTAACATATATTGTCTTAAACAGATCCCGTGCGCCAAAGAACAAGCTTTTAGCGATGGTGGCTTGGTCACTTAACTGTAAGCCTAATGTTTGACAAGCATTGCCATACATCTGATTGATGACTTGGGCGTCTTGAGGATTCAAGTCTGCGCCGTAGAAATTTATGCCAGCTTGAGACTGCTGAACTTGTTGAGGCTGTTGAACCTGCTGGGGTACATAAGCCTGTTGAGCTGCATAATTTTGCTGGGGTTGTTGCATCTGCTGAGGCATAGGTGCAGGTGCGCCTTGAGGCTGTACATAATTCATAAAAAGTACTCCTTAGATGTTTTTTTTCAATTGAACTAAACGTTAGTCGAACTAAATTAGAGGACTCTCTAATTCATTCACCTACCCAAGCCCGATAGGGCTATCTTTCTCAATCGATCAAATCTTTAGAAAAAAACTAAGCAAGTAGCTAAGAATCCGCACAAATTGGGCAATATAAGCCCATATAGACCTAATATCTAAACTATGTTGGAACAGTTTGATTTTAACCAAAGTTCGCCGATTACAACTATTCAGCTTTATCCAAGTGACTATGAACTAGCCTTAAAGCAACTGCTTGTTATTTATGGCGATCGCCATAGTGATAAACCAGTTTTTTATTGGAATAATGGTTATCGCAACCTAGTTAAGTTAAGTCTAGAAACCCATCACCTCAGATATAGTTCAACTACTAGCCCTGAAACTTGTGACAATCCTTTGCTATTAATTCAAGAAAAGAAGCTGTCAGCAGGATTGTACATTTTTGATAATCTTTTAGACTTCGATCTCCTCTCTCTCGAAGATAAGTCTATTCGAGAATCACAAATTTATAACTGTGCCAATCGTCTAGTACACCAGCCTGAAATTAGCATCATTTTATTAGGGGAATGGATACAGCTTAGTCCCAAGCTTCGTCTTAAGCTCAATCAAATCCAATTAGGTTTACCCAATAGTCAAGAAATCGCCCAAACATTAGAAGCAGAAATAAAACAAAAACCACCAGTAAAGCTTATCTCTGCCTGTCAAGGGCTATCTTGGGGCGATATCTACTACGAGTTAGCTCAATCTACGTATCAAACAGAATCAATTATTCCCATACCCTTAGAACCATTGGCAGAGAAGTTTTTAAGTCTTAAAGAAAAAATTCTCAACAATAGCCAACTCAAGCTAGAGTACTTTAGCAAGATAGAAATTCCTCGTATTGGCGGAAACGATTTGCTCAACAAGTTTCTATTTGAGAAATTAATCAAACTAAACGAACCAAATGCCAATCGATATGGACTTAAGCCTCCCAAAGCCATGTTGTTTTTGGGACCACCAGGAACGGGTAAAAGTTTGACTGCCAAGATGACCGCCAAAGCCCTTGGTTATACCCTTATGGGTATGAGTTTTGGTGACATTCTTGGTTCAGACAACCCCGATCGCATCGTCTCTTTACTCCTTGAACTAGCCCAGAGTATGGGTAAGGTGATCCTCTTCCTCGATGACTGGGATAAAGGTTTGGGTAATTGGGAATCGGGTGGTGCAGCCCGCCGTATTGTGCAAAAATTCCTTACCTGGATGCAGGAACACACCTCATCCGTAATCACCATCGCCACCGTTAATCGCATCGAACTATTACCCGCCGAGCTAGTCCGTCGTTTTGATGACGGAGGAATTTGGATGCTTGACCTGCCCAATCGAGGTGCAATCTATGACATCTTTAACATTTATTTAGCCAAATGTTTTCCCAATCAATTCTCAAGTTCTAATCCCGAATCAGTTAGCGATACCCCTTGGGATATGGAGCAATGGAATGAATTAATCGACGAATCTACTGAATGTACCCCCGTTGAAATAGCGGACGTGGTTCAAACCTGTCTGGTGGACTGGTATTGCGCCTTAGACGAAGTGGATAGAGCAAGTTTATCGTCAATTCCCACGATCGACTTTGAGTATTTATTAACCAAAGTCATGCAGATTAACAAAGCTTCAGTACGGGCATCCGAGTCAATTCAGGCAATGCGGAATAATGCTTGGTTTGCCAAACCTGCTTCTAGTCCAGATTCGAGTCCCTTTAAGCTACCAGATGAAGTCCTACTCGGTGGAGGTTAAAATATCTTAGTAATCAGTTTATTAGTTTTTTAAGCTTACTTGGCCTGCCACCTTTTTTTCCATTAATCCTTGAAGCAGCTTGTTTTTTTTCTGATTTGGAACGACCACCTTTTGCTGCAATTTCTTTCATCCAAGCTTTTGTACCAAATACTCCTTGTACTAACTCATTTACCCCAAAGTCAAGATCGGCATTTGACCACGTTATACCCCATCCTGCGGGTGTAAGCTCAACCTGGGCTATCTCATCGTCTGTCAGGTTGCATACTCCTTGAAGCAAGGAAACTGGGCATTCAAATGTACAGTCATTATCAAAATGAATGATGATTTTTCTTGACTGCTTATTATAATGTACTTCACAAGCAGAGGGTTCAGATATACTATGCTCTGCCGAATGAGCCATTGCAGCATCTATCTGCTTGTCAATTTCCTGCTGTGTAATTGGTGTTGTCATCATTCTAAATCTCCATGAATAGACTGCCACTTTTGCAGTAATTTTGACTGATATTGGTTAACTATTTTCAAAGCTTTAGAAACTTCTTTTCGATTCATACCTTGAAATTTGAGAAGAACGGGGACACCACCTTGATTGTTCAATTCGATTACACATTCTCCGTTATCTTTAAAAACGTGTACGTGATTTGGTGGATGATCGTTAAACCAGATCTTTACGATATATCCGTCTACTCTTAAAACTTCAGGCATTTATAATAGTTTAAACCTAAGTGAGTTAGGTTTAAACTATTATAAATCATTGTCTACACAGAAGAGTAAAGGATTTCTTTTTTGTGACATTCTTACTCTTCCTTTACAAGCTGTCTAAAGAGATAGCCTCACGCAACACTTCATCTCGTATTACCGAATGAAGTACAGTGCTTTGAGCAACGTCAACTTCACAACCAAGAAGCTCTTTTAGCCCACGGGTAAAGGCAATTAAATCAAGGAGTGATTGTTCTGGCGAGACATCAATCAGAAAATCCACATCGCTTTCATGTGTATTATCTTCCCTTACCGTAGAACCAAACACCCTGATATTGGGAGCATAGTAACGTTCAGCAAGAGTGAGAATTTGAGAACGATAGGTTTTTAATTGTTCTTTATTCATTGAAAACCGAGATATTTTTGCTCAGCAATAAAGGTTATCTGTATGGAGGTGTGTATTTATTTTGACTTCCAATAAAACTGTAGAGACTGAAAGTTTAATTTACACAGAAATAAGTCCATCTTTTTCTAGCTTCTCAGCGATCGCTTTTCTAATATATTCACTGCGATTCGGTAAAGAACGAACAATAGCATCAATTTCAGGAGGAAGTTTGACGCTGACTGGCGTTTGCTTATGGGTTACCCCTAATCCTTTCCCCTGGAATAAATAATCTTTTTTCTGGTCTGTGTTTTCCATAAACAACGAGTATACGCGATATCACGTGCTATTATTATGACAGAGAGTTAGGGTCGGCAAAACTTATTCTCTCTGTCTAATACTCAAAGCCAAACAAGGCTTTGTCATCGTCAACAACTTAAAAGTTTAAACAATGAACTTAATATCAAGTATACATGATGGTTCAATTGATGTAGTAGCTTTTGAAACCACTAAAGAGCAAACATTTAAGCGTGGCGAAGTCCTAGAGGACTTATCGCAAAAAACCGAAAAGTTTTCTAGACAATATAGCAAAAGATTTTTGTCTCCATAAATCAAGTTTTTAAGTTACCCAGGTAACTTGAAACCTGGGTATAACCTTCTATCTCTTCATAACCAATAATCATGACAACTATTAAGTTTCTGCTGTCACCCGTGAAGGCAGTAAAGTTAGAGGTGAGTTTAGGAGACAAAAACTATGCCTAAACTGATTAAATTAAAATCCAGCTTAGATCTAACTCATGATGAATCCCGCGATCGCCTCGCATTAGAAAGAAAAGTGGAACGGGCTTTTTATGTAGCAGGGGTAGCCTTAGCCCAATTAAGAGATCGCCGGTTATATCGTTCAACTCACAGTAGTTTTGAAGAATATTGTCAGGACAGATTTGGCTATACTCGTCGCCGAGGCGACTATTTAATAGGTTCATCACAAGTAGTTGATAATTTAAAACAAGAACCACAAAACAATTCAGAACCAAATCAAAACCGAGAACCATTGGTTCTCATTTTGCCTACTTCAGAACGTCAATGTAGACCTTTGATTAACCTAGAACCAAGCTTACAAAGACAAGCTTGGAAAAAAGCTGTAGAATTAGCAGGACACAGAATTCCATCAGGAAAAGTTGTCTCTCAAGCTGTGTCCGAGTTTAAAAATCAAGAACCAAAAGCTCAATATAAAATTGGACAAAAGATTAAAATTCAATCCAATCATTCTTTATTTGGTGGTAGTTCTGGCACAATAAAACAAATACCCAACCATACAGAGGTGATTGTGAAATTGGATAATGGTCAAACCGAGTCAATCAGTAACGAATACATACAACTAGAATTAGATTCAAGTATTCAAGAACTACCAAGCCCTGGCATAGCTTACAAAGCGGGAATTGGTTTGGAGTACAACGTCAGGCTATCTCAGGAGACATGGGACAAGCTTAATTCTTATGCAGTCAATGAAGGAACAGCTAGTTTGGATGGGGCGATCGCCAGACTGTTAGATTTGGTAGGTCGAAGCTAGATTCTTTGTATAGTAATACTACCTCAAACATTTTTCTCTTTATACACGCGATTGCGGCAAGAATTTTGATTTCCATCAACTCCAATACCTACCTACCTTGATATCAACCACTACTGGTATTGGAGCCAAAATATCCCGCCCTGCTTCAATCATAACCCTTTCCAAAACCTGAGCTACGCGATCGCTTGAATCCTTTCTCGCTTCAATTACTAACTGATCGTAGGCAGTCAAAACCAGGTGAGCATCCAGTCCTTGTCCAACTGATTCTATATACCAGCTAGATATTGCCCGCTTTAGAATGTCAGCACAATCAGCCTGAATCGGATAGTTGATAATCTGGCTAAGCTTCGGGCTTTTACTCGACCAAATATTAACTCTGCCCAAACTCGATTGAGCCTGCTGTTGACCCTGTTGCCACCGACGGCGACATGAGGAGTGATACAGGGCAATTTCAGGATAGAGAGAGAAAAACATTTCCCGCAGCTCTTTTGCACGTTCCCAGCTCAAGTAGACACTGAACTTTTTGGCGGCATTGAGGCGAAACTTTTCTGCACCCATGCCATAGATTAAGCCTAAATTCAAAATCTTACCGAGTTTACGCTGTTCTGGCTTCAGCTCTTCTATCTTACAATCATAGATGTAAGAACCGGTTAGAGCATGAATATCCTGTCCCTGCCCAAATGCCTCAATCAAAGTAGGTACGTTCATTCTTTTGGCAGCTAGCCTCAACTCAATTTGAGAGTAGTCAGCATCGACTAGAATATTGCCATCAGTAGCACCAAAGCACTTTCTCAACTTAGGTATTTTAGGTATGTTACTCAAATTTGGCTCATGACAGCTAGTTCTACCTGTCCTCGTACCAATCTGCCACCAATTGCCTCTAAGTCGATTGTCCTCTTGAAGATGTTCATCAAAACCTTTTAAGAAAGTATTGATAATAGTATTGAGACTGCGATACTTAATTACGGGCGCAATAATGGGATACTCCTTGACCCATTCAATCAGTACATTACTATTGGTAGACTTTAGATTCACTCCATACTCTTGGAGTACAGTTAATAGTTGTTTAGAAGAAACAATATTAAATTCTTTGCCTAATTCCTGGTAAATTTCTTCTCCTAAACTATCTCGCTGTTTTTCATAGTCTTGGCGCACTTTGTACCAGCGATTGCGATCGAGGAAAATTCCCCGACTCTGCATCTTAATTATCGGCAGCAGGCAAGAGTACTCCAAAATGGCTATGCCAGATAAATTAGCCTTGTCTAACTGTTGTTGAAGGCTAGTTAAAATCTCAACTAATATTCCCGCATCATTGGCAGCATATTGGAGTTGAGTACTAGTTAGTTTTCCTGTCCAGTCTGAATTTTGCTCAGTCTTATCTAATTTGACATTGAGTAAGCATCCAGCCGTAAACTGCAAACTGGCTTGTCTAGTCGCCCCTGCTTTTAATACTTCAATGCCCAACATGGTACACATCAAAGGACCATTAACCTCAATTCCTTCCGCTTCTAGCATCAAGACATCAAACTTGATGTGATGTCCTACCTTAAGCATTTTAGTATTAGCCATTAATCTTTTGAGGCTACTCCTATCCTCGATCTTAGGCAATTTAATAATTAGCACTGGTACATCGGGGCTATAGGCTATCTGAATAGTCTTAACCATGCAAGGAGCAGGAGTCAGCCCTTTTGTTTCAGTGTCTAAAGTAATAAAACAGCTTTCGACTTGAATTCTTTCGACCCAGCGATCGAGGTCACAATCGCGATCGACTATTACATAGTCAAAATTCACTTCTTTTTCGTAAGCCAGTCTATCAAGCAAAGCCTTGCTTTGTTTTTTTGTATAAAAACTCAATCTTTGGTTGGGCATTTATTTTAAATTAGTATGTATTAGCTAAAAGCCACTTCCCCTCGTACTTTAGTCTGATAAAAGATGGCTCAAATCTTAGGGCGATCTGGGCTATTATCAAGCTAATTTGAGGATGCAAACCTTTCAATCACATCCTCGCTTATGTCCCGAAAAACAATTACGCCAAAAGTCTTTTTGATGTTAATGGCGATCGCCATGTTCTTATCTAGCTGGATACTGCCTACATTCCTTTGGCAATTTAGTTTTATCGGTGGATTGATTTCCTAAGCCATGACTAACTACTTACCAAAACTAGTCGCCCAGGCTAATACACAAGCCCAAATTCCAGTTGCGAATACATCCCCAGCCCAACAATCGCTATGGTCAACAGAACTATTTCAACTCTCAGTTATGGGAGGGATTTTAGGTTTTTTCCTAATTTTGGCTTCGCTCAATCAAAAACAACCCCAACTCACCTCGGCTCGAATGGCTAATCGTTGGGATAAGCTCAACGCTACAAATTTAGCCTTCAAACACCTGAAGGTCACGGCTAGCGGTAAGTGTAATCCAAGTGCTGCTTGGTGTGGGACACCTCAATACCAATACAAATTTTTAGGATCTAAATGGGCATCTAGAGTACAGACTATTTTGCACAATACTATGCCAACCACCTGGATACCCGATGTGGGTAGGGGAGTACTGGTTTTAGGCGCGCCTGGTTCTGGTAAAACTTTTTCCTTTATCGATCGCGTGCTTGAATCTCTGTATGCCCAGTCAGTGAGTGTCCTGCTTTACGATAAAAAAGGCGACCAGATGAAGCTGCATATGTCTTTGGCTTCTCGTTATGGCTATACCGTAGATGTCTTTGCCCCTGGAGGAGTAGGAGTTGAACACGAGGAAGATCCAAATCATCCAGAAGGTCAATACACTTGCGTAATCAATCCTCTCGACTTCATGAAAGATGCCAGAGATGCTACCACAGCAGGAGAACTAGCTAAAATCTTTATCGACTCTCAGGGTGGCGGGGACGGCAAAAAAGACTTTTTCTCCCAATCAGGGGGAATGCTCGCTAAAGGGTTGATGCAGCTGGCTAAATCGAGTAAGTATCAAGACTTGCCGATGGTCTACGCTATCACCCAACTACCTAACTTGGTCAAACGCCTTGATTGGGCAGTGCAGCGTAATGATCAGCAGAAGCTCGACCCTTGGATTGCCGCGACTCTTTCTAACTTCCTTTCCTCTAAAGAATCAGAAAAGACCGCAGCTTCGATTAAAACCACAGCAGAAATTACTTTCTCAGGCTTTATTCAAAATGACCTTTTGCCCTGCATGATTGGTAAAAGTACCATCGATCTTCACCTCAAGCCCAAGCAATTACTAGTTATGAAGCTAGATGACCGCAGGCGCAGCGTAATCGCACCTTTGATTATCATGTGTATGCACCTTTCTATTGTCGAAAACCTCAGCCAGAAGCGGAAAAATCCTTTTTGTTACTGTATTGATGAAGCTCCCAGCTTAGGAGTATTTGCTAAACTAGCTGAATTTATTAACGAGTATCGCTCTAATGGTGGTATTCCCATAATTGGAGCGCAAAGCTTGAATCAATTCTTTGAACTATATGGAGACAAACGAGGTAAAGCCCTAGTATCTGGCTTGTACACCCATGTCCTATTCGGTCCTAATGATTCGGCTACCGCAGAAGAATATTCTAAAAAGTTTGGCAACAAAACTGAAATCACGACCTCAGTTTCCCGTTCCTCCTCTGCTACTGGTGGTTCAACTTCCGTAAATAAACAAATTCACCAAGTTCCCTTGATTAGCGTAGATCAGATTGAGAGATTTCCCCAAGGTAAAGCCATTATTGCCAACCCAGGCTATGGAGATAAAGACGATACTAGAAGACCATTGATGGGTAGAATTGGTATTCCCGAAGAGGATATTAAGCGAGAACTTAACGCCCAAACGGTAATTTGGAAAGAGAAAATTCGCCCTGCCTTAGCCCAAAGAATGGCGGCACTCAAAGAGAAACAACAGCAAAAATATATCGATCTCAGCCAATTAAACAACAAGGAGAAGCAGGACTGGACAACGGAGCAATTGCAGTTAAGACTGGCTCATGCTGAAGAATTACTGCCCATGCCTCCAGAGAATCAAAAGTAAGTTACCCAGTTACCCAGTTACCCAGTTACCCAGTTAAGAATAAAACTTGGTACGAACAATAGGAACATTAATTAATGGCATATCAATAATAAGCAGTAAACCGCCAGACTTTTATGAAGAAAGAATCAACTAAATAGATTAAAATATCTCACCTAGACTGACAGTTAGGTTGGGCAGTACATTTTCTCCAGACAAGCTGGCGGGGTTATCTAAAACTTCTTTGTTTCTTTCCTGACGATAGATTTCTACCACTTTATTATCGGGATTAATCAACCAACCTAGTCTTACGCCACAGTTCATGTATTCGACCATCTTTTGCTGTAACTCGAATAAATCATCGGTAGGAGACATTAACTCGATTACGAAATTGGGTTCTATAGGCGCAAACTTCCTTTGCTGCTGCTTGCTTAGACTATTCCATTTGACATTTTCTACCCAACTAACATCGGGAGAACGGGTTGCACCATTGGAGAGTTTGAATCCAGTAGAAGAGTCAAAAGTAACTCCTAATTTATATTGGCGATTCCATAATTCGACTTGGAAGAATAAATCCCCATTCATTTTTCCACTCTCACTTCCAGTCGGTGACATAACGATTAATTTTCCTTGAGGAGTAGTTTCAAATTTGGTTTCGGGATTGTCCGCGCACAGCTTTTCCAATTCGCGATCGCTTATTCTCTCTGTAAAAGCAGAAACATTAATAGCAGTCATGATTATCGATAATCCAAGTTGTTATAGATGGTAAATTAAATATAAATATAAAAGCTTGCTCTTTGGGCGGTTGCTTTTTCCATTTCATTCAGTAATTTTTTGAAGTTCTTTTCTTTGTTTTATTCTAAACTTTATCTGTTGGAGTGCTTATATCCTCAGTTTTACGACTGGAATATGAGCGGATTTATTTTTATATATTTTAAGTTAAAACACCTATTCAGTTACCCAGTTACCCAGTTACCCAGTTACCAAGGTTTACTTATATCTTGCTAACTTGTTACCCAGTAATATGTAAACTAAGATTACAAGAAACCCAAATAACCAGTTAGCTTGTTATCTTATTGGCTGTAAACCCAATTATCAAGTGAGTAACGGCATGGGAACTGCTAGAGAAATTGTCACTATTACTGGGTATAAAGGAGGCGTAGCTAAAAGTACAACTGCTATTCATATAGCTGACTTTTTGAGTGACTACGGCCCGACATTAATCGTTGATTGCGATCCAAATCGCACAGCCCTATCTCGATATAAAAACAATCTGGAAATAATTAAGGATTCACCTAAAGTCAAAAAACTGCCTTTTACTGTAGTACCTGAAAAAGCAGCGGCTATGCATGTATCCGACTACAAATACATAGTTTTTGACACTCCAGCAAGACCCGATAGCGATGATCTAAAAGAATTGGCAGAAGGAACTAATCTATTAATTTTACCTACTCAGCCCAATAGCGATAGTTTTGAACCAATGATGAAAACAGCTCATGACATTGGCAACGCTCCTTACAAGTTTTTGATTTCTATTGTGCCGCCCCATCCCAGTACGACGGGAAAAAATATGCGACAAGATTTAATTGATGCAGGATTACCCGTGTTTGAACAGATGATTCGTCGTTCAACTGGATTCCAACATGCAGGAGATTTGTCTACTACTGTTCGATATATGACAGGACAGAAACCACTGTGGCAAGACTACAAAGCAGTAGGTAAGGAAATTATCAGTTTTTTGGAGAAAAACAAATGAGCATTGTCAAAAATATTATCAACAAGGCTAAGTCTGATGATTACGACCAAGATACTCAGATAGCAAGTAACCAAGATACTCAGGTAACAAGTAACCAAGTTAAAAAAAGTATTAAGAAAAAGACCCTGAACTTGGAAGTCCCAGCAGAAGTAGGCAATTTTTGGATGGGCAAAATTAAAATGGAAGGAAGTCAATTTAAAAAAATTGTCATCGCATTTCTGATCAAAAAATATGGCTTGCCAGAGGGCTATACTAAAGACGACCTATAGCCCAGTTACCTGGTAAGCTAGCTTCCCAGTTGCCCAGTTACCTGGGTTTACATATATCTTGCTAACTTGTTAGCTACTTATCCAGCTACAAAGTTACCTGGGTTTATATGTATCTTGGAAACTTAGCAAATGGGTAACTAGGTAATTACCGTTTAAAACAAAGATTTTGATTTTTTCATATTCTTTGCTCTCTTATACCCTTTAGGCTTAGTCGGCTGGTCTGGCTGAATTAAATCACCTTCTATCTTGAGCTGTTTAATTTTTGGTGCAGTAACAGGAGCTGGTTGAAGGTCAATAATCTTGCGGATCTCTTCTCGCCAATCCTTCTCCACCAAACCAACAGGATAAATATCTCGGTACTGTTCTAGCCAATACTTTTGATGAATGGATACGGGAGCATTTTCACGATCTGGTTTTGCCAGCGAATTCCCCCACATTAAATCGGTGCGATCGACTAGGTAAAACGGTGGCATAGCAAACCAGGGACAATACCAGTACCAATTTACAAGCGTTGCCTTAAGTAAGACTTGATCTATATCCGTGGCAACCATACACAAAATTCGATTGCTAGGCTCTAATGTCATCACCCCTGTTCCCACAGTAGGCTCACAACCTACCTGTAGCCTATTATCCTGTTCGGGGCAAAACAACATCTGTCCGATGGCATTGGCTACCGTATTGGGTGTAGGAAAATATCCCGTGTGCCTTTGCGAGCCTTTACTCTTGGCATCAGCAATTAAACTCCCCCAATAGTCTTTGGGTAGATACATCACAGGAAACAGATTAAACAGCTGATACAAAACCATACTGCACCCCTCACAGCTATGAGGATCGGGGGGTAATTCTCCAATATGAGGATGCCCCAAAGCAAACAGTAGCCAGTCAAGCAAGTACTCGATGCGAGTTATCATACTGATATAGCCACCTTTAGTTAGCATCTTATCGAGACAGAGTTCAAGCATTTGGCGACCTTTATCTCGACTAGAAGCACACCCGTTTGAGAAAGATATTTCAGGGATATGCTCAAGGGGTAAAATATGCTTTTGAATGTTTTTGAGTCTTGTATCTGGGTTATATAGATGGTGAAAAAGCCATCCTGGTTTTAAGTCCCGTCTTAAGTTGGGAATATACTCAGTCTTTAACGGTTTTTCGTGTTCTTCTTCGAGCAGATGGCTTTTGTCGGAAAGAAAACTATAAGGTGAAAAATATTTCAGCATCACTAGAAAAAATATAATTGCACCTTTTCTAGTCGCTAGACTTACAAATTGAAAATTAGCCGATTAAAATAGGTAAGACTCTTCTCGATCGTCTATATGCCAGAAACAATTGCATTGCTGAACAACAATATTTTTTATGCGATGGGGCTACAAAATCTCATCCCCACTGGCTATGAACTGCAAAATATTTCATCCCAAGAACTAGAGCGCAAAGACATTAGAACATCATTACCTCAAGCTAAGTCAGTACTAATCACAAGTGAATTTGTCTCACCGAAAGAGACTATTAATCTGGTCGAATCCTTATTGAAAAAGCAGAAGCAGATAATCTATCTAGCTCAGTCAAAAGATAAATTAGTGTCTCGACTATGTTCAATGGGTTGTCAGGGAATTCTCGATCAAGAGCAGGTTAACGATCAGCTATGCGCTGCCATCAACGCGGTCATAAGCGGTGGCACTTATTATTCTCAAGGCTTATTAAACGATAGCTACATGGTTTTACTAGGACCATTAGTAGAGCTATTTGATGAGTTAGATACTACTATCCAAAAGCTAACACCTAAAGAAAAGGGAGTGTTTAACCTATATGTCAGTGGGCTATCCCTGACTGACATCATGAAAGAGTTAGCAATATCCAAATCTACAATTAATACTCATATGGAATCGATCCGAACTAAATCTGGTGTAGCTTCGAACCGAGAAATTATCACTAGATATCAAATAACTCGCTTAAAATCCAACCGATAGGTTACCAGCAGGTCATCAATATTAACTTGGCAGATAAATCACAGTTGCTATATTGAAGCTGCCTTTGAGTGTCTTGAATCACTTTGTTAAGCCAAACAAACTGTTCGACCGAACCCATCTGCACCTCTTGCTTGATAAAGTACAGTCGTTTCACATTACTAATTCCCGCAAATTTAGCGACTTCGGGATCGGAAAGATTATTACTCAAGGCGATCGCACTTTGCATTACTGTAGTAAATTGAGTACTCAAGCTAGCTAAGATTACCTGTTCGGGAACAATGCCTTTTAATTTCTGGACATAAGCAGGTATTTCTTTTCGCTTTTTTAGTAAAATCATTTTCTTAAGTTCAATCGCCGTAGCATATTCAGAAGGAATAATCTGACGCACTAATTCCAAAGTAGGATTAGTTGAAAGCAAAGCTACAGTAGACAGTCCAGAACGTAACTGAGGAAAGTTATTGTTTAAAGCTACTCTTAGATATTCTTTAACCTCGTAACTCAAAGTTAACCCTAATTGTCCTGCATAAAAATCAATTCCTTTATCGATATCCTTTTTGTTCCAAGTACTAGGTAGTTGAGCCTGACTTTGTAGATAGGGCTTCAAAGCTTGACCCAGCTTGGTTTTACTATTCCAACTCGGACAGACAATAAACAGCAGATTCTTGGACTTGGCAAGTCTTGGAATCAGACTTAAATCCAGCTCTAAATCTGACTGACTTACGTATAGTAAAGTAGCAGTATTAACCGAAGTCAAACCGTGGGTCAGACAATTGAGGTAAGCCTGCTGAGGGTTTTCTCTACTCTGATATTTATTAAATCCGTGACATACCATAGCATATTCGATCTGTTCTTCAATTAAGGTGCGATCGTCACCTATAAACAGTAAAAGCATGATGTTAATTTCAAATATTGTTCTCCATTATCGACAAGACAAATCCAGCCCTAAAAATAGTTTCTTGAACTGGAATAATCGTCAATCTAGCACTGTGTCAACTAATTAATGATGAGTAGTTTTTTGGATTGGGATACATTACTTTAACCTTTTACCCTTCTTGATGCAGTCCTAAAGGATACCGCTCCGCATATCGCTCATGGGGCTTGCCCTAAAGGACTAACTTCGTGTCGCACCGCTTAGTTTGGTGGAAACCCCCAAGACCGCCCTAAAGGATTAGCTTCGCGTCCGCTGCATCGCTTTCCCTTTATCCGTCAATTTTTAATTGACAAAACACTAGCCTTGCCATTTAACCTGTTTCTGGTTCGTTGATTACTGAATCGGCAATTGGTAAACTCCGTTGTTATGAATATTTTGGTAAGTCGGGAGTTGTTGATTTACCTGTACTCCATTTTGGTAACCTCCATTCTGAGGTGGGTACGAATTCACAGAATGCCGATTGCCCTGTCCATGGACATACTGTTCGGGCTGCAACTGAACGGGAATAGGAATTTGAACCTGATAAGGTTGGGGTTGCATAGGTGCAGGAGCATATTGAGCTTGAAGCTGTTCTGAAGTAGGCACTTGAGTTCGATCTAGCTGATTTAACTCATCAGAGACTTGGTTAGCTAGACGATCGGCAGCCATTGGTTGCCAAGCTATAGCAGCCTCGTACAAAATTAAACGGCAACTGGTTTGAGCATTATTACCACTACCTAGCTTATTAGTAGCTGGAATAAGTACCGCTAAAATTTTATCTGCATTAACGATAAAATTCCTGCTGGTATCAGCTCTTGTCATCATAGCGATCGTGTAATCAACTAAGGCACTCAAAATGTGCTTAGGATAAAATCTGTCTCCAATTAATTCTTGTAGAGTGCGATCGATGCTCAAATAGTCCCTGGCTTCAAACGCTAGCAATAGAGTTTGTAACTTAGCTTCAGCTATCTGGGGACACAAATCTTCTACCGTAACCCGTTGTGAAACTGTACCCAAAGTCTGTAAACACCGTCTGATCGAACCTTGGTTATATTCATAAATTCGGTAAGCCTCAGCTTCAGTTAAAGGAATTTGTTCGTGATGGGCAATATTCATCAAATAGCCCGCAACCAAATCCCTCGCCACAGTTTGGAAGCGAAGAATTCTAGCTCTCGAGCGAATAGTTTCTAACAACTTATCTTCTTCAGTTGTACAAAGGAGAAAGACTGTATCAATCGGTGGATCTTCTAACAGTTTGAGCATCGCATTTTGGGCTGGCTTACTCATTTGATGACACTCATCTATAATCAATACTCGATATTTAGAATCCAGGGTATGGAGCTGACACTTTTCGATAATGTCTCGAACATCATCAACTCCAGTCTTATCTGCTCCATTAATCTCACTAATGGCAAGGTGATTATCTTTAAGATGAGCTTGACAACTATCACATTGATTACAGGGTTCAACTCCTTGGCGATTAGTACAATTTAGGCTTCTAGCCATGATTCTAGCAAGAGTAGTTTTGCCAGAGCCAGAAGCTCCCACGAAAAGAAAAGTAGTCTGTAATGGCGACTGAAGCAGACTAGCTTTGGCAATTTCTACAGCTACAGATTGACCTACAACGCGATCGAATCGAATCGGTCGATATTTAATTGGTAAATTCATAAATCAAAATACAGATTGGTTACACACCTAGAACTAAAAGATCGAAGTGCTTTTTTTATCTAACTTCTAGAGTCCGACAGGACTATTATTCTTCGTCTTCCTCGTCTGACTGGTTTGAGGCAATTAACTGAGCTAGACAATAAGTAGCATCACCATCTTGAATCAAAATATTGTTACTAGGCTCTGACTCACCTTTATCTGGTTCTAAATCCAGCTTGAAAATTACTGTTTCTGAACTAATCGAAGTTAGTACTTTAACTAAATTATCAATGGGTAAATTGAGGGTAATGAACTCTGCCGAATCATTTCTACAGTAGATGTTTTCTGCACCGCTACCAGCTTCGGTAGACTGGCTTAACTTACAGGTTTCTCCTTCGATTGAGAATTCAACCTCTGAAGCAGTTACTTGATGCCTCTTTAGAGCATTAAATAAATCATTTCTGTTGAACTCTACTTCGACATTGTTACCAGAAACTTTTTCTAATATTTCATCTACATTTTGATATGTACCCTTGAGAGTTTGAATGCTGCATTTAACATTAAGCCATTCAAACCGTACTGATTTTTCACTAATCAACAAGGTAAAGTCTTCAGCCTGACTAGCAATAAAAGAAGCAGCTTTCTTGGGTAAGACAATGGTAGTCTCTTCGAAACTGCTAAGACTATTAGTATCTACTGAATCCACGTTTATGGTCACAGTACTCATCATACTAGGTACGGTTATACCAGTCAGGGTTAGCCCAAGAGTATCTGAGTCTACATCCTCATCAACACTAGGATCTACAGACTTTAATTGCAGACATACACCACTAAAAATCGTCTTGAGATCGTTATCTACAAAAGGAATAACCTTATCTAAAGCCTGTTTAAATTCTAATGCTTTAATTTTGGCTACAGGTTCATACTCAGCTTTATCTTCAGGAAAAACATCTTTATAGGTTAACAACTCATAGCTATAAGTTCTTTTGCGATTGGCAACAGTAACTTTTTCTTCACCCAAAGTCAATTGCTGATCGGAAGTATCGAGATAAGAAGCCAAACTCTTAATTTGTTTGCAGCTAACCTGAACTGTTTCTGCTTTTAATGTTTTATTTGCTTTATAGGCAATTTCAACACTAACATCGCCTCCAACACTGAAAACACTCTTACCGTCGCCCACCTCAATTTTTAGTCTATCTACACCTTGCCTGTTGCTACCAATTGCTGCGTAGAGTAGCCCTAAACTACTCGTCAGAATTTTAGGTTTGATACTCAAAGTACATTTACCTGACTCAATTGTAGCCGCAGTTTTAGTAGCATTAGATTTTCTGCCAGTGTTCTTTGAAGCAGTTTTAACCATAAGTATTTATTTATTAATTTAATAACGATTAATCGTTATTTTTAAGGCGCAAGCCGTTTAAATATAGTTTTAAACGACACAATACTTGCCATGCCTCCCATTTAGGACTGTATTCACTTAGCTGGGGCTGCCTGAGTAAATAGGCAGGATGGTAAGTTACCCACACTGGATATTCAAAATATTGATGCGAACTCCGCATCATCTTCTCAAACTTAGCTGAGCTATTAATAATGGTTTTAGTAGCAACTTTACCCAAACAGAGAATTGCTTTGGGCTGCACCAGGACAATCTCACTTTGCAAAAAACCCCAACAGCTAAGACATTCTGCTTTGGTGGGAGTGCGATTGTTGGGGGGACGACAGCGAACCACATTGGTAATGTACCAAGAGTCCAAACCAACTGCATTCAACATAATATCGAGCAAAGCACCCGAATCCCCCACAAAAGCTAGTCCTTGTTCGTCTTCTTTTTGTCCTGGTCCTTCGCCAATGATGAGTAGGTCCGCTTTTTTATTTTTGCTATATCTACCAGCCACCACCTGAGTGCGAGATTTTGATAGTCCGCAAGTCTGACAACTACTGGTGTACTGTTCTAACTCTTGCCAGGAATGACAAGCCACATTGGGATTAAACTGTAAGCTACCAGAATCTTTTCCTAAAAGCGATTTTGACCTATATTTAACCATAAAAAATTAACCAGGTAATTACTTGGTTAATTTTTGCCGCAAGGCAATATGTATTTGTGACAAGTTAAGAGACTACGCTACCCCTGTTAAGGTGAGCGTTTGTACTAATAAATCTTCTGCTATCAAATATAGAAAAAATCATCGCCTCCGTGTAATTGCTGAAAAATTAAAACTATTTTTGAATGCATCAGTACAATCACTATTGAATAATAGTTTAAAACATAGATATCTTACATTAATATTTGATTTAAATAGTTATTTATGTCGCTCGCTCTTAATGGCTTTAGAATAGAACTTTCTTCGCCTATTTTTAAAGCGTATGTTCTAGATATGCGTGACAATAAGGAATTAAAAGCATTTAAACACGAACATGAAAATAATTGGTTTTTATATTGGCAGAAAGGAAAGCTATATGGATTCCCTAAAAAAATCCTAGAGTTAGAACAAATTCCTTTCAGTCAGATTTGCGAATTAAATTGTATAGAAAATCTAAAATTAATTAATAGAAAAATCACCGATATTCTTTCTGAAGTATTTCCAAAATATTCACTTTTTAAACAAAGACCATTTACCGTATTGTCTCAAAAAAATGAATTAATTAGTACTATTTCCAAGAAGTTAGATAATCCTCCAGGATTACTTTCTGCCTTCACCATAACGCCAAAATTAACAATAGAATCCAAGACCGTCGAATTGCGAGCGGATGAAGTATTTATTGGCTTGTTTCTCAAAGTAAGTACCTGTTGGGAAATTAAAGCTTTACTAAGCAACTTGCAGAGGGAAGGAGTAGATTTAGAGGGACTATATGTAGTTCACAGAACTTCTGAGCCTGGTAAACGCCGTCTTGTAGGGAAAATTAGTTCTTTTTGTAACGGATTAGTTCATCTATCGGAATCATATGATGGCATAAGCTCAATTAGCGAATATGAAGTGTGGTTAGAAGGGTCAAAAAAGTCTTTTACTCGTTGTTTAAAAATTATATTAGGAGATCGATACGGCGCATTTGAAAATGAGCGAGATGAAGCAACAGGTAATTTGCTAGACGGAGTTGCTCTTGAAGATGCTATTACAAAACTAGGAGAATATATTAAACAAAAATCACCTCTACAAATTACTCCTGATTTACAGGGACATATTGGAGATCGTATTGAAGCATTTAATGATAGTAATTACAAAAGCATCATTCAAGCTTCACCTGTGGAATTTTGCTTTGATGCTGCACGCACGAAAAGAGATATATATCCTTGGAGAGGAATTTGCAATTATGGTACTTTTAGTCGAGATAGCTTTGCCAGAAAATCTCCTGAAATTGCTGTATTTTTCCTCGATACTGTGCAAGGTGCAACAGAAAATTTCCTAAGAAATTTTAAAGACGGAGTAAGTATTAAAAAGCAAATACCCGAGCGCTACGGAACTATGGAGAGAGAAGAATCTCGTTACACGGGTGGATTTGCCAAAATATTTGGTCTTTTTAATCCTAAATTCACACTGTACAAGATTCCTTGGCTAAAGCAAAGCAATCTACCACCTGCGATTGCTTATAAAGAAGAAATTGAGAATGTTTTGAGAGATATCGACAAGAAACCTGATGCTGCAATAGTTGTGGTTTTAGACGAACATTCAAGATTACCAGATTCAATAAATCCCTATCTTCAATCCAAAGCTCTGTTATTGATGGCAGGAATTCCCGTACAAGGTGTTAGAGAATCAACGTTAAAGCAAAGCCAATCGTCTATACAGTACACCTTGCAAAGTTTTAGCGTTGCTCTTTATGCCAAAATGAAAGGAATACCATGGACAGTAGACCACGATCTTACAATTAGCGATGAATTAGTTATTGGAATAGGTACTTGCGAATTATCAGATAACAGATTTCTGGAAAGACAAAGATTTGTAGGAATTACAACAGTTTTTCGCGGTGATGGTAATTATCTTTTAGGCGATTTGTCAAGAGAATGTTCTTATAATGAATATCCTGATGTTTTGAGAGAATCAACAATATCGATTCTGAGGCAAATTAAGCAACGTAACGGTTGGCAACCTGGAGATACTGTTCGCTTAGTATTTCATGCAGCCCGACCACTGCAAAAAGTTCAGGTTTCTAAGATCGTTAAGGAATGTGTTGAAGAAATCGGTCAAGAACAAAAAATTGAATTTGCTTTTTTAACGATATCTCAAGCTCATCCTTTCTTTGCTACTGACAAATCACAACCAGGAATCAAGCCCAAATACAAGAGTTATCAGGACGGAGACGCTGTAAAAGGCAAATATGCTCCAGCCAGAGGAACTATAGTACAGTTGGGAAGGTTCACAAGGCTTTTATCAACTAATGGCTCTCAGCAGGTCAAAAGAATTACTTCTCCTTTACCTACTCCTCTTTTGATACACCTAGACCGCCAATCAACCTACAATGATTTAACTTATCTGAGCGAACAAGTATTAAAATTCACCTCCTTATCCTGGCGTTCTGTACTTCCTATTTCAAAACCTGTAACTATTTACTATTCCGAGTTAATTGCAGAGCTTCTCGCCCGTTTAAAAAGTATTTGCGGTTGGTCTCCAGCCCTATTAGATATAAATTTAAACGCAAGTAAATGGTTTCTTTAATGAATATGATGGAGATAAGTTTTGGCTATCAGCTAGACAATTTAAAAAATCTCATTGAGGACAATTACAGTTGTAAATCTCCTGAAAGCGGTTTTGCTGAGTATATCTTTTTAAATTCTGGTAATGAGTTATTAAGTGTAACAGAGAATCATATTTTTAATATTTTTAATCAACAGAGGTTTTATCAAGCACCCATACTTGCAGCAATAGGTTATAAAATTGCTTCCAATATAGAAGAGCTAGATCGAGATTTATTGGCACTATGGAAAAATGGGTTTTCCAGACTGGCAACTAAAAATATATTTACTCCCGATAGAACTTCATTTTTCTATCGTCCTGTAGAGTTACTGGGAATATCTCTCGGAGCAATTAACTGTCCTGAAGTTAGTAATAAGAATTTAGATTGGTTAAAAAGCATTTTGCAAAAAGGTGAAAGTAAACTAGATGTTAATGACTATTGGGTATACTTCCTAGGAAATGTAGCAGCTAGTTCTCTTGACGTTATTTGGACACAAAAAAGCCAACTGCTACCAAAAGAGATGAAAATAGAAGAGTTGGCTTTGCTTAAGTTTCTTTGTAATTTTAATATTTTCATCCCTCAAGCTCAAGAGATAAAGGCTATGGAAGACAAAGTTAATGAAATTTTACTCGAACGTTGTTTATTTGAGCCTGAAATGCCGCGAGATATTGCTCGTGCTGCCATTATCTACTGTTCTTTGAAGCAAATTGTTACCCAAGTACTTCGTTCGAGTTGCCATCGGTATTATGAAGTAGCTAATAATTCCGAAGCAGCAATAGAATTTATTGACTGTATTAGCGATCGCTTTTCACTCGCCACCAAACAGCTTAAATCTCAAGATGAAATCAACTTATCAAAAGAAAAGCTCAAAAATATAAGTAAAAAGTTATTAGCAATCGAATCTGATGCCAGAAAAGCTTTAGAGGTAGTAAACAATATAATTGAACAAAAAACCTCGGATTTAGTCATTAACAATCAGGAAATTTTATTTATTGGAAATAATATTAATATGAGCGAATACAATTTACAAAATTCTAAGTTTGGTGGTGGTTTTGCAGCAGAAGGTAGTGTACAATCTGGTGGTGCTCTAAATGACTATTCAATCATTATCGCTCAAAATATCGATGATATAAACCATATAATTTCTTCTTTAAGAGAAGCCATACAACATTTTCCAAATGAACAAAAAGAAGATGCTGAAATGGAATTAAATGATTTAGAAGAAGAAATTATAAATCCAGAAAAGCAAGATCCAAAGAGGCTTGGAAGAAGATTAAAAAGACTTGCTGCTGTCGGTACTGCCGTGGCTACATTAGCTGGAGGTGCAGTAAGCATATCAGAAGATATTAATAAGTTTACTAACAATGTAATGGAACTAGGAGAAAAACTAGAAGTTCCATTTGAATTTACTAAAGCTAGACTTGATGATTAAGTGTAGCAATTTCGGAACTTGGGTAATTCCGCTTCTCTGGAGCAGATAATTGTCAATTGTTCGCATTGTTAATCATCTGCTTCACATCTTGATAAGTATTTTCATCAAAACGCTTATCATTACGCATACGCTCTAGCAGTTCATGATTACACTTTCTTTTAACTACCACAATTACTTTTTGCATAGTTGAATTAGGTAAACAACCATCCTCTCTAAAAAAATCTTTTTTGTAAATCTCTTGCAGAAAGCTTGGATTTAGTCCAGATAAAACATCCAGTAAACCAAATGCGATCGCTAAAAAACACAAGTTTCTTTTTGAAGTATTGCTTTTGCTTTTAAGTCAAGTCGGAAATTACAAGTTTGTAAAACTTTATTACTTCGTTAAATATCAGAAACTTTTATTAGTACAAATGCTCACCTTAACAGGGCTAGCTCTTAGCCTTGGAAGCACTTTGATACACTTTAACTACAAAGATGAAGAAAGATTATGGTTAAGTCACTCCCAATCAAACAAGGTATTAAAGCTAGTAAAAATGAGGATTTGACAAAAAACAAATTTTCTTAACTTGTCATCAATGGACAATATACTTGTAAAATTTAACGCTACTGTTAACGAGAACTACATCGCATCCCAAAAAGAGACGTTATGAATCATATCTTCTACCGAATCGCTGCTCCAATTTACGGGAGTAGGGGGATGCAGGGTGTACCAAAACGGAAAAGTTTGATACTCAACCTCTACAGTTTCAGATCCGTCTTCTAGGAAATCTCGAACATAACCACGATAGTCTTGGATAGTTAGCTGTAGTGCGCGATAACAAGCTTCTTCAATTATAGGCACCTCTTCGCCCTGTTCTAAGGCTTGTTTTACCGCATCAAAATCAAACCCTTTAGGCACTTTGACCTGGTGGTTGGCAAAGTTTTCACTCATGATCGATAAATCTAGATTCTGTATAGGACTAAAGTACGACCCAGCTCATTAGCTAAACGAGGGTTGAAACAATTAGCTAAATCTAAAATTTGAGTTGTAACAATAGGATTATATCGGAAATTATGAGCAGCAAAACAGACTCTAACTTCAAAGTTAGGGTTTTTAACCTAGCTCACAACAACTTTGACGGACATCAAGATTTAGGCAATTGTCTCCTATCTCAATTAGTTCCTGACATAGCAGAACAGGCGATCGCAGTGAAGATCGATGACGGGCTGCTGCGAGCCACGAAAGATCGAGACTACAACCTCCAAAGGTACTTTGACCAACTAAACAAGCTTAATTTGGAAAACTGCACCGAAGTCTTATTGGCTTCTGGGGGAACAGTGTTCATGGCAGAACCAGAAGTAGTAGCACGAGTCCGCGATCGCTTTTTTGCTTCCCAACCCGACCACTGCTGTCGATATGGATCTTTGCTGGTATCTAGCTGTAAAGAAGGGATAGCTAATTTAGAGCAACCAATCACCGTCAAAATTGTTGATTTTGAGCATGAAAATGAAATGGAGCGTAAGGTGGCAAAAGACCTGGGAGTGGGGGATTGCCACGGCAAAATATCTCCTCGTTTAGCCGACCGGTTAGGAGGTAAACCCGATACCCCATTCCAATTTCGCCTAGCTAACTCCAGTCCCGATAGTCCCTTGCCTGCCTTTATCGCTAAAGGTACGGTAGCAGTAGACCAAAGACGTACCTCCAATCGCGGATACGACTTGGTTCTCGACCGTAGCTCGGTTAAAGGCTGGGCAAAAAACACAGGCCCGATGAAGGTCAGTCAAACCAATAATCAATGGAAACTGACTCCCAAAGCCAACCTCAATCAGCAACAGGTCAGAGACTTAAGCTATTTACCGCAGATTCTGCAAAATCTAGGTGTTAACTATCAAACTGATAATCATGGTAGTTATATTCTTAATAATCCCAGCAAACAAGCTTTGGATACCTTAGCCAATGTCTATGACTGGGGAAGCGATCGCCTTGCCTGTGGAGTTTATCAAATGCCCGAATTAGTTATGGGAAATAACTCCAATGCTCAACTACAGGACTACAAAAACTCTTGGCAGTTAATGCAGTGGTATTCCCCTCAAGCGATCGAGCAGGATATTGTCCCGTCTACTATAGCTGAAGCAGAGTACCTTAAGTCGGTGCAGAATGATTATCGTCTTTTGGCTCAGTATCTTGTAGCCAATCATGACCAAAAACAGCAGTTAAAAAACTTAGACGAAGAAGAAGTCGAAAACCAAGATCGAAACGAATTTGGTTTAATTGAAGTTTTGCGGGCTGACACCAGGGGAGAATTAGCCAATCATCCTAAAATCGTGGCATTTTGCCAAGAACAGCTCCGTAATAGATGGGCAGAACTAGCTACCAAAGGAGCAAATACTCTAGAGTCAGCTATGGCTCAACCTGCCGCTCTCAAGCCAGGAACAGTGGTGGCTTCCCATTTAATCAATGGTACTGAGGTAATTGTCACCCGTTATCCCATCATTAACAAGGACAATATCCGTCGTTATCTAGTCGATAACGAGCAAGCCCCCGAATTGATGAACAGTAAGGGCTGCATCTTTATCAATCCCGATGATGCCATGAAATATCACCAGTGCGATTTTGATGGCGATCAACTTGTATGTTCCCCTGTTGACCTGTTTCCTACTATCGCCCAAGAAACCCGTACAGCTCAAGTTCATCTAGACGGTGAAGGTAACGACATTAATCGGGACTTCAACCCCGTAATTAAGAAGAAGAAAGAAGCTTATGCTCAAAGCGACCTTAAGCAAATGGCACTGGCGGTTAGGCTCAACTCAATTGGTCGAATTGCCAATGCGATTGGACGGGTAAACTGCGCCCAACCCAATCCTGAAGCAGATCTCCAAGACCAGCAGTTCTTTCTCCAGCACAAAGCTGGCATGATGGATGTCCTATTTGACTCTTTGCAGATAGAGGTAGATTCCCCTAAATCTTCTACTCGCTATACCGATTATTATCCCGACTTAAACAAGCAGTTAAAAAGTCCTGCCTTTGCCCTACCGTTCTTCGACTTTAAATCAGACGATCGCGTCTATAGTTCAGCTGTGATGCCTATTGCTCAAAATGCTTCTGTAGTAGACATATTACCCCATAGAATCAATCAAATCTGGTCGAGTTGTGAACTAAAAGAGATGGCTGCTAGCCAGTATAACTACCTATTGCAAAACAATGATTCTGCTTTAGATGACATATCTAGAACGGCTGTTAACCAACTGGCAGGTAATATCCTCCAACAGTATAGCGATACGGTAAAAGCTGTCATCCAAGACCCAAGTTCAGATTCCAAACAGAGCAAAGAAAAATTTGCCCAAACCTATGGTGCGATCAAAGAGCAAATTATGACTGCTCAATTAAGCACTGTAGCTAAGGATGAACTTGCAGCAACTATCTGGCAAAAACAACATACTGATAAGTCCGAAACTTCTTGTCGTCGTAAAAGCCTTGATATCTGTCGTCACTACGATCCTAGTATCTATGCTTACCAAAAGGATAAGCATCAATATCAGCGAGATCTAATCAAAGATCGGCCAGCTTATATCGTTGAAGCCCCTTTTGAATCTAGTCTTTTTGCCAATCAAGGTAGAAGAGACTGTGCCACCTATATTAAGGAAATGCTGGAAGCTCATGGTCAGGATTTTGAGGCAACAGTCCACCCAACTAAACCCTGTGTAGTCTTTGCCGTTAAAAACTTGTCTCCCAATGTCAAGCAGATGTTTGCCCCTTTTAACGATCCAGCGATCGCCAGACATCACGATCTGATTGATGTCAAAAAAGCCCAACAAAACTTATTCAACCAAGACCGTCAGCTATACAATCAGTTATTTTCTTTTTCAACAGGAAGTAAAAAATACAATGCTGTTAGTATCACCCCACCCAGACATATGAACTGGGTAATGGGTCAATCTAGTCGCAAAGCCTCTTTAACATTTTCTATTTTGCCAGAGCGGATCGCTAAAGCCCTAGGACAAGAAATAAGTCAGGTCAAGTTACTCGGTAAAGATAAAAATGCCTACGCTGGGCATGATTTTAGCTCTGTCCATTACCAAGGTCGAGAACTCAACTTTACCGTCACCTCTTTTAATGACCCTACATCAGATCGACATGGAGATCCCATAGTTTATATGCAAAATCCTGGAGACGGTAACTACTATTGTTTAGCTATGTTTGCCAGAGAATCTAGCAAACTGCCAATCAACGCCAGTTTTCAAGGTCAAGTATTTGAGAGCGGTACGAGTGTTGACCTCTATATCAAACCAGGTTCAATTGTAGTTCCTGTTAAGGAAATGCCTCAAAGCCCTAAAAAACAGGTTAGTAAGGCTCGTCGTCAAGAGAAAGCTCAAGTACAAAGCTCTAACAAATCTCTACTTGCTTCATTAAAAAATAGACACAGCCAAAATAGGCAAAATGCACAATTAAGCTCAAAAAAGCAGAATATCGTAGCTAATGTCCAGTTTAAGAGTCCAGAAGCTAAAAATAGCGAGAAACAGCTAGAAATTTAGCTCTTAGCTTTTAGCTTTTAGCTTTAAGCTTTATTCAAATCTAATCAATAATTAGCCAATACTCAGACTAATTTAAAACATCCAAAATCATGGCATACACTAAAAAACTAAACAATCGCATTCAAGACCCCAATCAAATCAACTACGTTAAAAGCATTTTAGAAGCCTCAGCTCAACAGTGCCAAAACGAGGGCATGTATAGCCCCGAAATCTATCAAGCTACCGCACAAAACATGGCAGATACTTATTCTGCTCACAGCTCTAGCTATCCCCGCATCACCTTTGGCAATAAAGAACAGCAATTGAAAGACCAAAATTCAGTACAAGAACTCACCGCCACAATTGGTGATAAAACCAGTACTAGCTACTTCCTAATCAAAGATTCTCTTCCCCAAGGTACAAAGGCTAGCCAAGAACAATTAACCTATTACCGTCCCGATGTGGTTTCCAATCGCATTGCCACTAGTTTAGGTATCGTTGTCCAACCTTTTGTTGTAGCGACTCCCACCATTCCTCCCATCCCTCCTATTTCTATTGTTGCGCCCATAGGTCAAGGGATCCCTAACCCCATTCCTATTAATTCCGTTCAACCAGCAGCGTTTCAACCAATGACTCAACCAGGTATGTCGAAAGTGGAAATACTGGCTCAACAAATGGCTCAGGTCAATCAAACTTCTGTTACTCCCGTTGCCCCTGTTCAAACTGCACCAAACCCTGCTTTAGATAACTTTGCAGCGATGGATACAGATGTGGCAAAAGGAGCATTTCCTCCAGTAGCCCCTACCATGACAACTCAGGCAATTCCATCTATTCCAAATATGACAGCTCCAAACGTAGTCCCTGTAGCGCCAGTTATAAACCAGAACCCCTATGCGGCAAACAATTCAGAGGAAAAATTAGTAGTCAATAGGGTCGCTGTTGCAGCACCAATGGTTCAACCACTTACTCAGACTAAATTTAATGCGAACGCTGTTGCACCTATGCCCGTTACTTCCCCAGTTGAACCCATGCACAATCAAACATCTGCCCAGAATCTTAAGGGTATTAATCAAAACCTTCAGGCAGTAGGCAACTTCAATCAAATGCTGGGTAAAGCACTTAAAGATATGTCGAGAGGAGAAATTAATCCCATTCAATTATGTGGTGACACTCTAAATATTATCGGCAACTTCATGAACGGTATCCCTAAAGGTATTCATGAGGCTAGATTGCAGAAAATCGGTGAGCAGATGAAACTCATTCAAGAAAAGAGAATTGCCCTCGATGGCAAGATGGACTTGGTGGGAGACAACCTAATGTCATCTCAAGTGTCACCTAATACCATTGCCGATGCTACCGCAATCCCTGCACCCAAATCTCAAAATACAGCTCAAACTGGTGTTGTACCTGCTCCTACTCCTGCTAATGCTCCCGTCGCCCCTGCTTCTACTTCAACAGAACCCGCAGCAGATCCTATGACCAAGACGATTGACGACTTGTTAAAATCCAACGTATCTATTGATGACAAATTAACTGCGATCGAAAAGACATTAGACAAAATGCTAGAGCAGCTAATCCAAATAGAAAAGAATTTAGAGGCAATCCAAGCATCTCTTGAGGTCAATAAACCTCAACAAAACCAGTCACAAAATATGGTGCTAGAAACTGAAGTAAAAACCCAAGTCAACGACGTAATCAACAATCCTGATGCGGAAGTACCCGTAATAACTGAAATAAATACAGAAATCACAGCAGAAGCGAAAACCCAAATCCAAGCTGAGGCTGATGTTGAAGTACCCCAATTCACGGTAGCTCCTACCCCTGATGAACAAGATTCTGATATTGCACGAGAATTAATGAACATGATCGCCGAATATGAAGGAGACTTAGATAGTCTTAACAAACATCTGATGAAAAACAACCTGGTTGTTACTGTTGCCGCAGAGGGTAAATCTATTATGGTCTCTGAAGTTAATGGCAGTATAGTCAGTCCAATCTTGACCGCAGACGCAAACGGAGAGGGTTGGAACATAGATCGTTCTATTAATGACACTAAAACTCTTGAATTAATGGAAAATTTTGTTGAGGCGGAAGAATTAGCCCAAAACAGTTTTGAACAGGTTGACGAACAAGAGGTTAAAGCCCCTATGGAAGAGGATTTTTGTATCGCCTAATCGCCATACTACGATACAATAACTTTGCAAGTGCAATCGCCATAGATTAAATGCCTGTAAACCCCAATCTCTACCCCGACAACTGGCAAGAATTAGCTCGGACAGTGAAAGAGAGTCAAAATTGGTGCTGTGAGTGTTGTGGCAAGAAATGCTATAAACCAGGAGAAAAACCCGATGATTTAACTCGTGCGGAGTGGACGGCAGATATTCTTCAGGTACACCATCGCAACCATGACACTATGGATAATCGATTATCTAATCTGTTGTCTGTCTGTGCAGCCTGTCATTTAGATTTACATAGGGGGCGGTATAGCAGCGTTAGTGAGGGTCAGTTGTCGTTGTGGTAAGTGCGATCCGTAGGGTAGGCGGAGCCTAATCGCCTTTTTATTTAAAACTTCTCACTGTAAAACTGACCCATTTGATCAACAATCCCATTCATCATAAAGTTAAAGAAGGCGACCTACACCAAAGCGATGGACACCTTTATGTCCAATTCGGACACGCCAGATTTGAGCATCAGGATTCCGCTAAAGTAATCGATTAGAAGCGGTTATCGTGTCTTTGGCAAGCTCAAACATTCCTATCTCGATATCGATCGCCACAATCTTCCCATGATTTCCTTCCTCAACTTAGGGACGCACCTGAGATTTATAAATCTCGTTGCCCTGCCGAGCAAATTCTTCTTTAGTGTAGAGGAGTTGATTAACTGTCATTGGCTTAACCTCATTTCAACGTTGCTTATTTATTTTAGCTTAGGTATAACGCTGAACTTTGGGCTGCTGAAAAACTTAGAAAGTTTACAGTTAATTTAAAACTAGGGTGATAATGTGACGAACTGAGTAAGAAGTTCAGCAATACGAGGGTGATATTCGTTAAAGTCTCGGTCAAGAACCTTTACAAAATTAATAAAAGCTGATTGTTGTTCCTGAGCATTGATTTCTATCACTATTCGTCGCGCAACTATGTCATCAAGAATTGTTCCGCACATTTGTATTACACGACGCATTACAAAGAAGCGATGATGTTTTTTACCAAGCTGTACGGCAGCAAGTACAACATTGGCTTTACACTCAATGTCACCCAATTCAAAAATTTGCTCCAAACGACGAATGAGAACGTCACAAAAATCCCATGCAAAATCTGAATTTCCGATCCATTCACAGTAGATACTAGCAATAGTCTTAAAGAGATCTGTGTCAAGTAAATTAATATGAGTCAAAGCTTCTTCATTGAGATCTCGCAGAACTGTATACCGATCACTTTCATCAGCTTCGTTAGAAAGAAAGCGGATAAACTTCATAAGTTCTGTGCTATCCCATTTAGTAACTTCTGAAACAGCTTCAAGCCAATCTGCTGCTTCAGGACTTGGAGTTATGGTAGGTGCTGAACTAAGAAGAGTCAGAAGTACCCCACGTAATGCCCTGACACTTTGAAATCGCTTTTCTGGTCGAATCTCCGTACACTTTTCAATAATCCCACCAATTTCACCTGGAGCAGAGTATCGCTGATAAGGCACTCGCTGACGATTTCCATAGATATCATGAAGGATACATCCGAATGCATAAATATCTGCCGAAAAAGTAGCATTACGAAACTCAATTGACTGCTCAGGCGCGCAGTAGCTTGCAGTCCCCCAATTGGAATCAATAGATGTTAGCTTCGTAGTTGTACCTTCAGGCGGTAGGACAAGACCAAAATCACTAAGCTTCCACAAGCCTTTTAGAAATAGAACGTTAGCTGGTTTCAAATCACGATGCACATATCCTAGCTCATGAAGTTCCTCTAATGCGTTCAACACATCTGATAATGCTTGTCGTGGAACAATTCCAGATTTTTTTGATTCTTGAATTTCTTGATATAAGTTTTTTTCAGCGAGAGGCATTAAATAGTATGGTTCATAGTCGTTGAGTTCTTCTTTTACAACTGGAATAAAAGAACTTGATTTTAGTGCAGATTGAACACGAACCTCACGCTGAAAACGCTTGACTAGTTTCTGATATTCATATTCCGATGAAGTAAGAAAGGCTGGGTTAAAAATTTTACGCGCATAATGTTCACCGTTAGCCAATTTAACTTCTTCAACTCGACCAAAACCTCCGCGACTAATTTCTCTAATTACTTTCATTATCTAGAAATTTTAGGAATCTTATCTTGATTTAGACTGCACTATCCTAACCTCAACATTCCCCACTGCATACTGCTCCTTAAAAAGTGAGATCGCCCTATCCAACTCACAATAATTCAACTTCAAATTACTCCCAATCAACGGTAGAAGTTGTAGTGTCTAAATCGGGAAGCTGAAAGCCAATGATTGCTAAACCAAAGGCTAAAGGGTTAATAGTGCCGAGGATTGGGGAAGTTCTCGATAGGGCGCGATCGCAGCGTGAGTAATTGCCATCATGGGCGGGAAAGAGTAGAGTTACTTTACCAGTTTGAGTTGTGGTGAGAGCGATGTCTACGGCTATGCTCTGCAAATCGTCAGTTATTTAGCTCACTATAATTGTTAATTTTTAATTGCATTTGATGAAATTTTTATTTGCTTGTTTTTGCTTCTTCTAGACATACTTTTATCAGCTTCTTTATAGTCATTTCCAGAAGGAATACATAATTTATAATTGCTATTTGCTTTGAGATATTCATCTTGTAGAGAGTCAAAGGATTGACTTAATTCATTAGAATCAATAATTTCATCTCTATATTTAGCCAATAAACTTCCACTTCTATGATAAATACTTGCATACACTTCACCAGCACTCAGATGTAATTCTGATTCTTTTTGCCAGTTGAAAAGTGTCTGAATACCAGCTAAAGCTGCTCCAACAATGGCTAAAATTTTGATTGTGATTGCCAATTGATCTGGATTGTTAGAAAAAATCAAATTAATTAAAGGAGAAAAGATTAAAATATTAGCTATTATTATGGACACACCAATATTTGTATGCTTTTGTCTTTTTCTGTGGGCAGCATTAAAATGTGCTTCTTTAGCACTTCTAGAGTTTCTTTCTAAATCCAATAATTCTTCGTAAATATTTTCAGCTTTGTTAATAGTATTCATATTCTTAATTATTTTATTTGTTAAATATTGCTATTTTCCCAACCTCTTTCTCGCACCTCTAACATTCCTCAACTGCTTCAACGCCATCGCACTTACCAAACAAACACCACCAATATACAATCCCTTATTCTCCGTTCCCATCCCAATAAATCTAACTACTGCAAAAGAAAACAGCATCGCGATAATCACGGGCATAATCACCACATAGTTCGTGTATTTGTTATTGTCTGCACAAATGTGCATACAATAATTTAATGAGGTATCAATGGGACAGAAACAAGGCATTAAGCAACTTAAACAAACATGGCATAAATTTTGCTGATGCCATATCAGTCTTTTCAGACGAATTAGCAATCACCCTTTTTGATGAATGAACTCAGAATATGATTTTAGTCAAGGCTCACGGGGTGCTGTTGAACCAATTCCACCAGGAAAAAGCCGTATTACGATTCGCCTAGATGATGATGTCTTGGCATGGTTTCGAGGGGAAGTTCACGAAAGGGGCGGTGGCAATTACCAAACATTAATTAACGAGGCACTGCGACAACATATCCAACAAAAACGTGAACCGTTAGAAGATACATTACGGCGAGTTTTGCGAGAAGAACTAAAGCAAGTAGAAAAACAATAAATTTTTCAAAAGCTCTCAAATTGCTCCCGAACTTTAGTACGAGGAGCAAGGCAAAAAAACTGTAGTTCTGTGGAACTAAATATCGATTAAAGACGAGTCAAATCTTAGGGTTACCAAGGTTGACTCGTTGCTATTTTAGATATGTAAAGCACACAAACACATATAAACTACAGTTGTTTAAACAATGAATAGCACTTTTAACGTAAAACCCCAACCTCAAGTAAAAGAGCGAGTACAAGAAGAATTTCAATTTGAACCTCAATCCAAATCCAAAAACGGTAAAAAACTTTATTCCAAACAGTTCATATCCAGCTTCCGTATCGAATCCAAAGATATACCTTTTGTCGCTGTCGGTATTGCAGGCAGCATCTACTTGGCGGTTACCGATCTAGTCTTGTTGGTTACTATTCTCTCAAGTTTTTTGGTAGCAGGGAGCATCTATTTCATCTCAGCCTGTTTGCCTCTAGTAAGTAAAAAGCTCAACTTGAGAATTTCTATCTGGCACATTTTAACAATTGTTTTCGGTTTAACTATGGCTTTTAGTGCTTGGCAACCCAGTCACGCTTTATTCCTAACTGGATTAGAAACAGCAATTAATGGTTTGGTAACGAATGGAGGAGTGGGCAGTATTAGTACGACTCAAATCGCCACTTTATTTACCTTTGTCCGAATTTCCTTAGTCTTAGTTGGTCTTGGTGGTGGTTTTGCAGCTTGGCAACAGCAACAACAAGGTCAATCCATGACACCTATTATCATGTTCGTCGGCGGTTTGTTCGGTATTGTTCTGGCGATTGATATCCTGACAGCGGTAATTGCCACAGGCGCGTAAAAACTTATTTTTGTCTCTTGAATGAGTCTGGTTTTTAGCTATAAGCTCTAAGCTCTAAGCTTTAAGCTTTTTGAGTAAACCTCCTAACATTCTGTTGATTGTGTAGTATCTTTGACTTAAATAGTTGGTATTGATTTAAGTCTATATAGCCTAAATCTCTAGCTATTAAATGTTGGCAACGAAGTTCAAAAGAACTTCCCATTAGAGATATCAACTAATTTGGCTTATTAAACGCTGCGCGATCGCGCAGATCGTCGTAGACGATGACTGGGTTGCTACCCATCCGCTTTCTCTTCAGCAGGCAATTTCTTGGTCAATTTATATACACATCTTTTTCTAAAGCTTACAGCTTATAGCTTATAGCTTATAGCTAAAAACTAATTAATCCCGAACCTAGTCTATCAAGCAACCTACTACAAAGTCATGGAAACTCTAGAAAAGCTGATTTCAATCAATCCTGCCCTTAACCGTAAAGCCAAGTTCTTTGGCTTCATGCCTATCTCTCAGGTTATGCCCCTGGGAGTAATTGCCTTCTTCTGCTTTTTAATTGTGGGCGCAGCGGGAGGAAAAGACAAGCACTTTGGAATCGCCTTTGGCTTTATGACTGGTACATGGCTTCTGGCAACTGGCGCTCACCCCCACTATATGACTGACAGGATGCGTCCTTTTCCTGGAAAAAATTGGGCTTACACCAGACTTCCTTATGTATCACCCATACCCGAAAACCGACCAGCCCAACTACGCGAAGTAATCAAAGATGACGAATTAACCCTCAGACCAAAATATATCGCTCAAGCTATGCAAAACGGTAGAAAAGAAATTTATGCCCCCTTTGTAGGATTCCAACACCTAACTTCTTTGATCAAATATTCGTACCAGGGAAAAGATCGGGGGGCATTATTGCTCAAAAAAGGTCAACAGTATCAGATTGTTTTTTGTTTTAAATTGACTCCCTGGCACAGTATCTTCACCCCCAAACAGGCTTACACATATATAGAAGCCACAGAAACCGCCGCCAAAGAAATTATGCCAGCAGAAAGCCTCACTTTTTACTGTGAGAAGTATGCTGATGACACCCAAAGAACGGCTCAACTCAAGCAAGTAATCCCTAACTGTGACTCCGAAGGCGTAACTATTCTCGCCGAATCAGAATTAGGAAAAACTCAATCTTTAAGTACCAACGGTCTCAGACAAAACCTCAGCTATACCATCACCTGCACCTATACCTTTAGTCGAGGTGGTGACGTGGGTACGGATTTTGTCTCTACCTTAATCCGCATGGGCAACAAACTATTATCCACAGCAGCAGGAGATAAAAATCAGCTACAGCAAAATTTCTATCACGAATCCCTTGAATCTGCTTATAATCAAGGCTTTTTAATCTGGCAGTCCATTCTCAAAACTGCTTGGAAACTAGACATCAAACCTTTAACTGTAGACCAAATTTGGAACTATCTCTGGTATCAGTTTAATGCTCGCTCTACTACTCCTAAAACCATTCCTAATTATTGGACTTGGAATGGTAAAAATTTAGGAGAAGTAATTAACACTCCTGTTCATCCTTTATCAATTCTGGCTCAAGGTATAGATCATATCCATTCTACGCCCCAACACAATCAACGCCATGACGAGATAGTTCTACCTGGTCGTCGGCAAATCTGCGGTGTTATGACCATTGAAGAAATTTCTCGCAGAAAGTTAAACACCATCGAACAGCTAAATCATCTATTCGAGATCGTACAGAGTGATGATGTAATTGACACAGAATTTGTCATTCAACTAAATACCGTTTCATCACAAGCTTTAGACCAACAGCTCGAACAAACTATCGCTCAAGCCAACAGTGCCAAACTCATGGCCGAAGAGACAGCCATCGGCAGAGATGTAAAGTCAGAACAAATGTTGGAAGAGTCCTTTGAGGCTCAAAAGCTGGTAGGAGGCGGGGGAGCTGGTATTTATCTTTCCTTCTTAGCCAAGGTCTATCGAAGCGATCGCCAGATCCTTGATGAAGCCTGTTCGGAATTAGGTCGCAGATTTGGTGGTAATCTTAAACGTCAAGACAGTGCTGTATGGGCACTGTGGCTAGAAACTTTACCCATGACTATTGGGCGTATCCTACATAAAACCAGTATTGTCGAAGACCGCAGAATTAAACTTGACAACCTATCCTACTATCGTTATCTACCCAATCTTGCTCCAGAAGATGTCCACCAAGACGGTATCGAACTAATTGTCAAAGGTGGCAAACCTATCTATCTAGATATGTTCCGAGAAAATACCTTACGAGGTCTAATCATTGGTGAATCTGGTTCGGGTAAATCTGTAATTGCCTGGCGTATAATCCTTGACTTTTTAACTAACAATATTCCTGTAATCGGCATGGATAGTGCGGTAGGGGGAAATAGTAGCTTCCGTTGGGCAATCAAAATGCTTGAAGGAGCGCACATAGACATCAGCCGTAACGCCAGTAACTTAGTTGAACCTCCAGATCTTCGTGACTACAAAGGAGACGACTATCAAGTCAGGTTCAAACAGTGGAAAGAAACAGTCAAAAATACCCTAACTAACTACATTATGTTTGGCATTGACGACCCTAAACTAACCCAAAGAGTTGAAAGTACTATCGTAGCTACTATTGAAAAATTTATTAACAACAACAACATTAAAAGACGGATCAATCAAGCTTTTGAAGCTGGATATGGTAGCCCCCAATGGGATAAAATCCCCGTTTTAGCTGATTGGCTAACCTTTTGTACGAAAGAAAAGCTCAATTTACGCAACTTTGAAGAACTGGACAAGCAGGCGATCAACCAAATTCGTACTCAAGTCACTACCCTGCTTAGTTCGGCTTTGGGAGATACAGTCGGTCGTCCCAGTACCTTTGACCCTAGAAATCGCCTGAAGTTTTTCACGATCGTCAACCTAGAATCAGCAAGAGACCAGGTGCTGGTAGCTCAAACAATTCAAAGTACCTGTATTCGCCTAGCGCTCCAGTATCCTAAATCCCTAATTGTGGGCGACGAGATAGCAGATTTGTTGAAAAAGGGCAGCTTTGCTAAAACTTGGGGTGCAATGCACGCTATGGCTCGTAAATCTGGGATATCTCTACTCACCATCAGTCAAAATATTGAAGAAATTCAAAAGTGTAGTGCCGCAGCCGATATTCTCAAAAATATCTCGTTCAAACTTATCGGTCGGATCACTACTGATGGTGCTACTAGTCTAGTTGAGTCCCTCAAATACCCCGATTTAGTCTACGAAAACTCCACCAAAGCTTTTAACACCGACAAAGAAAAAGGCTGTTCCCACTGGCTACTGGAGATGCAAAACCAGTTTTGGCAGACACAGTTTTTTCCATCATTACTAAACCTAGCAATGGTAGCCAATGGTACAGATGAAATCAAAATCCGTACCGAAATTATGGACAGGGCGATCGCTAATCAGACTAGTCGTTGGGTAGCCTTGAAAGAATACGGTAAAGCGATTACCAAAAACTAACGGGTTTAAAGCCTTACATCGGAGCGCATTCACGGTTAAACCGCACCGAGGCCCTTGCACCCAATGCGACGGGTGTAAACGCCTGTCGGCGAACGGGGCTTACGCCCCATCGTCATGCAAAGCATGACTCTGAGCCGATAGGCTCTGTGGGTCGCTCCTCCTTTTAAGGCATCCAGTTTTTGGTAGCTATTAGCCATTAGCTCTTAGCTCTTAGCTAGAATCACCGTTCCCTTTAGGGCTTTGCCCTAGCTCTTATCCGCTAGCACATATAAAAAAAATCATGAACAAATTTAAATTAATTATTTTGACCCTCAGTTTAAGTTGCTGCTTAACTACTTTAGTTCAGCCAAGGGCGATCGCTCAATCAGATGGAAAAGATCTTGTAATCAAAGGCTTACCTAAGATTAATCGCAGTGCAGCCCAGTCCATTGCCGACAAATTAGGTTTGGGAAATATATTCAGCGGAGTTCTCGACTTTTTTGCAGGTATTGAAAAAGCTAACGATCGCACTCTTGATGTCCAAACCCCCGACTGGAATGTTGTCAAAGATACAATCGATTCTAACGACACTAGAGCCAAAGAACTAGGTAGGCAAATAGAAGATAGAACCACTGATAGTTGGCTCATTAACCAAGATGAATCAGAAGAGGTTCAGCGCGCCTTGATTCAAGATGCCATATCTACTAGTACTACTTCCACTGAAGCACAAGAAACTGCTGCGGCGACTCTAGTTGAAATTGAAGCTGTTCTGCAAAAAAGTGGAGCTTTATCTAAAGACTCAGCTGAAACTGATGTATCCCAACAAATTCTGCAAAATATGTCAGAGCAGACAGGCATTAACACTCAATTGTTGGGAGTAATCGCCTCTCAAAACGTTCAGTCCCAAAAAGATCGAGCTCTTTCAGTCAGCCTCCAAATCCAGACTGCCAGACAAAACTCAATTGCCAATACTCGCGCCCGTCGCGAAGCTTCTGTCGCTACTGACTTAGGGATCTCCGCTTGGGGAGCAATTTCTACACCAATCTTTCTCTATGAGGAAACACCCTAAATCATGGAACTACTGGAAACCTTAACTAACATCACTACATTTGCCGAGATACCCGACTATGGTGCAAATCACGCTTTGGATATCCTGCAAAACTATAGCTATATCTCTAACAAATTAGGGGAATCATTCCAAACCCTATGGGACGGCATTATTTTTGACACTAAATCTTCTTACTGGAGAGCAGTAATCTCAGGAGCATTAGACTTTGCTTTATTAGGAATATTCTTATTTGCCTGGAACGGTTTTAAGAGTGAAAACGATAATCGTCAAAAGCTAATTGTTGAAGGTTTTGCGATGATTACAATCCTCGGCATTCTCTTAGGAGGCAACGGTTTTTTTACCAGCCAAATTTTAGCTGTTACCCATTCTTTTGACGTCAATCTCAATAGAACTCTAGCTAAAACCCAGGTGCTAGACCTGAGCATAGCAGATGCCCTAAAAGACATCGCCCTCAGTCAAGCATCTCAGGATCAGGTCAATAAGCTTTTAGCCGAATGTCAGGTACTTCAGGCTAATGAATCATTAGCCTGTTTAGAAAAGCAAATTCCCGAGATTGAAGAAATTGTCAAACAAGCAGAGCTGCAAGACCCGATCGCTAATAGTCCCGCTGGAAAGTATGCCCGAGGTGTTTTGGACTACCTCAAAGATTTGGCGAGCAATGCTGCTTCAGGAAACGGGTTAAAAGCTGCTTCTTTAGCAGTTAATAACCTATTTTTTGGCAACCCATTCATTATGGGTGTCATCAAACTAGTGTTCGGCGGGATACAGCTAGCCTTTAACTTTGCTCTAGAAACAGCCAGTATCCTCCATGCACTGCTTTTACCTTTAGTAATCTCGACTATTTTTACCCCTTTAGGTCCAAAATACACCGAAACATGGATTCAAGGCTACGTCCAGATCGTATCTATCAAATTTCTCTACATTGCTTTAATTGGCTTAACGGCACAAGCGATTGTTTTATCCCAAGCTCAGTTTGCTACGGGTATTTCCTTTTTGATTTTTAGTTCCGTTATGGGTCCAATGGTCGCTTTTTTGATGGCAAAAGGAGGAGGAGCGAACTTAGCCAAGTTTGTTGCCAGTAGCACTACTTCAGCCTTATCCAACACGGTTCAAGGCGCGACTACCCTAGCAACAGGAGGAGCTGGAGGAATCGGCTCATTAGTGGGCAAAGGTCTATTTAAAGCTGGTAGTAAAGGACTCGCCCGCCGAACTACCCAACGTAGCAGATAGTTAATTAAAAGGCTTATAGCTAAGGCGCGTTTTGGGTATGAGTATTCACACCCAAAAGCCGCCGTTACAGCTTATAGCTTTCGATAAAGTCAACACCAATTTATTAACCATGAACAATATAAAAACCAAACTTACCCAGACGAGCAATCAAAGAGTCGTTTTATTCCAGTTAATCTGCTTAGTCATGCTGCTATTTAACACCATGATTTCCTGCTCCAATAACAGCAAAATTAGCAAAGTGAACAAAAAGCAGATCATTGGCATCCAATTAGCAGACGGTCAAGTGGTCAATGCTCAAACCACTAAGGTAAGCGATCGCACGGACGCAACTATTTATAACTTTGTTGAAAAGTGGACGTATCTATCTTTTAACTGGACGACTAATGACCTCAAGGTAGAGGTAGAAAAAGCCAAATCTAAAGTGCCAGGTAACGTCTACGCCTCTACTTTTGGGATTACGACCAATAATGACTTTCGCAACTCTTACATCAAAGAATTTTCGGAGTTAATCAACAAAGCTACTCAAAACATAGGATCGATTCAGTCGGCAATTAACATTGACTACATTTCCCAAAAGCCTACCAAAATCAAAGACGGCGAGTGGGAAGTCACAGTAGTCTCTACCTGGATCGGTCTCGATACAACTAGTGGAAAAGAAGTATTCCAAATCCCTGTCAATAAAAAACTCCGCTTAAGAGCGATACCCATTGCCGGCAAACCTACTTTTCAAACTCCAGAAAATAACTCTCAACTACAAACCATCGTTAACGAAATCAACCAATACGGACTACAAATCATTTCTATTGAAAGCTATGACCCACAATAATTCAACCAACCAACTCATGGAAGATGTTCCACCAAGCGGAATTGATGCCTACGCTCGTCACAGCGTCACTGACTACACTCCCGAACCAGTATCGGTAATCGATACTGGTTCAACACCTCTTCAAAGTCCAACTATTCAAGATATAGTAGCCCAAAGAGAAGATAATCCTTTCCTTCGCCTAGCGGTAATTGCTGGAGTGATGGGTATTATTGCTGCCTTTTTGTGGATTATCTTTGCTATCTTAAGTCCCAAAGCTCCTGAAGTAGCCAAAGAAACACCAACAGAAGAGAAGGCAGAAGCACCAGTAGAACCTGATTATCAGGCTAAACTAGCTTTTCGCGACCAGTTCCATTCTTTAGAGGTAAAAACTGAAGTCGTAGAACCTCAAATCGATGCCACAGAACTTCCTCCTGCTGTCACTCCACCCCCTTTACCTACAACCTCTCAAACCATTCCTCAAGCTCAAATAGTAGCTCGTCCTATTCCTCGTCCAGCACCTCCTATTCCTACTCTACCTATTCTCCGAGCAGTTCCCCAGGCAAAACCAGGGTTCAAAACAACTTCTAAACCAATTTCTAGTATAGACCCCGAAGAGCAATGGCAAACTATAGCTAATTTTGGTACGGGAGTTTCTTCGCGATCGCTTGTTTCGAGTACAAAATCTCCAACTATTGCCAACCGTCGCGATTCTCTGGTTGCCCCCATTAATCCTGCTGTTAATCCCGCTTCCCAACCAACCGTTTTATTGGCTAGCAATAACAGCGTATCTCAGGGAGAATTAGGAATTTTGAATCGTCAGAAACAAGCAAGTTTTCCCCCAGCAGCTCAACCACTCAGGTTAAATCGAGCCATTACGAAGGGAAAAATCGAACTCCCCCTTGTTTGGGATAGTTCCCTAACAAGCGAACAACAACAGTCAAATCAAATCACAGTGGTTTTAGAAGAACCGATTTACGATTTGAATGGAGATATTGTTTTTGATTCAAACTCAGTGGCAATTCTCCAAGTTGATTCGATTAACGAAGCTAACGGCTTAGTCACAGCCTACGTTACTAAAATAGAAGATACGACTTTTGCTCCTGGAGAACTAATTCTGCGTAACCAGAAAAAATCAGCCCTAGTTGCCAAAGCCAGTAAGCGTAGTAACTTTGGTAATCAACTTTTAGTCGGAGGAGTAGACACCCTCAGCAGCTTTGGTCAACAAATACTCATACCCGAAACCAACAGTACCGTATCTAATGGCAGCGCTATTGTGACAAGTCAGAGTCGCAATAGTCTCGGACGAGATCTGGCAGGTTCGGCTCTAGATGGTTTTGGTTCATCCCTTAGCAACGAACTAAATCAAAGAAGTAGTCGTAACCAAATCGGCGACGGCGGCACTATCTTTACCTTGTCCGCAGGTACGACTGTATATCTAACCAACATTCAACCCATCCAGGTCAACCGATAACAATTATGAACAAATTACTATTTAAAAAACTATTGTTAGCTGGGTTATTAACTGCATCTACCTTTATTCTTCCTGTAGCAGCAATAGCTACAGAAGCTCCTGTCAAATACGATCTCATCTCAACTGATGATGCCACTAAAGGAATAATTCCCATCACCCTCTATTTTGGCAAGATTGTCAGCATCGACTTTAGTGATGCAGGAGAATATATCACCTACATCGCCCCCAGTGACAAATCGCAGTTTGCTTTTAACTCGAACTCACCTGTAGAGACGAAAGAAGCCCAAAGTATCTATCTTCTACCCATCGAGAAAATTGATTTTCAAGGGACTTATCAAACCTCTCACCCCAATCTGATTGTCAAGACTATCAATAGTTTGGGAGAGTCTAAGCAATACAATTTCCTGGCTAGCTTTAGTTCTGGAGTCATGGCGAGTACGGGGATTAAAATCATGCCTCCTGTTCAACCCACACCCTTAGATTCCCATGAAATTCGCGTATCCGCTGGTCAAACCATTAACGCTGATGCAGTAGAGCGGGGACTGAAAATAGCGATCGCCAAGCAGTTGGTTAAAAGTGATGACCCCGTAGTTAATAAAGTCCGTAACTTCGTGTTTATGTTACGTAACGGCAACAGCGTCAACGAGGCGATCGCCCAGACTGGAATCAATCCTAGCGTAGTTGAATCGTTAGGTGAAATATATCTTGAGGTGGAATTACCCCCAAGACTAAGACAAAATGCGATCGTTACTGGTTCAGATTCCAAATAAGATTTAGGTTATTTAGAATCATTAGTCGAAGAGATTGAGCAAGAATCAGATTTGGCAATGCAAAACAAACTTTATCAGATATTAGAAGAGTTAAAAGGGGGAGAAAACCCACGCCCAATTATTGATAAATACGATCTAAGTCCTAAGTGGTTTTGCAAAATTATGAAGGCTTATCTCGCTCAAAATAAATAGTAACAATGACTAAGATACTCTTAACGAAGACAAAAACGGCAATTTGCTTAGCGGTAATAAATAAAAATAACTCAGTCAAGGTTAAACTCGGCTCAATTATTTTTATTGCTAAGGCTCAATTTCCAAATTTTTTCTTGAGTCAATTGATTTTTGTCTTAAACTGATCTCAAGATCGATTTCTTGATATTTAACCCTTTTGTCCGCTATTTCTTGTATAGCTTGAGAAAATCTGATTGTTCTGAACTTTTCCCATTTTGGATCTTCTAAAGTATCAATAATGTCCAAAGGAACAGTTTTAATTATGTCAATATCATCCTTAAGCCATACTTTTAGTCCTGCATCAGATTTAGCAGTTTTGAGCATTTTTTCAATCAACTTAAGTCCATCTCTAGGATCATTCTCTATGCAAACATCTTTAATATATTGATTAACAATCAAAAGAGAAATTTGCAGGTGTTTTTTGTCTTGTCTCCCTGCTTGGGGCAATCCAGTATAGGACTTTAGCTTTCCTTCTAAGCATAAAATTGGATTGAGTACTTTTAAGTTAACTCCTATTAATTTATCTTGACCGCAAAAATTGATCGCGCTGTTAATAACTTCATCATCACCCAAACCATACACTGAAGCCAGAAAATCAATTCTTAATGCTTGGTTCTTATCGTCAGTAATTAAAACTCCAGTGTTAGGAGAAGGATCGAAATTTTTATTGAGTGTTAAATCACCTCCTAAAATTCTTTGAATTTCAACTGCTTCAATCCTTCCACCAATAAAATCCAAGTCTTCACTAGAAAAAGGGAGAAATTTATTTAATTGTGGAATTTTATCTCGATAAGCACTAGCCCAAAGGTTGATGGCATGACCTCCTACCAGAATCAAATCCGACTGTGATTTTATTTTAATTAAAATTTCTCTAATTTCTTCAGGAGTTTTCTTTGACATTATTTATCCAAGATTTTGGGATAGGAATTGAATCATCCCAGTCTACTGCTTCTGATATGTCAGGCTGCCACATATCTGCGTAAATTACATCATTAACAATTTGTTGAGCCTCCCCAGGAGGAATAGAATTTATTTGTTGTCTAGCTTTAATTTTGGCTAGATTGAGATCGTTTTGTTCTGTCATACGCTTTTTCATTTGTCTATTTATTCATTCATTATAAGACTCATAAAGTTCACCACTCGCCGATCGCAACGGACTTAGCTTTTTGTGAATATTCGCGATGACGAATGCGAACACGTGAATACAATGCAGGCACTTCAGCTACCAGAAACACGGCAAACGTTTAAAAGTCCTCACACGATTTTTGAAATGCTGGCTACCAACGCAGATGGAATTGAGTGACTAACGTTCCGGTTGAGCGGCGATGAGAGAACTTAAACGCTAGACGAAAAGACTCTGAACGTCCGCTCCAACCACGTTGTTATACGGCTGTCGCCACTGAATGTCATCTACCAGTACTCATGTCTTGAGTAGCTTCTGTTCTCTTATTTTTGACTGCGCGGTAGTACCAACGACGAAATCTCAGTGAGGGTTCATCGGTAGACACATTATATCCTTCCTTTACATTGAGAACTTCACCTATTTGTGCCTCAACCATGCTACGATCGTCGTCGGATGCTGCAAAAAACTCATCAAAATCAAAGTTACTCCGATCGATTCCAGGGTTGGGTAGAAGAACCTGCATAAATCGCATTTGCTGGGTATTAATCGGAATTGCAAAGAAATGGGGAAGAAGAGGCATTCCGTCCAGATTTAGAACGATATTATTCGGCTGATGCCAGTCAATTTCAGTTCCAGAAGATAAGGTATTGAGCCGATTAGTAACCGTCATCCCATTTGTCGTTGAAGTAACGCTGATTTGGGCGATCGCATCTTTGTGTGCTGCGTCATTTAGCTCGCCACCAAATGAATTTCGATGAACAAAAGGGAGATGCAGATAATCCAGCGAAATGTCAACCGCCTGTGTCCAATGAGCATTCCAGATCTCATGGTGAATTACATAGCGATCCTCGGACTCTAACAAACTTGACGGCAACTCTGGTTCTGGCACATTTTCTGTTCCTGTAAAAATCCAGAGCATCCCTGCAATCACTCTGACCGGAAAGCTCCCGATCGACAGTTTTGAAAGGTGATTTGGGTTAAGTGAGTTGAAGGGAACCTGAACACAAGCACCATTTGAGGCAAATTGCCAGCCATGATAGGGACATTCAAGGCAACCGTCGGCTGTCACTTGTCCCTGAGAAAGCGGCGCACCGCGATGAGGACAGCGATCTAGAAACGCTGCAAACTGATCAGACGAACTCCGAAATAGAACGAGTGATTCGCCTGCTAATTCAACTGCAATAGGAACTGTTCCGATTTCAGCGACAGGCAATACAGGAGTCCAAAAGTTAGGAAACATCTCAAACATAGCAAAATTGACTCCATCACAAGTTCTTGAATGTTATCCAACATAGAACTCTGCTCCTGACAACGTTATGTCAGTGGCTGGAATCCAGATAATTTCATTCTCTCAAGTTGAAATTCTGTGTAGGTATCAAGATTGATTTCTTGACTTGGAAATTCAAAATCTGAAGCGAAATCAAGAGCTTGAATGCGATCAATGCGGAAATCTCGGTACGTCTCTCTAAGCGTACACCATGTTCCAACCGTCCATTTACTGCCCCAATAGAATAGTCCCAACGGGAAGATAGTTCTCTGAGATAGTTGCTCATCCAAGCTCAAGTACTCGATTCTGACGGCTTGTTGCTGTTGAATAGCTCGATAAAGAGCATTCCAATATCTTAAGCTTTGGTCATTCAAAAGATTACCTAACGCTCGAATAGATGCGCGAGTTGGATCAACACTGCGTGGTGGCAACACTGCTCCAACTTTGCTGAGAAGCGTTTTTGCTGCTGCCTCCAAATCAGTCCCAGTCGATCGCGACAACATTTCAATCCCCAACAGTAGAGCGGCAATCTCATCATGAGTTAGAGTGAGCGGCGGTAACTCAAAATCTTTATCCAGAGCATAACCGACACCAGGCTCACCGTAGATTGGAATACCACTCACCGAAAGATCATCAATATATCGATAAATCGTACGCACAGAAACACCAACTCGTTCAGCGAGTTGTCCTGCTGTAATGGGTTGGTGGGATCTGATGAGATTCACCAGTTGAAAAAGACGGTCAGCTTTCCTCATGCTGGACATCAATTGATCTTAATCATCAAGGCAGTATAACCCTTCCCATCAACCGTATCGCGCTCCTATACGTAAAAACTAAACTTAATCTGGAACATCTACAGACATCTTTTGAACCTCTGCCAAGACTGATAAATCAAGCTGCCTAACTATTTATTATGCGGAAACTTTCTGGATATTAACCCTATATGGGATCAAAAACAGAAACTTTCGGTATATCTACCCCATATTGAATGATATCAATAAACTTTCTGGATATCATTCCAGGTCAAAATCTTCTAAAAAACTGCAAGGGACGAGTCAATGATGTCATTCGTCTCAAACATTAATCTTACAAAACCGAAAAAAGCTTCGTTAACTAGATTAAGTAAAATTATAATTACTTGAGTCCAGAGTAGCGATCGCATCTAGTTTTGTCTTCTCTAACACGAGAATTTTGCCACCCTGCTCAAATTATGGGATCTTCTTCTTGCTTGGTTTCTAAATAACTAAAATCAGTTTCTCGAAAGCTTCTTTCGGTCGCTTCCAGCTCGAAATCTGTTGCCAACTCATCCAAACCATCAATTATCCTAACTGGATTGTCAACACTTAAAGCCTCATAGCAACTAGCTCTCCATTCTGGCTTGTTTTGAAAATTGACGATCGCTTCTCTTAAAGGTTGTCTTACTCGATAGTTGGCTTCTGCTGCCAAGATTGATTCGGTGGGAATTGGTCTAGATAAGCGTAGTATTGTCAGGTCGATCAAATCCCTGGCGTGAGTAGAAGAATCCATATAGCGATCGGCATTAGCTAGTAGTTTGCTAGTAAAGCGATCGGTTAAATTGAGCAAGGGAAGTCCTAATTCTCCAATCTCACAAGGATTGAGTTCAAAGCGATTTTCGGCAATGAACTCTAATTTAATTGGAGGTAATTCTCGATCTAAAATTAGAGGCATTCTGATGCCATAAAGATCCTTTTTAATTTCGCCAATGCTCAGGCGATCGCTCTTGAGTAGTTCCTTTACTCGTCCCTCATCAACCCACCGTCTCAACCGATTAAAAGAGTCTAAATTGCAGAGAAAATCTAAGTCGTAACTAAGACGGTAGCAATCTCGCTCCAAGCTTAACATCGTGCCACCGCCAAAATAAGCTTGGTATTCAATTAAAATCTCTGGATCGAGATTGTTAATAATTCCTCGAACCTTCTGGTAGAAATGCTGTTTGTCTATTTCCATTTGTTCTGGTAGTAGGGATGGGCGATTGTACGCTTGAGCCAGTAGGTGAACAAAATTTAACTCGGCTTTAGTTGCTCTGCCAAGTAACCCCCTAAACCTCCATCTAGTTTCATAGATAGACAACATTTCCTTTAAAGAAAGATTATAGGGATTGGCAATATTCCAACAAAGAGATTCTAGTAATGGTAGTGAGTGAGGAATAGTTAAATTAAGCAGTTCCTTTGTCATAATCTTTATTTTTAGCTGTCATCCGAGCATGTTGATGACATCCTTCCGTCGGCTTTTTTAATTTCTGAATTTGTACCGTCGCTCCACTGCGTTGTTAGACCGTGCCACACCGATCGCTTTCAGCAACGATCACAAAGCTTCGATTTTGACGATATCACCCTCAATAGCTTCAACCTGCAATCGATAACCATAGAGCATCGCCATTCCGAGCAGAGGTTCTGTTTCTGATTCTGCAATATAAATGTCGCGGTACTGCCCATCCCAAATCACAACCGCAGTGTACAAATCAAACAGAGTTTCGCTTCCATCTCCCAATGTAACAATGTCAGATGCACTCCAAGGTAAATTCAGGGCGGCAATAATTGTAGAGGGTAAAGACAGAAACCCAGTGAATCCTGTATCAATCACTGTTTTAATTGCTTGCAGTTGCTGATTCGAGTTACCTACAACAACAGTCAGCGTTGCTTCACGCCGTGAATTTACTACTCCTTGCATCATGGATTTTTCTTCAGACTTCGCGCTCCAAAATGATCGACAGTGCGGTGTCCGATCCGAAGCACCCAGGGTTGGGCATCGGGATGTCGCTCAAACAGTCGATTGGTTGCGGGAACTACATTTTCATCAACCTCAAAATCTCCAGTTTCGATATCGATCGCCACAATTTTGCCCTCGTTGCCGATTTCGACTTGCTGCCGAATACCAGACTCATAGAATTCTTGCCCCCGTCGAGCTAATTCTTCTTTGCTATAACGTCGTTGGCGAACAGTCATGGGATTGCCCTCGGTTTCAACATTGCTTCTTCATTTTACCCTGAGTTATGGAGAGGGCGATCAAAGGGAGGTGAGCAAGAGCGAAGTTGTTGAGTTTCCTTCGTCAACACAACCTAAAGCTGCGTGGTGATACCAATTTAAATTGAACAAAGGGCAGATGAACTAAACTAAAAGGGAGTTGTTTAGTAATTTACATAGATGGTTGGTGTAACATCAATTGAAATCAAGGAAAGTTTGGATGAGCTGGCGGAACAGTTACGTCAAGTCAAATCACCGAGAGCGAAGGAAAGATTGCAAGTTCTCTACTGGTTGAAACAAGAAAAGGCACCAAGTATTAGCGCAATTGCCAAGGCGATCGCGAAGCATCGAAACACATTGCAAAGTTGGTTGTCGATGTACCGAAAAGGTGGAGTAGAGGCAATGTTGGCAATCAAGACATCATCTGGGGGAGTACGAGTAATTCCTGAATGGGCAGAAAAAACTCTGGCGAAGCGTTTAACAGAGAATCGTGGATTTCAAAGTTATGGAGAGGTGCAACAGTGGTTAGCGGAAACTTTGGGGATCAAGGCGGAGTATCATGCAGTCTATCAAATGACTCGCTATCGACTCAAAGCTAAACTGAAGGTTGCTCGTCCTCAAAATTGTAAGCAAGATAGCGAGAAGAGATCGGCTTTTAAAAAAACCTTGCAGACGACCTCAAGTTGCTAAGTCAGTATGATCGCCAAGTAAAGCAGGATGAGCGCCCGATTCGCTACTTTGTCCAAGATGAGAGTCGCTTTGGGCTTCATACCATTGTCGGGCGATTGATTACGGCTATTGGTGTCAAACCAATTGGGCAATGGCAGTGGTTATTCAAAGCATTCTGGCTCTACGGTGCCGTTGAACCTCGAAGTGGAGAATCTTTTTGGCTGCAATTTTCTCATGTTGATACCCAGTGCTATCAAAGATTTTTGGATGAGTTTTCTCAGACTTATCCTGATAGTCTCAACATTCTTCAAGTCGATAATGGGCGTTTTCACAAGGGCAAAGATTTGATTCTGCCAGAAAATATTATTTTATTGTTTCAACCACCTTACTGTCCTGAGTTGAATCCAATTGAGCGATTGTGGGAACACATAAAAGCGGATTTAAAGTGGACTTCGTTCAAGACTTTGGCTCAACTGCAAACCAAAGTCGATCAACTTATACGTGATTTGACACCAGAAGTGATTGCTTCTATCACGGGTTATTCCTTCATTTTGGATGCCCTATCTGCCTTGGATACCATTTAAATTGGTATGAGATTTGTAAGATGCAGAGCTTCATCAAGGTTGAGCGTGATTTGCATGAGTTCCAAGTTTAGAGCTAACAAGCATTGTCCCCATTATATCCCACTACCCAGATCATAATCTTTATAAACCAGAAATCCAAATATTCTTATCTAGTAAGACTTTCATCCCTAATTTTTACGATGTCTCACTTCTTTTACCATTATGGTAATTTCTTCCACAGTAAGTTGCTCTTCGTCTATACCCAATTCATCTATTCTTTTCCATAGGAAAGATAGATTATCTAATTTGCCGTTTAATTGTTCTTTCTTATTAGCCACAATAATTGCTAATTTCCAAATTGGTTATAGTTTAAGTATAGATCTTGTTTTTCATCACTTTCTGCCTAGATCGGTTCGGCTTTTTGAACAAGGCGATCGATGTTTTCTTGACTAATCCAAGTCGAAGTCATTGAACCCCGAAAAATATCTACCTCTACCTGCATCCTCTTGAGTTGAGAATTAAGCAGTTGGTGAACCATTTCCCCTGCTACAATCGCCATTTGAGAATTGATATTGAGGCTTTGACCGTTAAGTAAAGCTTGCTCGGCGCATGAAATATTCTCATCCTCATCTACTTGCAATAGTTCGGGATATTGAATCGTAGGCAGGGGCAATTTAATACAGGTAGCAGGTTCTAAAACATAGTCGTCAAGTTCAGTAGAGTACCAGTTGCCGATCGCAACCTGCCCGTGGGTATAGCTATTACCACAGTCAAGCCACCAGCAAGGCTTTTTGGTTACGCCATGAGCGAACATAGATGCGTGCTGAATCATTAATTCTTCTATACTTGCCCTAGCTTGAGCATTATCAACACAGCCAACTATCAAACTCGGCTTGTAGGTAGTAAGTTCAATCGCGTCTATAGAATCTGACATTGCTGTAATAGCTAATTTTGGGAACATAGTTTTATAGCGCATTGCCAACACCTGCGCCTTGTTGTAGCCCAATTCTGCCAGGCAAAAGTTTTGTCGATACAAATTCTTTTCTTCAACGCGATCGAAGTCAATCAGGGTCAAATCTATTTGTCTGCCAGTCTCATTGAGAAAGTTAGCAATACGACATAGGTGCGGAATTAGAAAGCTACCAGTTCCACCACAGCCCACTACATAAATTTGTATGTGGGAAAAACCAAAATAGATGGGCTTGGCATTGAGAATCGACAGATCGCTGAAATTTAGCTGTAACGGATTAGAAAGGGAGGACATGATTACAGTACAAACTAATATTTTCGTAAATTAGGTTGGATGAAATAGGCAAAAATAGTCCGTGAATACAGACTCGGCTGACAATCTCCAGTTGGTCATTGCTTTTGCCAATCACTGTACTAATTCGGCAACCATCCTCTTCTAGATCGTCAGTACCAGAGAAGAACGCTCGTGCAGCACCGTGGGAGTGAATTTCAATCACAGCAGGTTCAGGGAAGCGATCGCCAGCAATACAGGTACTAGGAGTACATTCTTGTTCGGGGTAAAGAACTTCCCAGCGATCGCCTCGCCAGTAAAGATAAAATAGCTGTTCTAAGTCTGGTTCTTGTTGAATCTGCTTGATAATAGCCTTTACCTTTGTCTGGGGTACGGGAGGAACTAATAGCTTAAACTCTTGCTTAAACTCCGGTAGACCTGGAGTGTGAACTTCACGGTGACACACTACCGCTTTAAATTCTTGTCTGGTTACAGAACGAAAGATACCATTACCTGCCCAGGTAAAACCTGTGGGCAAATTATTACTTGTTAAATTGCCTGCTACTGAATGACTTAACAGCATCATTATTATTCAATTATTTGTTTATGAGCTGGAGAATTTTGGTTAAACTCCAGCCATTAGGAACTAAATCTTGTTCGGGATAGACAGTGACTAAACTTTGAGAAATGTCTATTAATTTGCCGACGATTGAATTGGGGTGAGATAGTGACTTTCCCCCACTCAAGTCATAGTTAAATTTAGATGAAATAAAGTTAGCCCACATCGTATCCGTATCTTTATTGGGGGACGAAACATTCCCCCAACATACCTGTCCATCAGAATTAATATTGGGCAAAGGAAATTGATATAGCTGAGAATTTAAGCTCAACTGTCCTTTATATGCAAAAAGCCACAAGCGAGACTGTCTATGAACGATTACAGCCCCAGGCAAAGGAACGTTCAAGCTAAAATTGTCAAACCTCAGCAAATATTGATTTGGCAATACCGAACTTACAGTCAGTATTTGTCCGTTGTATTGACATACTTTATGCAAAGCTACGTTTGGCTGCAAATACCAGTCTGACTGAAAATCTTTTTGCCCTAAGATTTCAATTAAATTGGTAAAATCGATTTGCTTTATATAAGTATGACCATCTTCAGAAGTAGTAAATACTGCTGAATCCTGAAGAAAAATTAGCAGCGCTTGAGCCTGTTTAATTAGTTGCGGAATCATCGGCAAGAGCTTTACGAAAAATAACGTCTATTACCTTTTGGGCGACAGCGCAATTATCTTCAAACCAGCGATCGAATAATTCTAGCTGCCTCATTAACCCCAAAGCTTCTCGATAATGTTCTTCTAAGGTAATTACCTCAAGTTCAATAAGTTCGTATTCGTTATCTGACTCAAAGTGATTATCAAGCCATATATTATTGGTTACGGCTAAGACATACCGTAAGACATCAGGCAAAATTGACAGGGGATGACCTATAAAATCGTCTAAGGTTCGTTCGACAAAATCGACGATGGACTCGTCATAACCCAAACTGCCCAGATACTCGTCAATAGTCATGTGAACATATAACCAGCTTGAGCCGATGCCCCCGTAGTAGCAATCGTAGTCACTATAGGGAGCAGGCATAATGGCAATTTTCTCCAATCCCAAATAGGGTCGTTCCCGTTTTTGTAATTGGTAATCGTCATCGGGATCGAAACAGGGGAAGCAATGCTCATTTAACAGCTCGATTAAACGACGATCTATTATTTCTAACGCATCATCATTTAAAATCAAATTTGGGCTTAATTGAGCATATTCTTCAGGAAAGAGGTATTTAGTACCTTTAATTCCCCTAAATCTATGGGATATCTGTTTAGATTTTGCTAAAAGACTATTCATATTAAAGGCACGAAATTAGTCTTGCAAAAATACAAACGTCTAATCGCTGCACTAATCTGATTCTTTCGCTGTTCACAAATCAATTGAACCTGATCGAAGTCTAGAGTTTCATAAATTTCTGACCACTCACTTACGGTCAATTCTTCAGTTAACTTAGTATTTAGACTCTCAATCCTAATTGGCAACTCATCTTCGGGAAAATCGCGTAGCAACTCTAATAGGAGGACACGGGTGGCGAACTCGGTTCGCCACCGTGAGATGTCCGTTTGATTACTACCTTTTGTCCCGACTCGCTTGATGATTTTAATCGAACCATCTTCTAATCGCTCTAATTTGCTGTTAGCCATCCCTGGAAAACCAACAGAGAGCAAGTCTAAGATTTGTCGATCTTCTAATCCTTCAAGCTTACTCTTCTCGACAGAATATTTCTGTCCTTCATATTCGATCGTTACTGTATTGGGTTGAGTTTTAACGCTGTCATTTTTATTAGTCATTTTCAAATCAAGCTCTTAGCAAATTTAACTTTCTTAGGGGTCTTCTTAGTTTGTTTTTTTGTACCACTGGTATTTTCAATTGGCTTAACTTTGCGTTCACCATTATTTCTTAGATTTCGCTTAGACAATTCCTTATTCTTGTGGGAAATATCAAATTCAGGCAGTAAATCTAATACCGCCTGAGTTAAATCACTAGGAACTTCTTCATATCTAGCTATAGCAGGAAAAGACTCTGAGTAACTTACAGTCAAACAGTGAATATTTTCCTGTTGGTCAATAGTAAAAACAATTTTCAAAGGATACTTACAGTCTTTTAAAGATTCAGAAAGACTTAGATTTTTTTGAGTCATAAGTGTTTTTAGCTCCTGTATCTTCGCAACTAGACATTGACATTTTCTAGAGTTATCTTTTTATTAGTGGTTATAAATTAAAAGGCGACAGCCTACTTAATATGGAAGAATTGATAGTCGAACAGCATCGAGAATACTATCCCATGACATTCTACCCAAAATGTTTAACTAAAATTCTCGATCGATTCAAAAAACCTCAGCTAAAAAATAACCCTACATTTTGTCTACAACCAATATCTATTTGTATTCCCAAAATACACTACTACGGAAAACTTAAACTAATTCAGTTCTACTTTGGTAGCATTGGTGTCATTATTTTTCTTTTCTCAATCACTATTTCATTAGTATTTAGCCATAGACTTGGGATATATCTTTTTATCTTGAACATCTTATTTTTCTTAAGCTATTTTAGCTTGCAAATTTATGAACAAAATTTAAAGAATGACTTGCGACAAATTAATAGAGAAATAACATCTAGAAAATATTTCATTAAGCAATCAAAAAATAATACAAATAATTCTAAAAGCAAGACTATTTTGTTGTTGAACACCCTAAACAAAAGAGACAGTATTTACGATTTTAAGATTAATAATAATGCCGAAAAAGGATTTTCCGAAGCTTATTTTTTAAATTATCTCAATAAGTGGTTTTCTTATCCCTGGCGCATAATTGAACATTGCCAGTTTGAAGACGAGCAAGGCTATACTCCCACAGCTGATTTTATCTTAATTAATGACGACCTCAAACTCGCTGTAGACTTAGAAATTGACGAGCCTTATTCATTTAAAGGATCTTTACCAATTCATCTAGTTGAAGATCCAAAATACATCTATCGGGACAAATTCTTTCTCAAACTCGGCTATATCGTGATTCGCTTTGCCGAATATCAAATAGCTAAGCACCCTGACTATTGCTGTTTGCATATAGCTAGAGTGCTTAACCAGTTTTTGGATCGAGACACAAAAATTACACCTCCTAATTCAATTAATATTGAGCCATTGACCCCTCAAGAATGGAAGGTTAAAACCTGGACTCAACGTGAATCGCAAATAATGGCTGATAACCATATTCGAGACACCTATCTCGAATCTGTTAAAGCTTTTAATCTCAAACAAAATCAGCATTTAAGGCTTACCTGTAGCGATCTGAATGAAGAATAAAGTCGCTTCGCTCCACCTATAAGCCGTAAGCTATAAGCTAATCAGAAAAGGTAGTGAAAGGCGATTAGCATTACTGCGCAGGTAGTCAATCAAAAGGCTTACAGCTTAAAGCTTTTGATAAAAGCACTTTCTCTTCAGTTTGAGGATCTGGTACGAGTTGACGATTGGATTTGTAGCGATTGCACATTGGGCAAGCCAAGCACAGATTTTCAAAAACTGTTTTGCCCCCAGCCGAACGAGGAATAATATGTTCGCATTCAAAGGTAACAGGCATCAGTGCATGAGCAGTATGGCAATAAGCACAACAATCTGCAAAGTGACTACGAATTTCTCGCTTTAAACTTTCCGCAATGTATTCGCTCATGAAGCTGTCATTAATGATTCCAGTTTTTTCAGAGTGAATCTAGCCCTAGTTTTTAGAATCATTAATCGATCTATAACAAAATATTAATTTTTTGTAGAATTTTTAGGTAAGAAGTTAACTACATCTTACCAGTCAATTTATATGCGCCCCAATAAATAATAGGGGTCAGAGTAAGGTGTTTCTATTGCATTTGTTCGAGCTAATTTATTAAACCTAACTACGGCAAAAGAAAACAGCATGGCAATAATCACGGGCATAATCACCACATACTGAGTATGTTCTGGTTTATCCTACTTCAGCCCCAGCTTCTCATTTGTGATAATCTTCCTCGCTAACATCGGATTTCTACCAGCTAGAGATCGTCTACTTTTTGTCCAAAAAACCTGCTTCCGCCCGTAGTAAATAACACAGCACTAATGAAGGCTCTTTTTTGAGACATCTTATCTAGAGTATTGAGAATATCGGGAGAATAAGATTTGTTGTACTTGGTTTCTCTGTTGTTGCAGTTACCAAACCCATTACCCACTACTTTTCCCTGATAACTTAATTGGCATTCGTGAGCATAATAAAAGATATTATTGGCAAAATCTAGTTTAATAGAAGGAAGGACAAACAGCTGATAGTTCAGACCAAAGAAGCGACAAATCCTTTCTGCGCCTGCTTTAGTTAAAGTAAACGTATCTCCATTCTTCTTGCTTGGAATTACTCGACAGTCTACATTTCCCTTAAACTGAGCCAGCAAACTTTGGTAGGCGTGAAAATAAGTTTGAGTATCTACAGTAGCCAAACCCATCTGAGCTTGCTGCTGTAGCAAAGGTACACGTCCTTGAGTTGAGTACTGATTTAATTGGTCAACTGGAGGTACAGCTCGATCGCTCACCTCGTATTGTTGAGGATTTTGCCCTTGATTGTTACTCGAATATAGTTGATATGAGATAGGTAATTGTTCCATGAATCATCAAAATTCTTGCTCGATGGCTAACCCGCAAGGGTATTGAGGTTTAACAATAGCTTTTAGCTTTTAGCTTTTAGTAAAGCTTGGGTTCAAATAGTTGCGGACGATGCCCTAAAGGACGTCCTTCGGTCGCGAAGCGAGTGTAAAGCTTACAAGTCCTTACTTTCTTCTCAGAGCGGGAGTGATGAAGAGTCTCCAATTAAAAGTAGTTTAAATCTAGTTTTAATTAAGCTAAAAGCTAACGACTAAGAGCTTGCCGCAAAGCGGTTTAATCAATTACTATTTCTGGAATAGCCTCGATTTCCGTCAGAAGGCTAAATTCCGTTTCTGACTCTTTTTCTGGCAATACCAATCTTAGATCTTTGCCCTGATGCAGCAGATCCAATCGTTCTCCTAATTCTTGTTCGCAAACAACTAAATCGTTGGTAAAAATTCTTCTTCTGCTAAAGCAAATACGATGATCTGCTTTGAGATCATTTGTCAGAAGACTGATAATTGAAATCTTATTCGGCGGCAACTTTAACTGTTGGCATAAAATATAAGCCTGGGCTGTAGCGATCGCATTAACTTCTAGACCAGACCAGTCTATTATCAACATATTGTGATCTTGCATTGCTACTAAATCCAGTAAAGATTCGAGCCACCCTCCCTCAAATTGCCAAGCAACCTGATAATCCCAATGCTGATTCAACTTTTTGTTAAACACTTCGGGAAAAAGTAACTGGCATTCGGTCATTAATCTGGCAAGATAAGGATTATTTTCAACTATTTTCTGAACATCAATTCCCATACTTATTTGTCTCAATAAAGTTCTGAGTTTTGGGGTGACTGGCATTCCCCAACCCAGATCGCGATAAAGCTCAGACAGATTGACAACAACGTGGTTGGACTCGGCGACGCAGGTTCGCCGTCTCCCACGTTCAATTTCAACTCCTGTCTTTTTTGAGTCGTTCATTTTTTATTTAATTACACAAAAACTTCCCCTAACACTCCCGCTAGGGACAAGCCAATGATTTGCAGCACTTAAACTAACCTTTGAAACCTCTGACTAATTCTTTTACCCTGCTCAGATCTAATTGTCTTGATATATTGTTCCAGTTCTTCTGAGGATGCTAGCTTCACTAGTTCAGTAACACTAGAACCCACAACAGAGGTCAAATCAGACTCATGTTTATCGATAATCGAACCAGTTTTCTGGTCATACCAAAAAGCATCTCCAATCAAAAACAAATCCTTGGTACTGCGAGAGAGGGCAACGTAAAGTAGATTCTGCTCTTGTTGTTCTTGCCATTCTTTTTGACCTTCCCATAGTAAAGGTAGGGTTAAAGGTTCGGCTATATATACTCTTTCGCTTTCCATGCCTTTAGCTCGATGAACGGTAGATAACAAAACTGCCTCATCATCTTCCGAGCCAAACAACTGTTTAATATTTGAGGATAATTCTGCCAAGGACTTACTCTGAAAATGATTATAAATCGCCTCGATTGCTTTGATTTGGTCTTTTAGCTGTAGCAGTAAAATCGCCCCGTTATCATTCTGTTCGTAAATAGACTGTTTGAATTTCAAATAACTCTGGGAAAACTCAGCCAACTTTTGAAATTCAAATCCCGTCTGCTCGGCAATATCTTCTAAAAGATTCAATAGATCCTGTTGTAGAGAGCTACCGACTAAATTACTGGGAATACCTCTAATAATCATCTTCAAATGAAGATCTACTAAACTACTGCTGCATCTGGCAATCACTAAGTCCCCAGGCGTAATTCGACTATCTTTTGTCTCATCCCACAGTTCCACTTCCTTAATCACGTTAATACTTCCTGGAGGAGCATTGTCTCTAGGTACGATGGGAATTTCAGGATAGAGCTTGTTAATCAATTTAATATGAGTCTTAGGACATCGATAGCACACTGGCAGAGTGAACTTTTGAGCCTGAAGTCTAATTTGAATATTTCTAAAGCTATCGGTATCCGCCCCACAAAATCCATTAATCGATTGAGCCGGATCGCCGACAAATAGCATTTTGGCTCTTTCGTGAGCCAAAGACAAAACAAATTCGAGCTGTAAACGACTCATATCCTGAGCCTCATCAACCATTACCCTTTGGGCGAATTTAAACCCTGGCATTTGGTTAACTTGCCAGACTACAGGCAGCCAAAGCATATCAGTATGGTCGATCACAGCTTCGGTTGCAGCAGCATCCATTCCCACTCTAAATAAATAGTCAATTCTTTGACTAATTTGGGCTAAATGTTGTTTGTCAATGTCTAAAGCGTAGTGACTAATTAACCCAAACAAAGCTTGGGGGGTTAGAGGAGATAAAGTTAGCCGAACGAATTCAAATAGTTTGAGAAAACTGCTCAGACTAACTATCTTAGCCTGCTTAGGGTCGCTGCCGTTAAACCAGTCCAAGCTTTTAGCTAGATGGCGATATTTGGATTCTTCTACCTCTAATCGTTTGACCCCAAGATACTTTTTTAACACCTGATACCCCGCGCTATGAACGGTAGAGATCGAGTATTGCCAACGAGAGTCAAGCTTTTTAACTAAAGCAGTCTTATTTTTTTTATTAAAAACCAAAACCAAACAGTCTTGAATTTTTACGTTACTCGTCGAAATCGCATCAGCAGCCAGCTTGAGTAGCGTACTTTTACCCGAACCCGCTACAGAATTGACCACAGCATCTCTTACATCCGAATCAGCTTGTAACCAGTCAATAACTTGTTGTTGATGAGTGCTTGGTTGCATAAAACCCCCAAATTTACTTCTTTGCTGAATATTCTGCGTAAGCAGTCAAGAAAGAAATTTGTTTCTTTTAAACTCCTATATATTATGAGTTACTAATTGGGAGCGATCGCCCATTAAGATATCTAGCCCAAACCCCAAACATTTTTATCCAGCAGGTACGTCATGCTTTATCTAAATCACATTCTTTAGTACTCATATTTAGATTTAGAAACGAATAATGAAGATCGGTTTTAAACTGTTACCGATTTGTTAAACACACTGTAGAACAGATTTTGAAAATGGGTAACTACTTCAAATATTTGTGTAGCGCATAGTTGTCTAGTTCTTTTTACGCCATAGAGCTGTTCGATATATTGCAAGTAATCTTTCTTGGTTAAACCTAAAGCACCAACTAAACCTTTAATTTGAGGAAGCACTGCTTTAACGTAAGAATCGGTACTTGATGCGCAAATTAGACTGTCTAGAGCAACTAAATATTTTTCTTCTGTTTCAATATCTACTTGCTTGACGTAAACCATGATTTGCCAATTATCATCCCTCAAAGACGATGAATGATAATTGGCTAGAATTTTCACCCTCGCCCCTGGTTTAAGATTTATTAGCTCATCACTGCGACAATTAAACGCCGAACGAGAACTAAGCTCTATTCCATGATAAAAATAACTATTCTTTCTCTTTGCTTTACGAATTTCTTTGAACTTCGTCTCTGAAGTTTTAGTTTCACTAATAAACAAGTTTCCTAGCTTTTGTTTTATCTCTTGCTCGATTAACTTCAGGTTGAGTATAAATACTCGGTACACTAAATATGGAGTAAGCCCTACACAACACTTCATAAATGTGCGATCGCTTTGAGGAAACTTTTGCGTAGCCTGAATTACAGGGATTTTACTAGATTCGTTTTGAAGCGTACTACAAACTTGCGGTGCGATCGCTTTTTGAATAAACTGTCTAGTCTCTTTTTGAGGCTGTCTTTTTTCTGTATTACGCCTTCTAGAACTTATAAGTAGCTCAATTGTAACGAATATTTTTTGAGCGATCGCACTCAAGCAACCCATTGCTAATTTAAAGCTAAAACCTGGCTCTTTTTGAGCTATCGCCTCTTGAGTATATTTGGGATGCCAGAGGTCGCGATATTCTGGCTTATTAAGGGTGTTGCGACTAAACTTAGTGCCAAACATCACTTGGCACTTTTCATTGATAAAATTCATGCGTTTAAGCACTCTTTTATGCATGATATCTAGGGGATAATCGGTCAAAATAGTTTTTAATCTAGACATGGTTTCATCGCTGCGCTTTTGGTTAACCCATCCCCATCTGCCTCTATGCGCAGCTTTTACTTTTGGCTCAACCCCCGACAGTTGCTCTTGCTCTACCCATAGTTCGGTAAAGTTTTGCTTTCTTTGGGGACAACTTGCCCAGATACTCCAATAGTTAATCGCTGAAGTTGCCCACTCAAAAGCGCGTTTTTCAATTTCATCTTGATGACCGCAGTGGTCTTGATACCCTGGTAGGTCTACAACCCGCTCGCGAATAAATTTAGCCAAATTTGGAATAGTATCAGAGCCGTAGAATACTCTACCTAAGTTAGCCAAATTCTTGAGGATATCGTTAGTTTGTCCAGAGCCAGTAAATCCAAACCTCAAGCTGTACTCGATATCTTTTTGCCATTGAGCGCGACCTTGTTTATTAAGGGCAAAATTACAGTACCAATCGCGAGCCGTATTGCAGCATTCTTTTAATAGCTTAAAATCTTGGCGAGCGCAAGAGCTATTCATCAGCTCGACAAATTCCTCTGCCCCTCCTGGAAGTGGTTCAAAGGTTTTAGGATCTAGTAGAGTTGCTCCCGATCCTGGCTGCATAGGTACTCGCAAGCCATTAAACAGCGAAAACCCGTCGCCTTTTTTCTTATATCTTTTAGTGTTGGGAAATATTTCTAGTTGCCCAGCCTTTATTTCAAAACAGTGTTCGCTTAAAACTTTAAACAACGCACAGGCAAGATTAAAGCTATTTATCCCTAGGGGCAAGAAGAAAAATAAGTGTACCCCTTTATTACCGCTAGAGCGAATTAAGATAGTTCGCTTGATGCCGATTTTATTTAGAACTTTGAGCAGCCTACGATAACGCTTGGGGTTAACTAAAGGATTATTGTTACTGTTTTTATCCAAATCCAGACAGCCAAATTTGGTTTGTCCGCCGAAACGCAAGCCCAAGCTTATTTTGGGATCTTGCCAGTAGTTCTCAAAATTTCGGGGATTTAAGATATATCTATTCTCGGTGTACCAGCTTTCTCCTTCTCTTTTGAGAATGAAATCCCAGTGATGACTGAAGAATTTTAAAAGTTTGGTAACAATAGGCGAGACTGGTAACAGCCTGGAATGATGGCGATTGTTTTTTGGTGGTTTTACAGTTGGCATAATCTCTCTTTTGAGAGAAAGCCCCTTGTCAGATTAGCCTTATAACTGCTAGGATCATTTACACATAAAGATACAAAACTATCCAGGTGTCCAACCAGATATTTGTAATCTGCGTATGGCAACATACGTTTTTCACTCCTGTTTATACTGCCAGGTATAAACATTAAGGGTGAAGTTGAGTGTAGATGTTCTCTTCGGTGAGTCTAATCTGAAGAGACTTCTCTCAATATTTTTTAAATTTAATAAAGGTTAGTGGTCTTAGTAGAAGATATCTTTCCAATTGTCTTCACTAGCCTCGGCACGTTAAACCCATCTAGTTTTAGCCAAAAATTAGTCTCTTTAAGAACACAAAGTTTTGATGTATTGGTAGCGTAAAAATTATTCTGTGTCATAATTTAGGTAATTAATTGTAAATGATTGATTTGATGACAATCTCTGATTTAAGGGGTTTCATCTACTCACCCGATTTGTTGCTGCAATTCGGGTCTATTTTTTTTGACATTCTATTTTGCACTGTTAAGCTAAACCAAGTGTTATGGATTTGTCGAGGAAGCAAATGTTATGATAAGGAAAATATAATTAATTACTCGCTTATCGAACCATCTACAATTTACCACTCGTAAATTAATCTTTTACCATTAATTAAGTAAACTGTAATAAAAGTTAATGCTACTCCATCAAGCCCTGGATGAAACCATCAAGTATTGTCGAATGTCTGCTAAAGAGTTAGCGGAAGCTTCAGGTGTGTCCAGTTCTCGCATTTCTCAATTTAGAAATGGGTTATTCCTTGAAGGCAAAGGTAGTGACTTAACGAGTAGAGCTATTAACGATCTGATCGATGCCGCTACTTACATCGATCCAAGAGCCAAACAGGTGTTTTCTTTCTTTTTAGCCGATCTAGACCCAAAATCAGTTCGATTGGGTTCTTCAGCCATGAATCTCAGTCAGCTCGAAACAATGAAGCCTGCTGAAATCTCTCAATTGCTAGTAGCGATCGCCGATACTTTGGATAAGCCCAAGTCACCAAAAAACAAAACAAATAATCGCTCTTTAGTAAACGTTTTAAACGCTTCTTAAGCTCGAGCGACAAAATATGTTGCCTAGCATACCTAAAAGTGAGAGTATGAACAACGGGTGAAAGAAGGCAAATAATCTGTTTCCCTTAGTGATTCAAAGCTAAGGCTTATTTTTGCTGGCGAATGCCTAGCTGATAGTTTGTGAAACTTATAGGTGTAACTACAGATGACAGGTAATATTAATGCTGCAACAATGGATACCTCTTCCACGAACGTAAAGGAATTTTTACAAGTGAACAATGCAGATGAAATAGATTCGCTGATCTCTCAGTTATCGGCAAAAGAGAAAGCCGAACTGATGCAAAAGTTGTTAGGACAATCGGGACTAATGGTAGTAATGGGTGGCTCTAACGTGACTACTTCTGATGTAGTTATTCAGATACATTCTACTTCTGACATCGATATAAGCGAACTTTTAAGGGCAGTTGCTACTCGTATTACCCAACCTAAAAGTCCTCCACTCAATGATCGACCTATTGATGGTCACGGCGAAGATAATTAAAGTTTTTGAAGACAAAGGTTATTGATACAATTGAGATTAAAGCACAACTTTTTAAAACCAAGATTAGCTGGGTAGGCACAATTTTAATAAAAAATTACGACTTGCGATCCCGAAAGTAGCGATCGACGATTTAATCGAGTAGTGCTTTTTTTGTCTCACTAATTTCAGGAATGTAAGCTTTTACGAATCGGAAGCAACCGACTTTTAATAGTCTAGGTATTCATCTTCTTATAACAACAAAAGAAACCTATTCTTTAATAAGGAAAAAACAACAACAACCGTACTGAATGACATAGTATAGTGATTCTACTTTCAGTTACATGAAGTAGAAATGATTGTAATACAGAAGGCAATTGACCCTCAAACAGGAGAAAGATACAGTTGTGTATTCGATTGCCGAACTTGCTTACCAGTAGAGCCGATTCAACGCTACATCAACTACTGTAGAAGACGACAGCTAGCAGCTAATACAGTTTCCACGTACATTCATCGGCTAGTAGATTTTTGGCACTGGCTAGAAGACAAATCCCTTAACTGGCAAGATGTTGGCTTAAACGAGCTAGCTGATTTTGTTAACTGGTATCTCCTTGGTGGCGAAGTTGAAGTTATCTCTGAATCTGTAAGAGAAGTAGTATCTAAACGCAGTCCGCGCACGGTCAATCAAGCAGTTACAGCCATTCAAGGACTGTACGAATTTCACACTGTAGAAGCTAGAATTGACGAAAAGAAATTCACGTCTCTGGCTCATGGCTGGGGAAAACGAGGTGGTTTTTTAAGGGGTATTGTCAAAAGCAGTCCCGAAAGAAGAAAACAAATTAAACTCAAAGAACCAAAGGTCTTTCCTGGTTGCTTAACAGACGAACAAGTAGCCCAGCTAGCTAACGCTTGTTATACATATCGAGACAGATTAATAGTGATGCTGTTAAGAGAAACAGGTATCAGAAGAGGCGAACTTCTAGGACTTTATTTAGTTGACGTACAAGAGCTTGATAGTAGAGGCAGAATTCAGATTGTTCGACGCGATAACAATCCCAATGGTGCTACTGCCAAAGGTAGAGAGCGAGAAATTCCGATTCTACATAACCGCCAAGAGGTACAATCCACTTTTGCTGCCTATTTACTAGAAGAGTATCCCCCAGAAGCAGAAAAACTCGCTCACGGAATGCTATTTGTCAATTTGGATATAAAAGTATGCTGGCAAACCCATGACCAGTGCCAGGTTAAATCAGCTATTTCATCAACTAAGTAAGAGAACGGGGATCGAAGCCCTTCCTCACCTATTCCGTCACACATTTGCTACCCGAATGCTCCAAGCTGGCTATCTGGATGAGTACGTACAGCAGCTATTGGGTCACAAGTCTATCGCTACGACAAAAGATATCTATTCTCACGTACTGGATGAGATGAGTTTGGATGCTTATTTACTCGGAGTAAAAAACGAGAACGAGGAATAATCGATGTTACCGATTGAAGCTTTACAATCAAGAATTGCCAAGTCTGAGTTGGGTCAAGAATGGATTTATCGCCCTTTGCTAGATAAAGATGTTTGGTCACTTGAAGAATTAGGTTATAGCCAAGACGAATTAAAGATGAGAGGAGCTAAAAATCTCCACTTTGAAGACTTTTCCTTATCTTGGCTGAAGTTGCTAACCAAACTAACAATCTTATCTACCATTAGAAAAAAACACAGTTTAACTACGGTTAGATTAAGAGTATGTTCCTTAAAACAGTTCGATAGCTTTTTATTAGAATTCGGCTACATTCAACCAGAATTGATAAACGGTTGGCTGATTGAAAAATTTATTATTACTGGATGCCAAAAAAACAGACGAGCGGCTATTAGCTATGTCTCAAAGTTATGGGCAGAAGAAGGTTGGTTGAGACTACCTTACACCCATCGTAGATACCAAGAAGAAACACCATCAATTAAGGCAATTCCCGAAGAAGTACTGCATCAAATATACGAGAATTTTCACCTTTTCCCACCGCCGTTAGAACGGCTATTTAGATTACAACTAGCTCTGGGTTGTCGGATTGTAGAAATGCTGAGTCTGCCTCGTCAATGCCTCAAAAAAGAAGGCTCACAATGGTTTTTAAAAAGATGGGTACAAAAGCGCAAATATTGGCGATTTTATCGAGTTCATCGCAGCATAGCTGAATTAGTGATTGAACAGCAAAAGTTTTTGGATCAACAACTCGGCGAACTGTCTGAATTCAACAAATTGTTTTGCCGACTTTCTGTTTCTGCGATGGATGTTAAGGAAATTCTAAGAGCAGGAACGGACAGATTTGATGTAGAGCCAGTCTACTTTTCAACTGTCCTTACTTATGATTCAATCTGGCGTTGGCTGGAAAAATTTAGTGAAAAAGCAAATTTAACAGATAAACAAGGGCGAAGATTTAAACTAACGAGTCATAAATTTCGCCATACCAAAGCTAGTATTATGGCAAACTTAGAAGCTGAAGATGAATATATTGCTGCGGTACTAGGTCATGGCTCGTTAGATATGCTGCCTCACTATCGTCAACGTTCAATTGAAAGGTTAGAAAAAGAAGCTAACGCCAAAGGCTATGTCGATAAGTACGGTCGCGTGACTAGCTTTAAACCAAGAAAGCGCAGATACGAGAGACTAGCAGAATTACTCAATGTAGCCACACCACTTGGCGAATGTCATCGCCCGACGATGTTAGGAGATTGCCAGTACCGCTATGCCTGTCTGAGTTGTGACCATCATCGAGTCACTTTAGAAGATAAGCCAAAACTAGAAGCTGATGTCGAACGTTTACAAAAAGACTTAACACAAGCGCAAACCGCAGAACAAGAGCAAAGAGTCACAGAAATTAATCGCTTACTAAAGTTATTGCAAGACAGACAATTCGGCTTAGAACAGCTAGAACAATTACAACCAGAAAATCATGTCTAACCGCAAACATCCATCTATTTCTCAGCATCAAACTGAATCTGGAATACTAAAGGTTAATTGGCATTGCGAATACAGAGGAGAATATAATTGCCCTGAATGCGAGCAAAAGAATATTAAGAGTAAACTTACTTGGTCATTCAGGAGTAAAAGTAGTCTTTGCCAACTTAGATTGGGATGTAACTTATGCCAAAAATCTGTCGCCCTAACTTGTCAGATACCTGGGGTGGGTAGAAAACACAATCCCATTTCTCAACACCAAACCCAATCTGGAATATTAAAGGTTAATTGGAATCGAGAATACTTTGGGGAATATAATTGCCCTAAATGCAAAAAGAATAAAAATGAAGAACATAAGCTAAACAACTACCACAGGAATCAAGATTCAGTTTGTAAGCTAGTTTTATTCTGTAAAGTTTGTCAAAAAGAAATTTCTCTTACCAACTGCGTTCCCGCTCCTATTGCACGTTACCGCCCTAAAATAGAATGTCCCAATCCTCTATGTACTGGTATAGGACATAACGGGCAAAAAGGATGGGTATACACCAAATACAGCAAATATTGTAAATGCCATTTCTGTGGTATTACTTTTAATTCCAAATCGACCTTTCCTCATAGCTGGCTTGGTAGCCAGACAGAAGAAACATTATCTACTTTTTGTTTTGATAATGATGTTTGGGAGTTAAGACATTTTTATCAGAAACCCTCTACAAAAATACTTAACTTTCAGACTATTAAGCCGATTTGGTATCGAGAAGAGTTGAAAAAGTACTTCTACTATTTAATTAAGTCAAAGAAATTTAATAATGAAAGTTCTCTTGTAAGCAGAGCAGTAACATTCAGGCAATTCGGTAAAATAATTACTAATATAGGTCTTAAAAACCAAGACCAAATAGATAGAAATGTAGTAAATCTATTTTTAGATAGCTCTTTAAGCAACGCCAATAGTACTATCAATCTAAAACTATCTAACCTCAGAGATTTCTTTGACTGGTTAGATTTAGAAGCAAAATATCTAATTCGCGGTCGCGACTTCCTAAAAGAAAGCAAAAACGATCCTGATTGGCTAGATGAAGTGAGCCGTAAGGTTATTAAACAGCATTTAGATAAAATACCCGCACCTATCGCTTGTCATTACCTCGTTCAAGTTTACACTGCTGCTAGACCAGGGGAGGTATGCAAACTAGGTTTTGATTGTCTGGTTTCAGAAAATGGTAAGTGGTACATTAAATTCTTGACCAACAAAACTAAAAGATGGCTTTCTCTTCCTGCTAGTCGAGAAATTAGACAGGTAATAGAACAACAACAGCAGTGGATTCGAGAAGTTTTAGGTGAAGACTATTCATATTTGTTTTGTCATTTTCGTTCGATTAAAGACAAATCCTATCCAGCTTTTAAGAATATAAAACCTCTGCCCAAACCTCCTCCAGTTAATATCGACACCAACCCAATGGTTCGTATCATTCGGATGATAATAGAAAAAGAGAACATAAAAGATGCCAACAGACAAAAACCTGACTTTATCGGCAAAATAACCCGTCCCAGTAAACTACAAGAGGTTCGTACCAAATTTGGCATAGAAGCAGCCAGACTCTATGCTGGTCACAAAAGTCCGAACACAACATTCCAGCACTACACACCACCAACTAGAGAGCAAATAGCTGAAGTAGATTTACCATTTCAAGAACTTCTACTTAATCTCGACAACAAATTTCTACCTTGGCAATCTCTACCCGAAGGTTTACTCAAAAACCCTAAAGCCTACGAACTAGATCTTGATATACCACCTCGTTTGGTAGTTTACGGACATTGTACTAAAGACCCCAAAACACCCTGCCCAGTTAATCTTTACCCCAAGTGCTACGGCTGTTCCAGTTTTCGACCGAGTACGGCTAAATTATCCCTTTACGAACGCCAGTATAAAGGGGAACAGCAAAGATTGACTGAAGCCCGAAAAGTAGGTGCAGAACTAGCCTCTGAAGAAGCTTGCAGCACCGTCGAAGCAATGGATAAATGGCTACCAGAGTTGAGGAAGTTAGGTAATGGATAAAAAGCACAGTCGGGAAAAACAGGCTGAGGTTCTTCGCCGTACACAAGCTAAAAGAAAGGAACAGAAAAAAGAGCAGGTACTCAAAGCCATTGCTGAAATAAGACAACAAAAGAAGCCTCTAACCTTCAGAAATATAGCGACAGTAGCTGGTTGCTCAATTTCCTATCTTTATAAGTGGGATGAGATTAAAGCTTATATTCACGAACTTCAGCACCAAAAACAAACTACGATAAATTCCATTGAAGAGAATACCAAACATCAGCCGCGCAGTCTCAAAACCTTACACGAAGTCTCTAAACAAAAAATTTGCGATTTGTCAGTAACTATTAAAGACCTCAAGCGTCAAAATGAGAAACTAAGAGGTCATGTGACAGAGATATACGAACTACGAGATGAATGCCAGAGGTTAAGAACCCAGTTAAGAGAATTAATTAGTCCTAGTCCATCAAGTAAAGTTGTACCCATTCAAACTTCAGTTAAAAAGACTGTTCCGACCAATCCACCTGAAACATTTGAACCCATAGAGTTAATCATTGAATCAATTCTCGACATGGGAATTAAGGTAGGAAAAAAGCTCAAGCAAGAAATAAATAATCGCGAACCCGAACGAGTAATTTCTTCTATAGAGGCATTTAAACAATATCGAGATAGCCACGAGGTTAAGAGTCAAGAAGCTTGTTTGCTGTCAATGATTCGTACTGAGGCAGAACCTAATACGGAAAGTAAACCAAAAGCCAAGAAAGCTCAAACAAGAGTTATCTCTACGCCAGATGAACCGAATAAAAAACTAATATCTGCCAACAAACTCAAGCAATTAAGTAATTTGTTGAACAACAAAGATGAGCAGTAATAATCTTTCCCCGACCAACATAGAAGCTGAAGAAGCTATAATAGGCAGTATTCTATTCGACAGTAGTGCAATTAGCATTACTGCTTCTACTCTTCCCATTGAAGCATTTTACGTTGCTGCTCACCAACAGATTTACAAGGCAGCATTAGAACTACATGGGCAAGATAAACTAACAGATCTTCTAAGCGTGTCTACTTGGTTAAAAGACCACAAATCATTAACCAAAGCAGGAGGCACAGCTAAACTAGCCAAACTACTTAACCAAACTATTTCTGCTACCAATATCGACCGCTACATTGCTTTAATTCTAGAAAAATACCAACGCCGTCAACTGATAGTAGTAGCTAACGATCTCCAAGACTTAGCATACGACAATGCCATTGAAATAAAAACAGTCTTTAATACTTCAGAAGAAAAAATATTTAATCTCACTACCAACAAACAAGACAAATTCAAGCCTCTACCGATCGGTGATTGTCTAGCCTCTGTATTTGAGAAAATAGAGCAGGGTTCATCTCCTGCCTATCCCACGGGACTAAAAGATTTAGACGCTCTTATTGGTGGATTAATCAAACAGGATTTAATCGTTATTGCTGCCAGAGCGAGCATGGGTAAAACTTGGCTAGCTTGCCATCTAGCTAATCAGATTGCCACCGAGCAACAGAAACCTGTAGTTTTCTTCTCGGCTGAAATGTCCAAGGAACAGTTGACTAAGCGATTTCTCTCGATGCACTCTGGTATTAATTCTTACCGACTGATGCACAACGAGATTTACGAGGATGAATATGATGTTTTGGTCAGTGGATTAACTAAACTAGCAGAATTACCAATCATTATTGATGATACTCCTGCCATTCAACTAACACCCTCCAGAGTTCGTTCTGTCCTTCGTAGAATCCGTTCCGAGAATGGCAAATTGGGTTTGGTAGTACTGGATTATATTCAAAAGCTTGGAGACAGAGCGTGCCGTAATAGAGCGCAGACAGTAGGTAAGTTTTCTGGTGCATTTAAAGATATTGCCAAGGAGTTTGATGTTCCCTTTGTTGCCTTGGCTCAAATTAACCGAGGTGTTGAGTCTATGGCTAATAAACGTCCTTTGATGTCCGATATTAAAGATAGTGGTGATATCGAGCAAGACATGGACTTGGGGCTAATGCTTTATCGGGATGAATATTACAACCCAGACACAACAGAATCAGGCATTATGGAAATTATTGTCGGGAAAAACAGAAATGGGTCAACAGGCAATTGTTATATTCAGTTCGATCCTAGTATCGGTAAATTTGTGTCACTTCAATGTGTATGAAAAAATAGTTTCTCTTTTAATCGATAGTCAAATATTAAGAAAGAATAAACAGCACTAATAGCGATTTACTTTGTAGAAGTTTATAAATTAAATCTTCATTTAGTAGTTATTCTACATCGTGGAATATATAGAAATCTTCTAGTACCTGTAGTAACTTCTCCTCAATTGAATTAAGTTGGGAACGATTTAGTTTTTCTAGTCCCTTTAAGACCCATTTTGCTGCTTCATCCAATTCCCCTACTTCTGATAGAGCAGTCATTCTTTCCCCCAATAAGAGCATTTGTTCCTCTTGGTCACGGGTAAACTTCATGGGTGATAAGTCGTCTACTGAAACTACATATTGACTGTCCCAAGTATCCACTATACATTTATCTTTTCTAACTTCTGATATTACACACCAACAATTGAGCTTCCCTGACACTCCCGAAGTTATGCGACATATTTGACCCTCAGCAAAAGGATTAATAGTCGGATATTTTTGATGTAGGTAAGTTTTGACTGCTGTTTTTACCATTGAATAGGAAGGCACTTGACCCAAGGCAATCCCCACTGCCATCACCCAAACTTCACCAGCTTCAATTGGACTTAAATGAGCTTGGAAAATTGGTCTTAACTGCTTTTGTTTATTGGGATAAGGCTCATTTAGACCTTGGGTCTTTAAATACTCAACTATTTGATAATAAGTTTCTGCAGCACTCATACATCGTTCTATATAAAGCATGGTAAAGCCGAAAACAGCATCACAATATTCGGCAAAACTATCATAGTTATCGCGATACAGTTTTAACCGTTTAATAGTCCTTAAAGCCTGACCACGTAACACAAACCCAGTGAGTACCTGTTGCTCTAATTTATCCCTTAATGATAATTCTTGTGGTGATAAGACATACAATCCGTTTTATCCTTAAAATCAATTAATTCTCGATCGATTTTACAACTTTTAGTGCAAATAACAGGTATTCTACGTAGTAAACTTTATTCAGTCGATCCTTTGAAAGCGCGATCGTTATATAAAGCTGATTCGACAGACGATAATTTTAGCTGATTTATTTCTAAATGTCTGGGATTTATTACCGCAATAGTTTCTAGACCAGCAGGTACAGCTACGCTGGGTACAAGCAAAATTAAACTATTACCTTCATTTAGCCATTGGCTACCTATTTTTTGAGTACTTAATGGATAGGGATAGCAACTCCAATCTTGAGGCAAATTTTCAACCGTTAGGGTTTGACTCGATACGGTATCGGGTAAATCGTAAATTCCTAATCTATAATCACTTGGGATGAGTCTGGGATTTGGTAGATAATTTGCCATTTCCAAAAGAGCTACACTAGGAGTTGAAGCGAAATAAAGTACTGGTATTCCCGAGGTGTTCCATCGCGCTCCATTAAGAAAAGAACCTCCTTTACCAGTAAAGTTTTCTAAATATTTGCTTCGGGTAATTCTAAACAGCTTCACTTACGTAAACTCACCATACTCGATCGCGCCTAAAGATTCTCTAACTAATCTTCTCCCTTCAAAAGTGTCGCATAGATCGATCGGTAATTCTCCACCAATTGCGGGAATACTAGCGTGTAACCATTCTTTTGCTATATCCTCATTGCCAAAAACATTGATAGCTTCATTAAATACCTTCAGGGTATCTAAAACTCCCTCACTTTGAACTTTTGTCAGTAGTTTGGCATGGTATAAACGATTTAAGTTGCCCGAACTAGTACTCAACAAACGGACAAACAAGTCTCGCTCTCCTAAAGCTTTAACTGCTTGCTCGACAATTTTTCCAGGAACTCCTTGGCGAACAGCCTGAATATAGGCACCACGATCTTCGAGCAGCGTGGGACTCAGATCTGAATCTTCTAGCAGTAATGCAATGTTCATTTTGAGCTTATTTATTTATTACTTCAATTATACATCATTATGATTAGTGTTTATCATCATAATGATGTATTGCCTCCGCTCCATTATCGAAGAACCCGTTTTGCTGTAATATTTTAGACAAGTGTTTCACCTCAACCTATGGCAATTCGACGCTCAAAAGACGATCTCAGATTTGACAAGAGAGCTAGTTCTGTGGGTACTGTCTCAACTTTGCCTACGGTCAGAGCAATGAGAGACTGTTTTGAGCAATATCTTAACCTAACTATTGCTGATGGCAATGCCAGTGTGGATACGATTAAAACCTATAAGAGTCGCACCGCTCAGTTTCTTGACTGGTGTAAAGAGCAAGAACTTTATCCTGCGCTAATTACCCAGAAAAATATTATTGAATATCGCAAACACTTAGTTGATGAGTCGAAAACATCGACCACGATTCGTTTATCTTTACTTGCTATCAAGCATTTTTATACTGCTTGTTTGGCAGATAAATTGGTCAAGGAAAATCCGGTTGTGGGAGTGAAAGCACCAAGGGAAAAGCGGGAGGTTGGTAGCACAATTAATTATTTAGCTCTAGAGGAGCTACAACAGTTAATAGACAGTATTTTACCTATCTATAAGATTCGTGGGAAGGATATCACCAAAGTACAAGTATTACGCGATCGCATTCTCTTGGGTTGTATGGCACTCCAGGGCTGTCGTAGCATCGAAATGTATCGGGCTAATTTGGGAGATATTAGCGAATCGGGCGGTCAGTATTATTTCAAGCTAGATGGCAAAAACAGTATCCGAACCGTTATTTTACGCCCTGACTTGGGATCGGAAATAGCTCAGTATCGTCAAGCTCGCATGAAGGCCAAAGAAAAGTTAACTCCAACTTCTCCCTTATTTATTTCCTTATCGAATCGTCGTTATGGTCAAAGACTATCCAGGAGAGGAATTGGTTTTGTTGTTGATGGCTATCTAGAAAAATGTGGCTTGAAACATACCGATTTACGACGCGAAGCTAGTCCTTTAGGAGAAAGAAATCTTTCTCCTCATAGCCTGCGTCACACAGCAGGTACTTTGAGTCTTCAAAGTGGTTCTTCTTTACGGGAAGTTCAGGATTTTTTAGGACACAGCGATCCTAAAACTACTGCCGTCTATACTCATGTTCTCAATTCTCAGGAGAACAATCCAGCTTCCAAGATTGACATTGATTTTTAAATACATTAATCATTCCTGGTCAGACTAAATTTCCTAAGCCAAAGTACGCCATTCCTCGATTACAATAAGCTTCAATGTAATTCGGATTGAGTGCGATAACGCGCTCGAAGTCAGCAATTGCCCCTTGGTAATCACCGCGAGCAATTTTCTCTGTACCGCGAGCGAACAAGTTTTCAGCATTCATGCGAACGGCAAAAATTGCCGATTGCTACTGAGTAGGAGAAATGGCTAAAGCTGGTCTGACAAAAACCGACAATCCTCCAAAAGTTAATGTCATCACGGACATCTCAGTCTCGCGAATTCGATTCGCCCCACGTGTCCTCCCCAAGATAATGCCTGATGTCTTCATCGATTTCATAGCTGGATTGTTCTTGCTGTAACTTAGAACAAGAAAATTACCTCTCAATACCATTCTAGTAACAGAACACAGAATTAATCTGACATCAGACTTCTTTTACGCTTTAGAAGTTAACAAGCAATGCCGTACCGTACATTACTATCAATCCCGCACTAAATCCTGCCAAACTAATCTTAGATAACCAAGTACCACCAATTTTACTAGCGGTACGTGCCAAATACGAACCAACTTCTACAATTACTTGTAAAATTGCCCCTACACCAATGCCCATAAATATTGCCGCCCAGTGAGGAGAAAAGGCAAAAACGCCCAGCCAAGTTCCTAATACCGCAGGTAGTCCCGCTAAAGCAGTCAAGCCTAAAAAAGTAATGAAGGTCGGTTTAGATTTAACCAAAGGTGCAGCAATACCAATTCCTTCTGTTAAGTTGTGCAAAGTAAAACCAACTACCAAAAGCGAACCGAGGGCAGCTTCTCCGACAGCAAAAGCCGTACCGATTGCTAGTCCTTCTCCTAAATTATGAATGCCGATACTGAAAGATAGGTAAGTAGATAGGCTTTGTCCTTCAGGAGCTTTACCTCGACTGCGACCAATAGTTAAAATTGTCAAAAAAGAGATAGCTGCGATCGCCCAAACTAAAATGCTGCCCGCAAAAGCATTAGCTGCACTGTTAGCTAGTTCTAATCCCTCTTCCAGGGTATCTACCAAAAGAAAAGCCAGCATTCCCAAGGTTAAAGCGAGAATAAACTTCATTCCTTCCCCACCTAAAGTTTTGAGGGATGGATAAAACAGCATTCCCAGCCCTACAGGTACGACCCCAACGTATAATCCGAGTAAAGTAAAACCCCAAAGACGGCTGAGGGTGAATTGAGGCGTAGCTACAGCTACATCGATAGTATGTTCAAAACTAATTCCCGTATTGGTAATCAAGTTAAGATGATGGGTTTCGTTTTCTACCCAAGGATAGGGCAGATCGATCCAGGCGGTTGATAGTCTGGGTATAGCTCCTGGGGGCTTTTGGGTAAACGTCCAGTAAGACCCATCTACCTGCACTTGGGCAATCTGCATTGGTTCTGAACCTTCCGCCCTAACTAACAAGGAAATACCGCGATCGCCTAAGACAGTTCGCTCTATAGTCAGATTTTCTAATGGGGGAGCAGAAACACCCAAAGGACTGAGTGGATTAGTAGAGATAAAGATACCAATCGAAGTTATTAGAGCCACCAAGGGTAAGATTGCCCATAACCAAGTTTTTTTCATGTCACCACCTCGAAGGCACTCATCCAACCGAGTTCGAGGAATTCTGACTGATGGGCATGGAACATATACTGCCCTGGTGCGTGTTCTTGAAAGGAAAATTCTAAAATACCTCGCTGTCCCTGACACTGCATCACGGTATCGATGGTGCGAAGAGTAGGCGTTAGGGTCGTTCCACTATCGTAATAGTCAAAGAAATTACCGTGAAGATGAAAAGAGTTAACTGGGTCAAACTCCGTCACGTTAATTAAATAAACTCGCACGGGGCGATCTCGTTCGATACGGAGGGGGCGTTTCATAAATTCGTGGGGAATTGTATTGACGGCATAGAATTCGTTTTCTTCATCAAAGTTGGTATCAAAAGCATTCATTACCATTAAAAATTCTTGCCACTGTTTATTTTCAGAACTGCCCAACAATCGCGATCGCGCTTGTTGCTCTGCTTCAGGATGGCGTTTGGGGTCAGGATCGATAATAAATGCGCCGTAAAGTCCTTTGTGTAGGTGTCGCTTAAAAGGGGCAGAATGACAGTGATAGAGATGACAGCCAAAAGGTTTAGCATCAAATTCGTACACTACTTCTTCTCCTGGCATGGCTTCTAGCGTCCCAGGAACGCCATCTTGTCTGGCAGAATGAATACCGTGAAAGTGAATGGTGTGGGGATGTCGGCTTTTATTGCGGAAATTAATCTTAACGCGATCGCCTTCGGTTACTCTAATGGTAGAACCAGGAACTCGACCGTTATACGTCCAGGCGGGATAAAACACTCCAGGGGCGATTTCAATTTCTCGTTCTTCAACAGCAATATCATATTCTCGCCAAGTCTGACCGTTAGGTAATTGAGAGACTTTTCCCCCGTCCCAATCGGTTAAAATGTCGCGGGGACTAAAACCATTACGGTCATTGTCCACATCACCTACCGTAGTGCTGCCACCGTGAACCGCGCTGCTAGTAAAGTGGTTGTCGTGCTGTTTGGGGTTTTGAGCTAATGCCTTACTGGGTAAAAATTTGCCTAGGATATTTCCCCCTCCGAGCAATCCCATTCCCAACAGCGAGCGCCTGGAAACATCAAATGTCATTTTTGCTACTTTTCATATTCTTCTCATAATCTTAGCAGAAGCTAGTAAATATAAGTTATTTGAGTCATCATTGTTATTTAGAAAACTTGGATTGGACAAATTTCTTCTTGACTTTAGAGTTAACTCTAAGGTTTAAGCTAAATCTAGAACTCCAATTTAAAGAGGAAAAAGAGATGACAAAACGATTAGTAGAAGTGTTTATAGCTGGCTGTCCTTTATGCGATGAAACCGTCAAGCTGGTGCGAGAATTGACCTGTTCCAATTGCGAGGTAAAAATCTACGATCTGCACCAAGAGAGTGCAGCAGAAAAAGAAAAAAGGACACAATATGGAATTTATCGCGTTCCTGCGGTAGTAGTAAATGGCAAACTAGCAGAGTGCTGTTCCTCTCAACAGCCTGTATTTCGCGAGATGCTTGTAGCTGCTGGTATTGGTCAAGGTTAAGGCAAAATGGCAGGTAAAGAAGGCTGGTTGATTGGCGAATTGAGCGATCTCGTAGGGATATCGGCTCATACCATCCGTTATTATGAACGCTTGGGATTACTTGAACCTCCCAGACGCACCGAATCACAATATCGCATCTATGGTCAAGAAAATGAAGAACGCTTGCGCTTCATTCAAAAAGCCAAGAGATTTGGACTTTCCCTAAATGAAATAAAACAACTAATTGCTATTAGAACTCAAGGAACACCTCCTTGTGCTAGCCTCAAAACAATGGTTAAGCAACGCTTAGACGATTTAAACCGCCAAATTGAGGAAATGATGTCTTTACGTCAAGAATTAGCCAGTCGGTACGAGGAAATTAGTAAATTATTACCCAATGCGTCTACTCTCCCGACTGAAGAAATCTGTCAGGGTAAAATCTGCGGGCTAATCGAATCTATTGAGTGATTCAGCTAAAAATGATGAACCCTAAAACCGCTCTCATCGTTAGTATAAGTGGCACAATTCTGGTGGCTCTTTGCTGCTTTACTCCGATTCCAGTTATTCTTTTAGGAGCAATTGATTTGAGTGCGCTAGTAGGTTATCTTGACTACGTTTTATTGCCAGCCTTGTTGATCATGCTTGCCTTAACTGTTCTTTCCTATAGTCGTTATCGTCGTTGCTATGAGCGTCAGGAATAATTCATCATGACTGAAACTTGTTGTTGCCCTCCCCAGCAAACTTCCTGGGATAAAACTTGTCCTAGAAATGGAATGAAGGGAAAGAGGGTTCAAACTATTACCTTAAAAAGTTTGCTCATCCCTTCAGCTTTAGAAAACCTCAATCCATAATGTTCGACAACTAGCGCAAAACTATGAACATTAATGAAGTTAAAGTCAAAACTCAATACGATCGCCTTGCTGATATTTACGATTTACGCTGGCGCAACTACATCGTCAACACACTTACCTTCCTGCATAATTGGGAGGAGATTGAACCACAGTCTACAATTCTAGATGTTGCTTGTGGTACAGGTGAATTTGAACGACTTTTGCTCAATCAAAATCCGACACAGAAAATTACAGGAATTGATATATCAGAGAAGATGTTGAATATAGCCAGGGAAAAATATCGGGCTTATCCTAGTGTTAAATTTCATCAAGCTTCAGTTCATTCACTGCCCTTTTCTAGTCAATCTTTTGATGTGGTGGTATCAGCTAATGCTTTTCATTATTTTGATCGACCTCAAGTAGCATTAGCAGAAATGAAAAGAGTGCTAAAACCCAATGGCAAGGTAATTATTCTCGACTGGAATAAAGATTATCCAGTATGTAGAATCTGCGACTGGCTCTTACAAATTTTCGATCCCGCCCATCAACAATGCTATACACAAGAGGAATTACATAAGTTATTGATATCTGCTGAATTTAAAATTCACCGTGCTACTAAAGTTCGTTTTGGAGTTATTTGGGGACTGATGGCTGTTACGGTTTTATCATCTAAAATTAGCTGATTTTTGACATTCGCGATCGCACTACTAAACATTAATCATCAAACTACCCATCATGCCCAAATCCTCGTGATCTAAAACGTGACAGTGATAGACAGTTTTACCTGTAAAATCGCGGAAAGGGATGCGAATGCAAACAGTTTCACCTCTAGGCACTAGCACCGTATCTCGCCAAGCCAGTAATGATTCTGGTCGATCATTGCGACTAATAACCTGAAAAGCATTATTGTGAACGTGGAAGGGATGATCCATCATTCCTGTATTGGTTATTTCCCAATCTTCTACTGTATCTAGTTGTACTTGAGTATCGAGGCGATCGTGATTATAAGCTTCACCATTGATTAGAAAAGCCATGCCCACGGCGGGATTCATGCCATGATTGAGTTCAAAGCTTCTTACTGTTTGAGGTTCTGGCAATGCCGTAATTGAAGCAAGCTGGGTGGGAATTGAAAGAGACTGTCCTGGGGCTTCGTAGTTAATCGTTGATAAAACTATGGGTTCATCGCGGTTATTTCTGCCCATCATTCCACCCCCCATCATTCCCATACCAACGCGATCGTAAGGTAAATTTAGTAAGCGGTATTGTCTAGGTTCTTTGTCGCCTTTTACCAAAACTTCGGCTCGTTGTCCTGGTGTCAGTAGCAATTCGTTAACTTCTATAGGTTCGTTTAACGCACCTCCGTCAGTAGCAATTTGATAAAAGGAATGATCTTCTAAAGCCAGTCGATAAAAACGGGAAGTAGACGCATTGAGAATCCGCAAGCGCAGTAATCCTTGTTCGGGCAAAGAAAGACCAGGATTTACTTGTCCGTTGGCTGTAATTATGTCTCCTTCTCTTCCCATCATCAGCGACATATGGGCTGAATTGATTAGTCTGCCATTATTATCTACAGCAAAGTCTTGCAGTACCAAAAACTCTTCTTTGGCTGCTTTGATTTCGGGAATTTCGTCTAACTCACCGCGCACGATAAACAACCCTGCCAAACCCCCAAACAATTGTTCGGCAACTAAACCATGCAAATGGGGATGATACCAAAATATTCCTGCTGGATGATTTGATGGTATCTGAAATTCGTAAGTTAGTTTTTCTCCTGGTTGGATATGAAGAAAAACATTATCTGCATTACCCGTAATGGGAATGTGCAAGGGGTTTGAGTAGCAACTGATACTGCTGACTAACTTAACAAATACCAGTAGAGCGATCGCTGCAAGTAACAAATAATCGAAGTTAATCAGGAGCTAATTGAGCAAAGGAAGAAACACGAGTTTTAGCCAAAGGTACGCCTTCAAACCAGGCAAAAAGGCGAATCACATTCATTGCCGTTGCTGTCAGTATATGTTGTAAATGAGTCTTGTTCAAACCAAGATAACGACATTTACGTAAATCAAAACCACGAACACCTTGAGAAATTGTGCCTTCAATTCCTGCACGTTGATTGTATTGTTTCAACCACGTTTTTGTTTGTTGTTGTTTTCGTCTTTTAACTATAGCAAGATGCTCCTCTTTAGGACGTATCGTCAGTTTTCTTGGTTCAGTAAGTGAGCTAGTACACAAAGAACGGTGGGAACAGTTAAGACAAGCAGCTTTGGGAAATTTAATATTAAAAACTTTGTTCCCCCAAGCATCAAGACGAGGAGACCATTTCCGATTACTCTTTTTACCTTCTGGACAAGTTACCTGCTGGGTTTTCCAGTTGATTTTGAATTTACTTAAATCATAAGCTTCGGGGTTTTGAGATTGCCAACTAACGTTTTCACGAATTGCTCCGATGAGTTCGATCTTGTGGTTTTGTAGACTCTCTACCAATAAAGTGCCATCAACATAACCCGCATCGACTAGATGTTTTGTGGGTAATAATTCTTTGTCAGCCAAAGATTGATGAATCGATTCAGTTTGGTCTACATCAGCTATATGAGCCTCTGTAGTCTTAACATTAGTAATCAGATGAACGCGGTTTTTGTCACAAGTTTCTGTCAGATGTATCTTGTAACCCAGCCAAGTGGTATGTCGTTTGTTACCGTAACGAGCTTCCGTATCGTAAGGGGAATTACTTCTGATTCCTGCTGGTGGTAAATCTTTGTGACTGCGCCAATTAAGTTGACCATTCTCATTAATCCAGTATTGATGTACCCAGGCAATTCTCAAGGTTTCAATGGCTGGAATTGCTCTTAGCCATTGAGGTGTAGTTGGCTGATCGTAAATAGCCTCTAAAATTTTCATGCCATCTCGTCCGATTATTTGGGCATATTCATTACGAGCTTCTGTACCTCTAGGTAATCGAGATTCTTCAACAGGTTTGCTGTAACGGTCGAACCAGTCAGGAGTAACTAAATTTGATAACCAATCTGAATAGGCTATGGTTAAAGCATTTAAAGCACAACGTAATGTTTCACCAACATATTCGAGACGATTGAGATTACGAATCGCAGCCAAGATATGAGTCGAATCAGTTCGAGCTTTTCCTTTAGCTTTTATCAGTTGAAGTTGCTGACAACGTTCTAGGAGTTTGTCCAATATCAGTTTTTCTAGGCCCCCATTAAGCAATCGAGAACGAAATAAGGTCAGCACAGAAGAATCAAAGCCAGGTTCTGTTAAATCCATTCCCAAAGCATATTTCCAATCAATACGAGCAGCGACAGCTTCTACTGCTTCTCTGTCGGATAAATTAGCTATATACTGCATGACACAGATCAAAGCTAAACGCCCAGGATGCAGTGCAGGTTGACCTTCAGATGAATAAAGTTCGGCAAAGTCATTATCGTCATAAAATGTCCCCAATTCATCTCTGAGGGTCATGTAAAGATTCCCTTTGGGGAAGGCTTTGTGGGCTATTTCTTTGGTCAGGGGCGGAATAGTTTTTATGCCATGCGAATGTAGAACCATACTCTCTATGACCTCCCAGAACTTTTATTTTTACCTGTAAGCTTAATTTAAGTCATTTTGCGACATAAAATTCTTCAATTTGGCGATCGCTCTAATGGTCTTATGTTAAGTTCGTCAGCAGTATCAGTTGCTACTCAAACCCCGCTTCTAAGTCTAATTCTAATAATCCATCACTACTTTGATAAACACCGAATACATTAACAGATGAAGAGGCTAAAGGTTGACTAGAAATATCTTGACGCAACCAATTACCTACTAAAGCTGTCCCTACACCAGCAGCACCTAATGCAATAAACTGGCGACGGTTAATTTTAACCATGATTAATTTAAACTACTTTGTCTTAGTAAGATTGATATTCCTTAAATATTTCGACTTCTCCCTTGTCGTTAAACGCCAAGACTTGAAATGGTTGCTTGATATTTTGTGATTCCATTCCTGGTGTTCCTATAGGCATTCCAGGTACGGCTAAACCAGCTAATTCGGGTTTTTGAGTGAGAAAACGTTTAATGTCATCGACGGGAATATGTCCTTCCATAACATACCCATCAATAATGGTTGTATGACAGGAGGCTATTTCGGTTGGAAGCTTGTATTTTTGCTTTAAAGCTTCCATATCCTCAGTTTTAATATCTTTAACTTTAAAACCATGCTGTTTCGCGTGTTCGATCCATCCTCCACAACAGCCACAAGAGGGACTGCGATACACGGTCATTTCTGTCGTTTCTGAATAAGCTGGTTCGGTTTCTTTGTCCCAAACGCTAGTGAGAGTAGCTGTATTGGTATCTTGAGCGATCGCACTATTGTTACTGACACTTTTATCTTGAGTCGAAGTTAAATAAATTGCTCCTCCAACCATAGAGGCAATGGCAATTGAAGTGATACTTAGTTTAGATAAGAGTTTTGACATGATGAATTAAGCTGATAAGCAATCGTGTATTAGATTTCAATTGTAAACTCTCCATTCAGCTGGAGAGTCCAGTAAATTTATGAAAAAGAACGACTAGCCCAATTTCAAGAACCATTCTCTCAAATAAAACCAATTTCATGCTGATTTCATTTTTATTATCAATAATTGGTAAGTATAAAAACTTCTTAGCTTTTCACAGGTTAAATATATGCATATTAATTCAAAGATAAAACTAATAGCAATGGCGATGTTAACGTCTGTAGCTGTAGGCATTGGTAATGGAATAGCTTCAGCAGAATCAACAAACCAAAATAATGGTGAATCCCAAATGAACCACGAACAAATGATAAATTCTGATGGGAAATCAAAACCCATGCAGGAATGTTCCAACAACTCGAATGTAGAGATGAATCACGAACAGATGAGTTCAGAAGAACACCAAATGTCAATGCAACAGTGTGACGATAACTCTAATACAGAGATGAATCACGAACAAATGATGAATTCTGGAGAGGATGAGATGCCAATGCCAAACAATTCGCCAATGCCAGCTAAATAGCCAAATGCAGTAAGTACCTAAACACAAATAATTACACATTTGATGTTCCTTTTCCCTTTTCCCTTTCCCCTACCTCAACCGTGAAATTAATTTTGTGCAGCTACTTACAGCTAAGATAGGGTATGAGTTCAATTTTAAAGATAGTCTACAACCCTTCACTCGAGAGCTTGCAGACTATCTTTAAGTAGGGAAAAGGCACTAACCAGCATAAAAACAACTACTAATAAACTAGCTGCCGTATCTGCCCAAAGACAATTTAAATAAAAAATAGCTAACGCTGCTATTAACAAACTAAACGAACTTACACCATCGGCGATCGCATGAAAAAATACGCCCCGCACGTTCAAGTTATGGTGGCTTTCTTCGTAAAGTAAACTGGCATTTATTACTTTAACGGTCAGTCCTAATGCTCCTATTGCCAACATCGGTAAACCAGCTTCAGAGGCAGAAGCTTGGAAATTATGCGTAATTCCCCAAAGAATCGATCCTGCCACTGCTAAGAGAATAAAGCTATTAACGCAGGCAGCTACAGCTTCAATTTGCTGAGGTTTTAGTAGTAACTTAGTTTGAGTAGAATCTTCAACTAACCAAGCAGCAACTAGAGCAATAGCGATCGCAATTAAATCGACAAAAAGATGACCAGATAAAGCGATTAGGGATAAACTATGTACTCGAAATCCCGTAATTAACTCAGCTAAAAATAATCCGCTTCGCAGACATAAAACAATCCATAATAATTTCAGCGTTTGAGTTTTAGATTCTTCTAAAGGTATTTTCTTATAGCGATCGCTCTTGATTGGTATCATTAGCTATTTTCGTAAGTCATCTAAAATAATTTTTATCTCTTCTACTTGCTTGGTATTACCCTGCTGTTTATAGAGGTTTAAAGCTTGTTGGAAGGCGGTAATGGCTTCTTGATTACGTTTTCTTTCTTTTAATGCCAGTCCGAGGTGATAATAAGACTTAGCATCCTTTGGGGCGAGGGAAATCACCTGACGATGTTCGACGATCGCCATTAGGTAATCTTGCTGTTCTAAAAGAATATCGGCGATCGCTTTTCTGGCTGCAACAAGATCGGGTTCTCGGCTTGCTGTTTTACGATACTCGGCTAACGCGGATTCTGTATTGCCTTCTAGCTGAAGAATTCTGCCAATCTGAAAATGAATCTTGCCATCTTCAGGATTAAACTCGGCAGCCCGTTCAAAAGCTGCTATGGCTTTAGGGATATTGTTTAGATTCAACCAAGCAATTCCCAATTCAAGTTGAATTGCACTGTTAGAGGGAGCAAGTTCGGCTGCTCGCTGTAAAACTTCGATCGCCTTAGTAAACTGTCCTTTCTGGAGTAGAATTGTTCCCATTGTGCGATAGACGAGGGTATTATCTGGTGCGAGGGTAGTTACTCTTACAAAAGCATCCAATGCATCATCGTAGTTTTGTTGGCGTAGCAGCACCACTGCCAAACCTAAATGAGCATTTACCAGATTCGGATTGAGTTTGATGGTTTGATTGTAAGCATTGGCAGCTTCAGCATGAGCTTGAGAACTAGCGAGGCTATAAGCCAGTCCGTAATAAAAATAAGCATTGTCACTTTCTAGAGCGATCGCTTTTTGGAAAGCACTTGCTGCTGCGGGAAATTTACCTCGAACCGCTTGTAAATAACCGATTGCCGAAAAGACCCGTGGATTTTCTCGTTCTAAACTAGCTGCGTGTTGGTAAGCACTCAATGCCTCAGCCAGTTTACCCCGATCTAGTAATCCTTTGCCTTGACTTAAAAGTTGATTAAATTCTCGATCTGCTTGCCATTGTTCTAATGTCTCATTAGGTGAATGAGCATTAACAGGTAAAATTACCCCGACTATTCCATTTAAGAGAACGAGCTTAAATATTAGTAGTTTCACCTGCATTAGTTGTTTTCGATTAACGAGGGATAATTTTAGAGGTAAAGGTAAAAGAGGATGCATAAGTGATTCAATCAATGTTATTTTTCGTCATAGCTGGACTCTGCGAAATTGGTGGGGGTTATTTGGTCTGGCTATGGTTGCGAGAGGGAAAGAGTATTTGGCTAGCCCTAATCGGAGTTGCGATCCTGGGTTTATATGGCGCAGTTCCAACACTACAACCCACTAACTTTGGACGTGCCTATGCAGCATATGGTGGTGTTTTTATTGTGCTGTCTATCTCATGGGGCTGGCTGATCGATCGGATTAGACCTGATAAATTCGATCTGCTGGGTGGTTGGATTATATTACTAGGAGTGTTAGTCATGATGTATGCTCCCAGAAACTAACGAAAGTTTATCAACAATCTAATGTCCCTCTTCGGAACTATTTTTAAAATGGCGCTCGCCCTGATAGCCAGATAAATCTGCTAACTCTGCTAAAGTTTTTTCTCCTTGATACATTTTTCCTTTAATTTCCCAGGTAGGAAAACCTTGAATATTCGCTTTCATACAAAGGTCAGTTTGGGAATTTTCTCCCTGGGGATGGCACTCAATATAATTCAATTGGGCTGCTGCATCTTTACCAAATAACTGTTTTTGATTCTGACAATGAGGACAGGTAAAAGCCCCATACATTTTTGCATCAATTTGCTTTAAATGTTGTGCTAGATCGAGTTCCGCAGCACCAGAAGTAGTAGAAATAGCATAGCCGTTGGTAGTTTCAACACGAGGATTATTGACATTGGCATAAACGCCTAGTGTTCCTACCAAAACTAAGATCGTTACCATAACTCCCGTAAACAAAAGTTGTCCGAGATCTTCCCAATCGCGACCAATAATGGACAAAATAAACAGACAAGCTGAAAACAAAGCCGAAGCAATACAGTAAATACAAAGAGCTTTGATGACAAAGGCAAGTAAATACATTAAATAACTACTAAACACTACCATTGCCGTTCCACCCAGAAACAGAAACCAACTCGTCCACCGCTTCAAACTGGCGCGTAGTTGCTTTTTCTCTGGAGAAGTGAGCAACAAAGGCGCAATGGCAAAGATAATCATGCTCAAATAGCCTAAAAAACCAAATAGAGTCAAGGGTAAACCAAAAACAGTGGCATAAGGACTCGATAGCACGACATCGCAACCTCCTGTAGGACAAGCTGCTGCTCCTTCGGTTAGTTTAACTACTGTTAAATAACCTGTTCCTACCGCACCAATAGTAGCTATTCCTGCCATAATTGGACGATAATAGCGATAAATCCAAGGAATAGAACGCTGATGACGACGTATCATATTGAAAAACCTCTAGATAGTGAATTGATTAAATTTGAGCGAGTTTTAAGATGATAGTTGCTAGAAAAACTATTTCAAAACCCGACTGGCATTAAGAATCGCTAACAGTGCTACTCCCACATCGGCAAACACCGCTTCCCAAAGAGTTGCTATGCCAACTGCTCCTAGTAAGATAAACAGGGCTTTGACTACCATTGCCAGAATGATATTCTGCCAGACAATCGAGTGAGTTTTACGAGCAACACCTATTGCTTCTGTTACTTTTGACGGGGCATCAGTCATTAGTACTACGTCAGCAGTTTCAATCGCTGCATCCGAACCTAAAGCACCCATCGCTATTCCCACATCGGCTCTAGCAATTACGGGTGCGTCATTAATCCCGTCTCCGACAAAAGCCACTTTACTTTTTTTATCTGACTTACGAAGATACTGCTCGATCGCTTCTACCTTTTCTTCTGGTAGTAATTCGGCTTTATAGGTATCCAAACCGAGTTTATCGGCAACATTTTGAGCCACAACTCGGTTATCTCCCGTCAGCATTACAGTTTGAGTTACCCCTACTTGTTTTAATTGGGCGATCGCTTCTTGAGCATCTTCCTTAATTCTGTCGGCAATTAAGATATATCCTGCATATTTACCGTCTATTGCCAAATGAACTACTGTACCTGACACATTGCAGGTGTCATGCTCGATATTGGCTCGATGCAAGAGGCGATCGTTTCCTGCTAAAACTGACATCTCTCTGACTTTGGCACTAATACCGTGTCCTGGTATTTCTTCATAATCAGTGACATCAGATTCGGCGATCGCACCATCGTAAGCCTCCATAATCGATCGCGCTACGGGGTGATTGGATTGAGATTCGGCGATCGCAGCAACAGTAAGTATTTCTGTTTTGCTATAGCCGTTATAAGGGGATATTTGAGTAACTTGAAAGACCCCTTCAGTTAAAGTTCCAGTTTTATCAAAAATAACCGTTTTAACATCGGTTAAAGCATCTAAAAAAGTCGAACCTTTAACCAAAATACCTCTTTTAGCTGCACCGCCAACGCCACCAAAGTAACCCAGGGGAATACTAATCACTAATCCGCAGGGACAAGAAATAACTAATAATACTAATGCTCGATAAACCCACTGTTCGCTGGTTGCACCAGGAATGAATAAGGGCGGTAAGATAGCAACTGCTAGAGAGAGGAAAACTACTATAGGGGTGTAATAACGGGCAAAGCGAGTAATAAATTTTTCTGTCGGGGCTTTTTTACTACTGGCGTTTTCTACCAAATCTAAAATTTTAGCGATGGAGGATTCGGCGAACAGCTTGGTAACTTTGACAGTTAAACTACCCGTTTGGTTAATCGCACCTGCTAAAATTGTCTCTCCTTCTCTTACCGTGCGGGGTACAGATTCCCCTGTAAGTGCGGAAGTATCTACTTGAGAACTTCCCGATAAAATCTCCCCATCTAAAGGTACTTTCTCTCCTGGTTTGATAATGATAGTATTTCCGACTTCTACTTTCTCTGGCGCAACTTCTCTAATTACCCCATCAATAACTAAATTTGCTTTATCTGGACGTACTTCTAACAATGACTTAATCGAACGACGCGATCGCCCAACCGCAAAACCTTGAAACAATTCTCCGATCTGGAAAAACAGCATTACCGCTACACCTTCGGGCAATTCGTGAATCGCGATCGCACCCAAGGTAGCAATGGTCATTAAGAAGTTTTCATCAAAGATTTTACCCCGCAGAATATTACGCCCCGCACTAGTTAAAACAGTCCAGCCACTGATTAAATAAGCAGGAATTAAAACTACATACTCCGCGATCGCTCCAGGTGTATCGTGCAAGGGTTGGTTGAAAATTAATCCAATGAGAAATAAAGCGACCGCAATACTTAAGGGTATAAGTTCTCGTCGTAAATCGAACCCCCCGTGTTCGTGGCTGTGGTCATGGCTTTCATGATGAGAGCAGCAACCAGAAGAATGTTTACCTGACATTATCCCAACAATTTTAAAATTATTTTAATTGAACAATTGAATAGTTGTTCAGATAATATCCCAAAAAAAGTAATCTGACAATGAATAGAAAGCAAGAATTAAACTTCGTCTAAATGCTCGGCTACTTCCCGATATAGATTGGCAATATGCGCGTCTGCTAAGCTGTAATAGACGTTACGACCTTCACGACGATGCTTAACCAGACGTAGATTTCGTAGCAGACGTAACTGGTGGGATACAGCAGATTCACTCATTTTAACTACTGCGGCTAAATCACAGACGCAAAGTTCAGCTTTGACTAACGCAGAAAGAAGTTTAAGCCGATGAGGGTCTGCCATTGCACCGAAAAACTGCGCCATTTGTTGTGCTTTTTCCGTTGTAACGATTTCAGATTGTACTTGACGCACTTGTTCTAGATGAACCAAAGAAGAATCACAAGTAGGTGCATCACCTTCTGGAGAAACTGTTTTTTTTGATTTGTCAACTTTGTTCATTGTTTATACTTTAAACCCTATCAGTTTAGTTGCTTAGACAATCCTGGGTTAATAGAGTTGTGAGTTTACTTCTTTGATAATGATACTCATTTTAAGCTTGAATGTCTATTCAGATGAACAAATACGATCTTTAACAGCTAAAAAATTGATTCAATCTCTCGATCGCTACTCTGGTTATGATGCGATCGCCAGTATGCAAAAACCACCATCTAGATTTATTAACTGCACCTCAGTAAAGCCAGCAGTTGTAAGCATTTCAGTCAATCCATGACTCGACTGCCCCGAATAGGGAGTAAAACCAAGCGCAATCTTGCCCTCAACCTTCTTAAGGACTCGCCGTATTTCCTGTAAAGCGATCGCGGCATCTGACCAGACTTGCATGGAGTTAACCGCCAGTGCCTTATCGAAGGTGTTGTCTTCAAAGGGCAAGCTTTCCACCGAGTCTTGCCGCAAATCGACCAAACCAGCCTCAATCTTTTTCAAATTCCTAGCTGTAGCTTGCTCGACCATTTCTTTAGAGTAATCGATACCTGCAATATATCCTTTTGATGCCAAATCAGCCAGACGCTGAATGCTTACTCCAGAGCCGAATCCAATTTCTAGCACTCGATCGTTCGGCTCAATGTCGAGCAAATCGATCACTGAATAGGTGAACTCTTTATTCATACGCGCCATAATGATACCACCGAACCTGCCCAGCATTCCTTTCGGACGACCGAACATATGCAGAAAAAGGCTATCTACGATGCTCATCAGTTATCGTTCGCCTCCGTAACGACTTGCCTCAATGCTATCAAACTAGATATTAAGGCTACTACTACCTTCGATAGAGACTAATTACTCTGTTGGCACTCATTTCGATAGATATTTAAATTTTTCTTTTCTACCCTCTTGACTCTCCAGTTGACTAGAGAGATCACAATAAAAGTAATTGATTGCAGAAGGAGAGAAATTATGACATTACAATTTAAAGTTCCCAACATGGCTTGTTCGGCTTGTGGAGATACCATTACTAAAGCAATTAAAGCAATCGATCCAGCCGCAACCGTACAAACCGATACCGATTCCAAGACTAAGCTTGTCGAAGTTGACACACAAGCATCAGAAGCTGCGATCGCACAAGCGATTACAGAAGCAGGTTATACCGTTGCCTGAACAATGCTTGGCATTATTTAAAATCAAGTCAGGAGGTATGAAGTGGAAAATACCAGTTTAAAATTACGAGGCATGAGTTGTGCTTCTTGTGCCAGGAATATTGAAGATTCAATTCGCTCGGTTCCAGGCGTAAACGAATGTAACGTCAATTTTGGTGCCGAACAAGCCACCGTTACTTATGACTCTAGGATAACTGATGTAGCAGCGATTCAGGATGCCGTCGATGCAGCTGGATACTCTGCCGTACCTATGCAAGACGATGTACTTGCTCCAGAAGATGATACCGAAAGACGAGAACGGCAAGTCGAAAATCGCCAACTGACTCGCAAGGTATGGGTTAGCGGGATTGTTAGTGCCATTCTGGTTATTGGTTCGCTGCCGATGATGACAGGATTGCCCATTCCTTTTATTCCTGCATGGATGCACAATTCCTGGCTGCAATTAGTACTGACTGCACCCGTACTATTTTGGTGCGGATCGTCCTTCTTTATTAATGCTGGGAAAGCCCTCAAACGCCATACAGCAACTATGGATACCCTAGTGGCGATCGGCACTGGTACGGCTTATATTTATTCCCTATTTCCCACCTTTTTTCCGCAGTGGTTTATCGCACAGGGACTTACACCCGACGTATATTTTGAAGCGGCATCAGTAATTATTGCCTTAATTTTGCTGGGGAGATTGCTAGAAAATCGAGCCAAGGGACAAACTTCAGAAGCGATTCGCAAGCTGATGGGTTTAGGTGCGAAAACAGCAAGGGTGATTCGGAACGATAGCGAGGTGGATATACCCATTGCTGAAGTAGTTCAGGGAGATATCATTTTAGTACGCCCAGGGGAGAAGATTCCCGTCGATGGCGAGATCGTTGAAGGTGCTTCTACTATCGATGAAGCGATGGTTACGGGTGAAAGCCTTCCTGTAAAAAAATATCCTGGTGATGAAGTTATTGGCGCGACGATTAATAAAACTGGTAGCTTTAAATTCAAAGCAACGAGAGTCGGTAAAGATACTTTTTTAGCGCAGATTGTCAAACTAGTGCAGCAAGCACAAGGGTCGAAAGCTCCAATTCAAAAGCTAGCTGACCAAGTTACGGGATGGTTTGTACCTGCTGTGATTGCCATTGCGATCGCTACTTTTATCCTCTGGTACAACATCATGGGGAATGTAACGATGGCGTTGATTACCACAGTTGGCGTGTTGATTATTGCTTGTCCCTGTGCGCTTGGTTTAGCAACCCCGACTTCAATTATGGTGGGAACGGGTAAAGGGGCAGAAAATGGCATTCTCATCAAAGGTGCAGAAAGTTTAGAAATGGCGCATAAATTAAGGGTGATCGTACTCGATAAAACGGGAACGATTACCCAAGGTGAACCGACTGTGACTGACTTTGTAACTGTCAATGGTATTGCCAACAGCAACGAGCTAAATTTATTGCATCTCGCTGCTTCAGTAGAACGAAATTCAGAACATCCTTTAGCCGAAGCTGTAGTCCAATATGCCCAGTCGCAAGGGGTAAAGTTAGATGATGCCAAGGAATTTGAAGCGATCGCAGGTAGTGGCGTACAAGGCTATGTTTTAAATCGATGGGTACAAATCGGAACTCATCGTTGGATAAATGAATTAAATATAGATACTAGCGACCTACAAAAAGATTGGGAGCGATTGGAATATCTTGGTAAAACCGTTATTTGGATTGCCGTAGATCGGAAAATAGAAGCCATTATGGGCATTGCCGATGCGGTAAAACCTTCTTCTGTTAATGCCATTCGAGCCTTACAGAAAATGGGTTTAGAAGTAGTGATGTTAACTGGAGACAATCGCCGTACTGCCGAAGTTATTGCTCGTGAAGTAGGAATCGAGCGCATTTTTGCTGAAGTACGTCCCGAACAGAAAGCCGCTACAGTTGAGACAATTCAGTCGGAAGGTGAGGGGCTGTGGTCGGAGGTCTCCTCCGACCTTTATACGCCCCGTAAAATAGTAGCAATGGTAGGGGATGGCATCAATGATGCACCCGCTCTAGCACAAGCCGACGTAGGAATAGCAATTGGCACGGGAACGGATGTGGCGATCGCTGCTAGCGATATTACCTTGATTTCAGGAGACTTACAGGGAATTGTAACAGCGATTCAACTTAGTCGCGCTACCATTCGTAATATTCGTCAAAATCTTTTCTTCGCTTTTATTTATAACGTCGCTGGTATTCCCATTGCGGCGGGAATTCTCTATCCCTTCTTTGGTTGGTTGCTCAGTCCCATTATTGCTGGTGCGGCGATGGCGTTTAGTTCTGTTTCGGTGGTGACAAATGCGCTGCGTTTGCGAAATTTTAAGCCAAAAACACTCGGTTAGAAGAATATCGATATGAAGACAATCATCTTTTTTGGAACACTAGCAGGATTTGGATTTCTGATTGGAGTAATTTCTGGGGCAATTGTATAGGAGGTTTGACAATGGTGAATAGAAAAGCGATCGCACGAAATCAAGTACGCGAAGCAATCGCAAGCGGGATCGTAGGTTTAGGAATGGTGTTGGGCATTGCTTCGGGTAAGGCAGTCGCCCAAATGCCTCACAATATGAATGAAATGCAACCATCTCAAAGGGAGCAAACGGGACAGTTTCAACCCATAGAACAACCGTTAAGCAATAAAATTATCGTTACGGTTGGTGGATTGGGATTAATTGGTTTAGAACTGTGGTGGTTCTTATTGAGTAAACCCAAATTGGCAAAAGCAACTACCCAAGGGGACATTCAAGAGATTACTGTCACCGTTGATGGTGGATATGAACCCAGTCAGATTGTAGTTCGAGCGGGTCAAAAAGTTAGGTTAAACTTCGATCGCCAAGATGCCAGTAGTTGTCTTGAGGAAGTTCGTTTTCCTGACTTTCATATCGCTCAAACATTACCTCTCGATCGAGTTACACCAATTGAGTTTACACCCAAAACCCCTGGTAGATACGAGTTTACCTGCGGTATGAATATGTTTCGGGGAGTCGTTGAGGTTTTATAATCATTAGGAGATTTAAGATGTTAACTCAAGAAAAACCAAAACTAATCGGTGCGATCGCATCTGAAAGTGGTATTCCCATTAGAACCATTCGCTATTACAATGATCTGGGTTTACTCAAGACTAATGGTAGAACCGAAGGCGGATATCGCATATTTGACTCGGATGTATTTGTTCGTTTGAAATTCATCAAACGCGCACAAAATTTAGGATTGAGTTTGTCGGAAATTAAAGAATTTTTGTCAGTACACGATCGAGGAAACTTACCTTGCGACCAGATTAAAGTAAAGCTGGAAGAAAAGCTTGAGGTGATCGAGCAGCACATTCAACAACTAAAAATTCTCAAGCAAGAGCTGAAGGGACTTTTATCTGGCTGGAAAAAGATTCCCGAACAGCCTGAAGAAACAATTTGTCCAATTATTGAGCGATCAAAAATTGTTTGAATAACAAAAGAAAAAGAGAACTCAACTCAAGATTTCATACCGATTTCATTTTGGTGTGAAAAACTTAGTGTGTAGTGTATGAGATGCACTTTCTAACCAACCATGTCAAAAATTAACCGTCGCCAGTTTCTCATCCTCACTGCTGCTGGTGCAATCGCCACATCAGCTACTAGCTGGGCAATTGGGAAAAACAAAATAACTCCGAATCAAACCAAAACCTTGCCTGCTAAACTTTACAAGAGTTCTAACGGTTTGCTAGAATTTAATCTTACAGCGAGTTCGACCCGCATCGATCTAGGAGGCAAGCCAGCCTATCTGTTAACCTACAACGGACAAATCCCCGCACCTCGCTTGGAAGCAAAAGCAGGCGATACCGTTCGCATTCGCTTCACCAACAATCTTTCTCAGCCTACTAACTTACACTATCACGGGCTACACGTTACTCCCACTGGCAATGCAGACAACGCTTTTCTGGATATTCCGTCAGGAGAGAGTTTAACTTATGAATTTACTCTTCCCAAAAATCACCCATCTGGAACATTCTGGTATCATCCCCATCGTCATAAATTTGTTGCCGAGCAAGTATTCGGTGGTTTAGCGGGTTTATTTATAATTCGCGGTGACTTGGATGAAATTCCCGAACTAAAAGCTGCCAAAGAAAAATTTTTGGTTTTACAAGATTTTGCTTTAGATGGTAGCGGACGGATTCAAGCTCCCAATCACATGGACATGATGAGGGGGCGCGAAGGGCAGCTAATGACAGTTAACGGTCAAGTCAATCCCCAATTAGCGATCGCCCGTGGTGGTTTGCTACGTCTACGAATCCTCAATGCTTCTCCCTCTCGCTTCTACCGACTCGCTTTGGAAAATCATCCTTTTTACTTAATTGCCACAGACGGAGGAGCAATAGGCACACCTATAGAACTCAAAGAACTACTGCTTTCACCTGGAGAAAGGGCAGAAGTTTTGGTACGAGGAGATAGAGAATCAGGACAGTATCGCCTCATGAATTTATTCTATGATCGAGGGGGAATGGAAATGATGGAAATGATGGGTGGTGGTATGGGCATGATGCAGGAAAATACCCAAACAAAGCCTCAAGTTTTGGCAACACTCACATATCAAGGTTCTGTTTCTCCTCTTCCTTTGCCCCAACAACTCATTTCTGTGGAGGAACTACCAAAACCAAAGACAGTAAGGCATATTGAATTATCAATGGAAGAAGAAATGACTCCAGGTATGGGTATGACTTTTACCTTTAACGGAGAAGCTTTCGATCCCAATCGAGTAGATACTCAAGTTCAACTCAATACAGTTGAAGACTGGGAATTAGTCAACGTTGATCCAGATGGTATGGCTCACCCTTTTCATCTGCACGTCAATCCCTTTCAAGTGGTATCTCGTAATGGGAAGCCAGAACCCTACCGCGCTTGGAAAGATACGGTGTTAGTCAAAGGGAATGAAACTGTCCGCATTCGCATTCGGTTCCGCGATTTTGCTGGCAAAGCTGTTTACCACTGTCACATTTTAGACCATGAAGATCTCGGCATGATGGGAATTGTTGAGATGAAAGGTTAACCTAAAAGCTATATATTTCATCTCGATTTCATATTCGTATGTAATTCTGAACTATTGAGTAATCATATTCGATTCTAATATCTATGCAAGCAATTTTGACTAAAACTAGATTAATAGCCTTAACATTTATCGGTGCAACTACCCTAACGGTTGCCTGTTCTCCAGCCATTTCTAACCAAACCCCAGCCTTAAATACTAATGCCACCGAAGCTAGTAACAAGCAAGACATGAAACAGAATGACGGTGGAATGTCGCACGATATGATGCAAGGTGATGGTGGGATGCAGCACGATATGTCGATGGACATAGGGCCTGCTGATGCGGACTACGATTTACGTTTCATCGACAGCATGGTTATGCACCATCAAGGGGCTATGAATATGGCTGAAGAAGCACTGCAAAAATCGCAGCGTCCTGAAATGAAAAAATTAGCCCAAGATATCATTGCTGCTCAGAAACAAGAAATAGCGCAAATGAAACAGTGGCGTACAAGTTGGTATCCTAATGCCGATCAAACTCCTATGGCTTGGAGTGCAGAGATGGGTCACATGATGGCAATGTCTGAAGATATGGAGCAAAGTATGATGATGAGCATGGATTTAGGGGAAGCCGATGCTGATTTTGATCTGCGTTTTATTGATGCCATGATTCCTCATCATGAAGGTGCGCTGATGATGGCGGAAGATGCTTTGAGTAAAACCAAGCGTCCTGAGATCGAGAAACTAGCTCAAGATATTTTAAGTTCTCAACAGCAAGAAATCGAGCAGATGAAACAATGGCGTAAGGATTGGTACAAACAATAAAAGCTGGCGATCGCTTTTGAAATAAAAGAGATACAGATAATTAGAATATTATCAGAAAAGAATCTACACTCAAACCAACGTTAGAAAGAATCTGAGCGTTTTCTAAGAGGTCATTCTCTGGCAATGCTTCATTAACCTGAGTGACTAACTCTATGTTGAAACATGTAACTTGACAAATATCACTTGGTTTGGTTTTGGTCACAAATTTTGACGGCAGGAGTTTCACAACTCAATTCTAGCTGCCTATCGCTAATGTACCAATACATCTTACAGATAATTTCTAAAATTCCTTATTCAAATTTCATCTTTATTTCATATAGCTGTGAAAAACTAGTCAATAAAGCAGTGTTTTTTGGCTAGTTAAAAACTTTTTTTAGTAATTACCATATATCTAAACTACAAAAAACTCAATACATATAATACAAATATTTTTGCGCTCGCCAATGTTAACCCGTTCGCTCATCACTTAAGGATCTTGACTATGACCATTACTCGTTATCTGTTTCGCTTGCCTAATTCCCTCACCCGTAGTACTGGAGTAATCTTGAGTTTAATTTTAATAACCGCTCCTACTTCTGTTCTGGCTCACGCCGGACATGGGAACGAATTTCAAGGCGGAGATTCTCAACAAGAAGCTTCAGATTCGATCCAAGTTGACGATCAAACCGCCAAAAGTTTGGGAATAAAAGTCGAACCAGTTACCAGTCAACGTCTTGACATTAGCATTAAAACGACTGGACAAATTGAAGCTCTACCCAGCCAACAAGTAGAAGTTACATCGCCAATTCCTGGAAAAGTAAACGAGTTATTAGTAGAACCTGGGGCATACGTAAAAGCAGGACAGCCTGTAGCGGTAATTGCCAGTCCTGACTTGATTGAGTTGCGCGTCAGTTCCCAAGAAAAACAAGCTCAAGCCAAAGCCGAATTACAACAAACACAAGCCGATTTAGATTTAGCCCAACAAAACTATCAACGTCAAGTTGAAATTGCCAAAGCCGAATTACAACAAGCGCAAACCCAAGTAGCAGTAGCACAAGAACAATACGATCGCGATCGAGAACTAGCAAACAAAGGAGTTATTCCCCGTCGGCAAATGCTCGAATCTCAAGCCAAGCTAGCAGAAACCAAAGCCCAACTTACCACAGCTTCGAGTCAAAGAGAAGTTTTGGCGGCTCAAAACCAACTCAAACGCTCTCAGTCGTCTCTTGAAGCAGCTAATTCTCTTCTACAGCTGAGCAATACTACTTATCAAGCTCGACTGCAACAACTAGGTACAGAAGCAAACGATCGAGGACTGGCGATAATAACAGCACCTATTTCTGGTCGAGTTAGCGATCGCGAAGTTACTTTAGGTCAAGCCTTTCAAGATGCAGGAGGCCAGCTGATGACAATTATCGATGACACCACCGTATTTGCCACGGCTAATATTTACGAACAAGATTTAGATAAAGTTAAACAGGGTCAACAAGTCAGAGCCAAAGTAGCTTCCTTGAGCGATCGCGCTTTTATCGGCAAGATTGCGGTAATTGGTTCGATAGTCGAAGGAGAAACTCGCGTTGTCCCAGTTAAAGCCCAATTAAGCAATAATAACGGTACTCTCAAACCAGGAATGTTTGCCGAATTAGAAGTAATGACTACTAAAGCAGATACAACAGCTACAGTCATTCCCAGTTCGGCAATAGTTGATGCAGAAGGTAAAAAACTAGTTTATTTGCAGAACGGCGACTCTTTTCAATCTGTCGAAGTCAATCTCGGTCAAACTTCTGGAGATTTGGTAGAAGTCAAAAGCGGTCTTTTTGAAGGAGATTTAGTAGTTACTCAGCGTGCGCCGCAGCTTTACGCTCAATCTCTACGAGGAGGCAGTAAAGAAGAAACAGCAACCAAGCCAGAGGGAGGGGCTGACGAAGCGAAAAAATCTCAAGAAAGTCAATCTAGCAGCACTACTTTAGAAGAGCAACTCCCTTTATGGTTGTTAGGCGCAACAGGAGGAGGCGTAATTGGTGTGAGTGCTTTCTTAGCAGGTGGTTATTTTACTAGTCGCCGCCATCGATCGCGCAAAGAAGATAAAGCAACGTCCTATGAAACAGAAATCTATCTAAACAATCATCATCAAACTTCAACTTTATCTTCCTCGATTGATTCTGCCGAAGAACACGAAGAGTTCCAAAAACCAAACTAAGAGTTTTTCTAGCTCTTAATTGATTAATAATATTGCCAAGTGGATAATCGCCGGTTAGTTATTATCGCTCGAAAGCGATCGCCTCGAGCGAGTTTTTTAGAAAAAAAGCGATCTCTATTATGTTTAGTTTTTAATCGATAATTTTCTACTAACTACCATTCAGCTAGAGTGCTGCATTTGGTTCATCTGTTTACAACAACCACATGGGCTGTTTTGGTCGGTATTGCGATCGGGCTGTCGATCTTGAGCCAAACTAGCACCAGCAGTTAGCATGAGAACCGCAACAGCTACACTAGCAGCTTTTAAAGCGGGTTGAGCAGATAATTTTTGAAACATGATTAAATCTCCTATTTATTTAATTAAAGTGGCGAAAATTTGCATGGAACGAGCGAATCGAGCCTAAACATCGCCTAAAGAACTGTATTCAGTGTAGGGTCTACAGCTAACTATAGAGTCAAGACTATTATTCATATTTTGGTAAAAAATATGACACAAACCGAAGTTAAAGCTTTACAAGAACAATTAATCAAAATAGGCGAATTAGCCAAACAAATGTAGTTTCTTCAGGGTAAAGCAGTCAGGTTAATGCTAGAATAAATTTCTATATGGATTAACTTACAGAAAAATCAGCACTTTGTTAATCAATATTCAATTACCCATAAATGCAGAAATTCTCCACGGTCAAGATCAAACGCTGAGTTGGGCGGGAATGACTTGGGCTGAGTATGAGAAATTTGATTCAGAAGAATACTTAGGTTATCGAGTTTCCTATTTTAACGGAGTAATTACTTTAGTGTCTCCCAGCAAAAATCACGAAAGAATTGCTGCCACAATTTCTATTCTCATCATCGCTTATTGTAGAAAATTAAACTTGCTTTATTTTCCCATGAGATCGACCAGGTTGAGCAATAAACCTGACGCGGGAAAAGAGCCAGATGTTAGCTTTGCTTTCGGTACAGATAAAGAGCTTCCAGATTTAGCGATCGAAGTCATTTTTTCTAGCGGTGGGATTGACGATCTTAAAAAGTATCAATCTATTGGCATTAAAGAAGTATGGTTTTGGCAAGATAACAAAATTGTTTTCTATCAATTAAACACTAATGGTTATACAGAGATATCTACTAGTATCTCTTTGCCCAACTTAGCTGCTGATACTTTGGAATCTTTTGTGAATCGAGGGTTTACCGAAAGTCCTTTAACTATCGAGTCAGATTTTATCAAACAGATAGCAAACAATTAACTAGAATTGATCGCCACATAAGGTGGATTTGTTTAATGTTTGTATGATGATATAAGCTTCAGTCCACAAAAAATTAAGGTTGAAGCTTAGAATGACAATAAAGAGATGAAAAAACTATTAATTGCTAGCTACATTTAGCAGCCTTTGCATCTGAGCAATTTCTTCACTTTGACTCTTAATAATATTTTGAGCTAGTTGACGAATTTCAGGTCGTTTTGCACTATTAACAACCATCCCAGCCATCATTGTCGCTGCTTGATGGTGACGTGTCATCTGACGCAAAAATTCTCGATCGAAATCTGATGCATTTCTTAGTGCATTTATCATATCTGCATTCATCATATCTCGCTTCTGCATAGACATCATCATTCCCTGCCCCATATTGCGATCGGGAACTGAAGTTCCATACCACTGTCTATACCATGCTTGCATCTGTTCGATTTCGCGATTTTGGTTTTTGACGATTGATTCAGCCAACTTTTTGATTTCAGGATTTTTGGCTTTGTTTAACGCCATCTGAGCCATTTCCATAGCTCCTCGATGATGGGGAATCATCATCTCAATAAATGTTTTATCTACTTCAGCATTCATTCCCATATTACGATCCATGGGACTTGTGTTTTCTGAAGGTGGAGTTTGCGTTAGCTTTTGTTCTTCTGCTTTGGCACTGTTGAGTACGCTGTTTGTTATCAACATTAGAAGAGCATAAATTGCTAATTTTTTCATTGTTTTATTTGCTAGTTTTTATTAACGAAGTTGTTAAAAATAGACGGCATTACCAAAAACCAAACAAGCTCAATATTCTAGCCACTAAATTCTTGCTTTAGTTGGGCAACCCAGGCTTTGATTCGTTTTTCGGTTAAATCGGATTGATTGTCTTCATCCAGAGCCAGACCGATAAATTTGCCATCGTGGAGGGCTTTAGAATCACTAAACTCATAACCCTCTGTAGACCAATAACCAACAGTTTCGCCACCGAGTTCTGAAATTTTCTCTTCTAAAATACCTATTGCATCCTGAAAAGTATCGGGATAGCCTACCTGGTCTCCTGCACCAAAATAAGCCACTTTTTTACCAGTTAAATCAATGTTATCTAACTCCTCGTAATAGTTATCCCAGTCATCTTGCAGTTCGCCAACATTCCAAGTTGGACAACCAATAATTATGTAGTCGTATGTGTTAAAATCACTTGCCTCTGCTCTAGAAATATCGATTAAATCTACAACACTATCGCCACCAAATTCTTTTTGGATTGTCTCAGCTTCGGTTTGAGTGTTACTAGTTTGAGTACCGTAAAATAAACCAACTTTAGCCATTTTTTCTCCTATTTATAATTTATAAGTAGCTTGTTAATCAAAGAGGATAAAGTCGGAACGCCAGAATGAATAAAGCCAATATCAAAGTAATTAGCATGACGCTCCGACTCAATTATTTTTACTCGCTCAAAGACATAAAAACGAGGATTATGCCATTGCTGCTGCCATTTGTCGGCAAGACTCGGCACAACGACGGCAAGATGTAGCACAACGTTTACAGTGTTCGTGGTCGTGTTTCTCACATTCAGCAGCACAGCGCGTGCAAGCTTCTGCACAAACTCCGCACAATTGGGCGTGAAGGTCGGAATTACGAGACATAAAGCGAGCGCAGATGTCGCAAGTATCAGCACAGTCCCGACACAGTTTGATACATTGAGCCATCATTTGTACCATATCGCTGTCTAAACAGGCAGTGGCACAATTTTCACAAGCGCGCAGGCAATCAAAACAAGCTTGAATACAAGTTTCAAGTTGGGATTGATGAGTTGCTGTCATGATTTAACTCCTATTAATTAAAGTAAAGTAATAAACACACATGATTCAGTTTTCATGTTGTCTGTGTTTACACTAATCAAATAGCAGTATCGATCCCTCTCTCTTCTGGCTTAATCTAGATTTCATTCCTTTGCCATACAAGCATTTCATCTCAATTTCATTTAGGCGTGCTAAGCGATTTTATTAATATTGATCGAGCTACGAAAATAGCATTGTTTTTAATAGTTATTCTGTAACTAAAATTAGTGATGACGTTGCTGATGAATTGGTTTTGACTGTTCCGAAGTACTACTGTAACCTCTAAGCTTATTGTAGTCATCAATTTGTTCTGGCTTAAGCAGAGGCTTAATTTGAAGATGAGCCATCAAATGAATCGCACGAAACTGACTATACAGCTTGCCTAACTCTTCTATATTTGTTTGCATCTCGGTTTCATTAATCTTATCACTGGCAAAAGCAGTACTAAGTTGTTTTTCGAGATTAACAATTTGTTGTCCAACTCCTTTAGCATCCGTTTGCATTTGCTTAAACACAGTCTCGATTTGGAGAATCTGATTAGAAGATAGCTTTAGTTCTCGATTTAGATCGAGGATATGACGAGGGCCTGGATAACCATTCAATTCTGCCATACGTGCGTAACCCGCACCTCGTCCGTTAAGTAGATCGTTGACTTCAAGAGTAGTTAATCCGCGAATTGGACTATCGAGTTGCGTTGCATAAGGCGAAAGATTTGATTGTTGAGGTTGAGTATAGCCAAAACGCGAACTAAGAACAACGAGCGACGCAACTAAGGAGAAAAATCCCAGGAAAAACAGTATTTTTTTGAACATGAACAGCCTATACTCCTAATTTGTTAATTGTTTTATTTACTAGCTTTTATTAACGAATTTAATTAAAGTTTAAACATTTTCAGTTGACCAAGAAACGATGCTAGCAATTACTAAAGGAATAATCACCAAACATAATTTTAAGATCCAAGGAGCGCAAAATAACGTCACCACAGAAAACGTTAACGACGTAAATCGTGTTGCAGCCCTAAATACATCATCTTGGATTTTATAACTAATGTATAAAGCGATCGCTGCGACTAATAAAGTTACTAATGAAAGAGCAAGCATTTGTTTTTTTCGCTTATTTTGCCTAAACTATGGTATTTGTAGCCATTTTTAATCATCGATTATTGCTTTAATCTTGATGTGTTTAAGTAGCTAAAGTGAATAAAGCTAATTTTGAGAATTAGAAGTTAGAAAATTGTAATTAATTTAAACATGATTCAGTTTAATTATGTTTGTCTGCTTACTAATTTTTCTAAATATTTAATTTGTTTTTTTTAATTCAAGAGATAAAGAGGAAAACATTGGATTTTGCTGAAGTAAGGTTGTTTTTAACTACTGCTCTATATTTGTCCAAGATTCTTCCTTAGTAATAACGCTAGTCTCGATAAAGTTTTTAATTTGCTAGTAAATCGGAATAAAGTCGGGATAATTAATGGAAGAAAAATTATTTTTATAAGTATAATACACATCAATTTGCATTAGCGAATCTTGACTTTTTTGTATAAAATTTGCAGGAAAATTAAAATGCCAAGATTCTTTTTCTCAACTACTGTAAGTTTGAGTTACAGTGGTTGAGCGATGATAAGAGTATTCTTGATTGGGATAAACTGCCAAAGTAATAGTTACTGAAGACAATTCAGTATTTTGTTGGATAATTTTTTGAGTTAAATAGTAGTTGACTATTTCCCAATAATCAGTTTCACTAGGATAATTTTGCAGTAGAGATTGTACTTGTTTAAATATACTTTTTTATAAGAAATTAAACTAGTTTTTTCTAAAAAAGAACTATATTGAATACTGATGTCTAAGATATTAATTCCTTGATGTCTAATTAAATAATTTTCGAAGGTAAATTTAGTATTTGTTTGAGACGAATGATTTTTTGCTAAAATTGCAGTCTTCTCTAATACAAAATTTCTATATTCAAAAGTAATGTTTTGTGCTGCTAATACATCAATGCTGAAAAGATTTATAATAATTACAAAAAATAAAAACTTGCTAGTTTTAATTATTCTCATAAACATCAGATCGACTGGATTGTATTTGACTATATCTAAATTCTTATTGTTTCAATCGCCGATAAAATCAAAATGAAATTTCGTGCCGTTTTTAAATCTAAATTTGATAAATTAAATTAATTAAATCTCTTAATAACTGTAAAGCTAGCGGATGTTAAACTTTTTCGCGAACAAATTTTCTTATAAAATTTTGTGCAGAAACAAGAGCGAATTTTAAACAAGATTAAGTATTTTCGTGCCAACAATCAAACTTCAGTTAGAATTTCATCTTCATTTCATCTTGGAATGTCATTCTAAGTAGAGTCAGTCGTAAATTAAATTTTTCATGCTCAACTCTATTCTCAAATGGTCGATAATCCAACGCTGGCTGGTAGTTATAGGAGCCATTGTCGTCACAATCTGGAGTTCGTATAATCTCACCAAAATGCCTTTAGATGTCTTTCCTGACTTTGCCCCTCCACAGGTAGAAATCCAAACAGAAGCCCCAGGACTCGCTCCTGAAGAGGTTGAATCGCTAATTACTCTGCCGATTGAAAGTACGGTCAATGGTACGCCTGGCGTAGAAACAGTGCGTTCTTCTTCTGCGGTGGGCATCTCCGTGGTCAAAGTAATCTTCAAGTGGGGGACAAATATTTATCAAGCACGTCAGTTGGTAACGGAGCGATTGCAACAGATAGTGCAAAAATTACCAGAAGGCGTTGAAAATCCGCAAATTTCCCCTATTTCTTCTCCGATTGGTACAGTCGTTCAGTACGCCTTCACGGCTCAAACGACTCCACTCATGGAGGTGCGACGCTTAATTGATCGCGATGTAACTAATCGATTGCTAGCTATACCAGGGATTTCTCAAATCATTGCCTATGGGGGAGATGTGCGCCAATATCAGGTATTGGTCGATCCAGCTAAGTTAAAAGCTTTTAATATTACCTTAGATGAAGTAACCACAGCAGCTAGAGGAGCTAATGTTAATGCAGCAGGCGGTTTTTTGATTAATCCCGACCAAGAAATTATTATTCGTGGCATGGGACGCATTGAGTCAATCGAGCAATTGGTAAATTCGGCGATAACCGCTCGTAATGGCACACCCGTGTTACTTAAAGATATAGCAGACGTGAAAATTGGAGCTGCTTTGAAGCGTGGGGATGGCAGTTTAAATGGTCAGTCAGCTATTGTTGTGATGATTAATAAACAACCTCAATACGATACTCCTACCGTTACCAGAGAGATTGAAATGGCGATAGAAGAGGTCAAAGCTGGACTACCCAAAGATGTAACAGTAACGGAAACTTTTCGTCAGGAAAATTTTATTGAATTTGCAATCGAAAACGTTACTGGTTCTCTGCGTGACGGAATTATTATTGTTTCGATTATCCTATTATTATTTTTGATGAACTGGCGCACTGCCATTATTACCCTCAGCGCAATTCCTTTATCGGTTTTGATTGGAATGCTGATTTTAAGCTGGTTCGGTCAGGGAATTAATACTATGACTTTAGGTGGTTTAGCAGTGGCAATTGGTTCGGTAGTAGATGACTCGATTGTCGATATGGAAAATGCTTATCGAGGTTTGCGAAAGAATCAGTTGGCAGAAAATCCCGTGCATCCTTTTCAAGTGGTTTACGACACCTCAGTAGAAGTACGAGTCAGCGTTATTTTTTCCACAGTCATTATTGCGGTTGTCTTTGCACCTATTTTTTCGCTGACGGGAGTAGAAGGTCGCATTTTTGCGCCGATGGGTGTTGCTTACTTAGTATCAATTTTTGCTTCTACCCTGGTGGCAATGACCCTATCTCCAGCACTGTGCGCGATTTTGCTAACCAAGCGACCTTTGCCATCGGATGATACTTGGGTTAGTGCTTTATCGCAACGAATTTATCGACCTCTGCTTAATTTTGCTACCCGTTCCCCCAACATTATTTTAGTAGTAGCAGGAGCTTCTTTAGTCGCTTCTTTGGCAATTCTGCCAAGTTTAGGACGGGTATTTTTACCAGAATTTGAAGAACCATCATTGGTGAATACGATGCTGCTTTATCCAGGAAGTTCTTTGGAAGCGACAAATCAGGCTGGAATAGTAATGCAGGATGCCCTCAAAGAAGATAAGCGATTCAAAACTGTACAGCTAAGGGCTGGACGCGCCTCAGGGGATGCTGATGCAGGCGGAGTCAACCTGGGTCATTTAGATGTAGAATTGAGCGAAGAGGGATTGAAAGATAGAGAAGGGAGTATTGACAAGTTACGAGAGGAATTTGCGAGAATTCCTGGAGTCGCTCCTAACATTGGCGGATTTATTTCCCACCGCATGGATGAAGTATTGTCTGGAGTCAGAAGTGCGATCGCAATTAAAGTTTTTGGTCCTGATTTGAAAGAATTACGTCGTTTGGGTTCTGAGGTAGAAGAAACTGTACAAGATATTGAGGGGCTGGTAGATTTACAACTTGAACCCCAAGTACCTATCAAACAGGTACAAATTCAATTTAACCGAGAAGCAGCTGCACGCTACGGATTAAGCGTCGGTAATCTAGCTGAGATGGTGGAAACAGCACTCAATGGAACAGTCGTCTCTCAAGTTCTCCAAGAACAGCAATTGTTTGACTTGGTGGTTTGGTTGCGTGAAGAAGCTCGCAACAACTTAGACGTAATCCGTAATTTATTAATCGATACACCTACAGGTCAAAAAATTCCCCTCGCTCAAGTTGCCAACATTGATTATGGAACGGGACCTAACACAATTAATCGAGAAAATGTTTCTCGTTTAATCGTTGTTTCTGCCAATGTATCGGGTCGAGACTTAGGTTCAGTCGTAGACGAAATTCAAGAGCGTGTAGGTCAGTCGGTGCAGTTGCCTACAGGCTATTTTATTCAATACGGCGGTCAATTTGAATCGGAACAACGAGCAAGTCAGAATTTATTAATCTATGGGGGACTAGCACTTATCGTAATCGCAGTTTTAATGTATTTCGCTGTAAAATCTTTGGGAGCTATGCTGATGATTATGATTAACCTGCCTCTGGCATTAGTAGGAGGGATATTTTCTATTGCCATAGGAGGAGGAATAATATCTGTAGCCTCGCTAGTGGGATTTATTACTTTATTCGGAGTGGCAACACGCAACGGATTGCTGCTGGTGGATAACTATAACAATAAACTAGCAGGGGGAATGCCTTTACGGCAGGTCATTTTTGAGGGTTCTATGGAACGTTTAGTAGCTATTTTGATGACAGCGTTGACTTCTGCTTTGGGAATGATTCCGTTGGTTATCGGCACGGGTGCGGGAAAAGAAATTTTGCGACCTCTAGCTGTCGTGGTACTGGGAGGGTTGGTTACTTCTACTGCATTAACTTTGTTAGTCTTACCCGCCTTGTACGCTAAGTTTGGCAAGTTCTTGATACCCAAGCCGAATACGTCGGTCGTTGAGGATGGTAAGGTAATTTCGGAGGTAATTAAAATCTAAAAATTCTGGTTTCATTAATAACGTAGAAGCTTCGCTAACGCAATTGCATATCTTCGCGCAAATGATAAAACTTCTGCTAAAATTTCATCTTCATTTCATTTTGGAATGTCATTCTAAGTAGAATCTGTTGTAAATTCAATTTTCTAAATAAGGAGGAAGTAACTTGAAATTATCTAGATTAATTTTAATTAGTTTAAGTATTTTCGGAATTTCATTAGTCTATAGTAACGTCGCTCAAGGTAAAGATTTAAATAACTCTTCTACAAATTCTTTATCCCAAGTTGATACTTCAATTATTGCCAATAGTAATAAAGATGATAGTGGTGAATCTCTTGGAGGACAAGTAGTCGAATCAGGTCCTTATCATTTAGAATTTGTACCTGAGAAAGAGTCAAATGGAACTCACTTAGACTTGTACTTACAAAAAGGTGATACTCACGAAGCTATTCCTAATGCGAAAGTAACGGCTCTAGTTCAGTCACCTGATGGCAAACAACAAAGTCTAAATCTCACTTATGATGCTGAAGAAAAACATTACACGGTTTTATTTCCTGGTACGACAATTGGTCAATATCAAGTTAAAATAACCGCAGATGCTAGTGGAGAAAACGTAAACGGTCGTTTTAGTTTTCAGCAATGATATTTTCTTAGCTGAAAATGTCAGCGCTCAAGATAATTCAATGGCAATGCCAGAGTTATAATTGATACTTTTTGAATTAACTTTCCATGAAAGCTAATATATATTTAAAACTAATAGTTTAATTAATAGCTAAGTTGGTATTTTTTACACCTTTGTAACGAACCCGTTTTTAATAATGAGATTAAAACGGGGTTTTCTTTTTAGTAAAAACCCTATTTTCAAATAAGTAAGTCTTAAGAGAAAAATTAAATCTTTAGGTAAAAAATCTAAATTTCATCTTGATTTCATTTTCATCAGTCAATTTAGTAGATCTAAAGATTCATGAAATAAACGTGAATCTAAAGTAAAAAATCTTTACTTCTTAAGACTCAAGATGAAAAAACAACTTATTTTTACTATAGCTACAACTGTTGCTTTTACAGTTTTAAGCTCTGCTACTTTTGCCTATTCAACTAGAGAAAAATCAACCGTTCCTTATCTTGTAGGCTCTACTCAATCTCCTCAAACAAGATGGTCAAATGTGAGACATACCTTTAGAATTCAAATTCCTGAAACTAGTTCTGCTGTTTCTCAAGTAAAAGTTATTTTATCTCCAGGAGTTACTGTCAAAAACGATATTACAGTACATGATCGATCTGGGAAAGAGATAGCAACTAACTCTAATGTTGGTGATGATGCAGTAATTATTAATTTTACTGAACCACTTAAGTCAACAAACGAGATTGAAATTGACATGAATAAAGTAATTCTTTCAAGACTTCATCGCAACTCTTGGAGCTATCGAATCAAAACAAAGCTTGCCGATACCGAAACAGAATTAGATCTTGGCGTTACCCAAATTCGTAATTTTCAACGCTAAAAAACATACAAAAAACTGAAATTTCACTTCGATTTCATTTAGCTTTGTCAAACTAATAAATAAGAACCAATAAAGTTAATTATTTCAAGGAATAAATCATGAAAAAGCTAATTTCTACTGTTGCATTTACCTTAATTGCCATATCTTTACCAGCTACAGCTTGGGCAAGCGGAAAGTCAGATTATCCTGATGCTAACCATCTTTTTGATAGTGCAGCAATTCCCAGTAATGCTCGTATTCAAAACGCTACTCATAACTTTAAAGTTCATGTTCAAAAAACCCCTATTTCGGAGCTTTCGATCTATTTACCAGAAAAAGTAAGTCTTTCTAAAGATATTGAAGTAACAGATGTAACTGGTCAAAAAATTGATGCTCAAGCTTCTATTAATAGCGGAAAAGCAACTATCGCTTTTACTCAAGCAGTTGCTCCTGATACGGTTCTAAAAGTTAATTTACGTGGTGTTAGAACTACAGGTTTCGATCAAAGTTTGCTGTATAGAGTTTATAGCAAACCAGTAGGGTTGACAGCAGAAATTCCACTCGGAACGGCTGAAGTTCGTACTTACTCATCAAATTAAAATTTACTTATGAAAAAAGTAAAGTAAATTATCCTTATCGATTATTGTTTTCAGACTCTAACTTGTAGTTAGGGTCTAATTTTGTGGAAATTTCATCTCGATTTCATCTAATTATGTCAATCTGTCTAATTAGAGGGGAATTTAAGCACTTAATTACTTTCCTTAACTTAAAAAAATTTCATTTCAATAGTCGCTCGAAAGTTTATGTCTTTGTCTCGAAAGTTAATTATTATAGGTGTTGGTGTAGGAATTAGTTTTAGTCAATTAGAATCAGTTTTTGCTCAAAGCAAATCTCCTTCGGAAGCTGACTCTCAAGAACAGCAGCAGAAAAATAATTCTCTACAACTTCCGACTTCCCCTAATCAGGTAAAAATTCAACAAGTGCGATCGCTTAGTCTCAAACAAGCACTAGAACTAGCAGCACAAAATAATCGAGATTTACAGATTGCTGCCTTAACCTTGGAGCGATCGCGTTCGGCTCTACAACAAGCTCAAGCAGCTTTACTGCCAACTTTCGGAGTAAACGGAGAACTCAGACAGGTTGGCGACCAAGAAAGACCTGGAGACATAATTTTCGAGCCAGAATCTGCTTCCCCTACTTTTTTGAGCGGTACAGTAGAAGCTAATTACAACCTGTTTACTTTGGGCAAGCGATCGGCACAAATTAATGCTGCTCAGGAACAAGTAAAATTCGAGCAGTTAGAATTAACAAGAATTCGCCAACAAACTAGACTAGACGTTGCCAACGCCTATTACGATTTGCAGGAAGCCGACGAACAAGTAAAAATCAACCAAGCTGCTGTGGAAAACGCTCGAATCGGTCTGCGTGATGCCCAATTGTTAGAAGAAGGAGGAACGGGAAGTAAACTAGATACGATTAGGGCTTCAGTGCAGTTGAAAAATGCCGAACAAGACTTAACTCAAGCTCAAACCGATCGAGATTTAGCCACCGATAAGCTAACCAGAATTTTAGGTTTGCCTGAAACAATTGATGTTGCTGCTGCCGAGCCAGTACAAACAGCAGGTCAATGGAATCGCTCTTTAGAAGAAAGTATTATTCTAGCTTTTCAAAATCGAGCAGAATTAAAACAGCAGTCAATACAGCGCAATATTAGCTCTCAACAACGACAAATAGCTTTAGCTGAGGTCAGACCAACTGTGAGTTTATTTGCCAATTATCAAGCATTAAGCGAACTAAGTAATAAAGATGCAGATGGCTATGCAGCAGGGGCTAGAGTCGCCTGGAATTTCTTTGATGGTGGAACGGCATCAGCAGCAGCAAAACAGGAAGATGCTAACGTTAGGATTGCCGAAACTCTCTTTGCCGATACCCGTAGCCAAATTCGTTGGGAAATCGAACAAGCTTACAAAAATCTGATGGCGAATGCTAAGAATATTGAAACGGCAACTGCTGCTCTAGAACAAGCACAAGAAGCACTGGAGTTAATTAGCTTTGGCTATCGTCGAGGTGCAACTACTCAATTAGAAGTAAACACAGCACAAAATGAATTGACCAACGCTGCTGGCAATAGAGTAAAAGCAATTTTGAACTACAATCGCTCTTTGACCTCGCTAAAAAGAGCAATTAACGATTTATAGCCGAATTTACCGTAATAAGATGAGAATTTTACTAGTTGAAGACGAACCAAACTTAGGTGCTGCCATCGAACGCACTTTAAAACATCATAAATACATAGTCGATTGGGTAAAAAATGGTAATGACGCTTGGAGTTACCTAGAAAGTAATTGGACGCAATACACCTTAGCGATTTTCGATTGGTTGGTGCCAGGTTTGTCGGGAATCGAACTGCTTAAAAAGTTGCGTGCTAAAAATAATCCCTTACCAGTCTTAATGCTCACCGCTAGAGATCGCATGGAGGATAAGGTGACTGGATTAGATGCGGGTGCAGACGATTATCTAATCAAACCTTTTGGTATGGCAGAATTATTGGCACGTTTGCGAGCATTACAGAGGCGATCGCCCCAAATTCAGCCTCAACACTTAGAATTAGGAAAATTGAGCCTAGATTATGGCAGCCAGACTGTTTATCATTTGACACCAAAAGGCGATAAAGAAAAGGTTTTGTTAACCAATAAGGAGTTTCAATTACTAGAGTATTTCATGAAACGTCCGAATCAAATTGTCACTAGCGACCAGATTCGTAATCAACTGTGGTCAATGGATGCAGAATCTTTTAGCAATGTTGTAGCCGCTCAAGTGCGCTTACTTAGACGTAAGTTAGAAGCAGTCTCTTGCTCCAATTTAATTGAAACTTTACGCGGTTTGGGATACAGGTTTAACCTAGACAAATGATGAGACAAAATAAGCTGTTTAATAATACTCGTACTTCTCTAGCTCTCTGGTATGCAGGAGTAATGGGATTGATTTTGAGTCTGCTGGGAATGGGAGTTTACAAAGCTATCTCTCACGCTCATTGGGTAGCCCTCGACAACGAATTAGAATCTGTAGCGGGAACTCTGCACGATAGTCTGGAGCTAAAATTGAAGCAGCCAGGACAAATCGAACCAATTATCAAAGAACTTTTACCCAATCTTTGTATAGTGGGAACTAGTTGTATAACCGATCGTTTTAACTCGCAACGTCATATTCTTTCTGCTGTTGATCGAGGTAATTACTATGCTCGCTTGTACGATACGTCAGGACGCTTAATCGCTATTGCTGGAGATTATCCAGAAGGTTTGCCCCAATCGTTAAACACAGAATCCTGGCAAACTCTTAGCGATCGCACCAATAATATTTATCACCAAATTTCTCTCTCGCTACATACTCAAATAAGAGAAGATTGGGGATATTTTCAAGTTGGACGCAGCTTGAAAGATTTTGAAGATTATCTCGATCAAGTAAAATTAGTTCTGCTATTAGGATTACCAACTTCATTAATTCTCGTAGCTATTGCTAGCTGGTGGCTAGCTGGTTTAGCAATGCAACCAATTTACCGCTCTTATCAACAGATTGAACAGTTTACAGCAGATGCTGCACATGAACTGAGAACCCCTTTAGCCGCCACGCAAGCAACGGTAGAATCAGCACTGTTAGTCGATTTAGATCCACAAGAAACTAAAGACATTTTAACTACGATCGAGCGAGAAAATAAAAGATTGATTCAACTGGTTGGAGATCTGCTAATGTTAGCTCGGATGGACAGAAAAGCAATTCCTTTACGCCGTCAACTTTTTTGTTTAAACGATTTGGTTAGTGATTTAGTAGAGGAATTAGAACCATTGGCGATCGCTAATCAAATAACGCTGACGAATGAATTTAGGGTGAAAAAATCTTTAAACGTAAGTGGTGACTGCGACCAGTTATATCGCCTAGTTTATAATTTGATCGTCAATGCTATTCAACACACCCCTTCCGATGGTCGAGTTACGGTTATTTTAGAGCGCGATGCCTCTGATGCTCTAATTAAAGTTAAAGATACGGGAATTGGTATTGCCCCAGAACATCAAAAAAAGATTTTCGATCGCTTCTATCGGATACAGAGCGATCGCTCTCGTAACACTGGTGGTTCGGGGTTGGGGTTGGCGCTCGCACAATCCATAGCGCGAGCGCATTCCTTTGAGTTAAGTGTCCGCAGCGAACTGGGTCAAGGCAGTACCTTCATTTTTCAACTTCCTCTAGCTGTAGCGTGTAACTTTCAGAAATAAGTGGCGTAATATCTGCTTAGCAAAATTATTAAACACAATTAAGACAAAAGATCTTGCTATCTTCTACTCTATTCGCACCCATACCCCTATTCATAAGTGATAAATATTAAAAAACAACCCTATTGGAAGGTTTTCTATGCAGCTACAGCAAAAAAATGGACAGCCTAACGTAGATATCAAAGCAAGAATGGCATTACTGCAAATGTCCAGCGGTTACTGGATTACGCAGTAGCTTTACGCTGCTGCTAAATTAGGGATTGCCGATTTACTCAAAGATGGTGCGCAAAATTGCGATCGCTTAGCCAATCTTACCAACACTGATGCCCGCGCCCTATATCGATTGATGCGCGCCCTAGCTAGTGTGGGAGTTTTCGCCGAATCAGAATCTGGAGACTTTAGTTTAACTCCCATCGCTCAAGGACTCCGTAGCGATATTCCTGGCTCAATGAGGGACTCGATTTTGCTGGGAGGAGGGGAATATTATCAAGCTTGGGGGAACTTACTTCATAGCCTGGAAACTGGTGAGAACGGATTTGAGCAAGAATATGGAATGCCTGTTTTTGACTACTATGGTCAGAATGCCGAATCGGGTGAAGTATTTGATCGCGCCATGAAAAATATTTCTGGAGCAATTAAACCTGCAATTGTTAACGGCTATGATTTTTCGGGAATTACCAAGTTAGTCGATGTTGGTGGTGGTAACGGCAGTCTAATTGCCGCAATCTTGAAAGCTAATCCCCAACTTCAGGGTATCCTATTCGATCAACCTAGTGCGATCGCCACTGCTAAATCAGTATTAGAGGCTGATGGGGTAAGCGATCGCACGGAGATAATTGGGGGTAATTTCTTCGAGTCCGTGCCTAGTGGTGCAGATGCTTACTTTTTAAAATACGTGCTGCATAATTGGGATGACCAAGAGGCGATCGCTATTCTCCATAACTGTCATCGTGCCATGTCAGAAGACGGCAGGCTATTAATTGTAGAACAGGTCATTCCCCCTGGTAACGAGCCATTTTCAGGCAAGTTAATCGATCTACATATGCTAGTAACGTTGGGTGGCCGTGAGCGTACCGCAGCAGAATATCAATCGTTATTTGAAGCTGCTGGCTTTAGCTTGAATAAAATTATTCCTACTCGCTCCAACGTCAGCATTATTGAAGGTATGCGGATGTAACACTAACCAGTAATTATACCAATTTCCAAAAGTAATGAGAGACTTGGTAAAATAACTAAAATACAAAATGTTTCTCTATGTCTGGAGTACCTAAGATAGAAATAATAGAATCAGTAGAAGAACTAAAATTACTGATGAAGCAGCAAAAAACTAGTTTAGGGTATGCCAAAGTACAAAGTCTCTATCTTTTAAAGATTAAATTAGTAGAAAATATCAACTATTTAGCAGTAATAATAGGTCGAGGAGAATCAACTATTCATCGCTGGCTACAATTATACAAGCAGGGAGGATTAGATTCACTTTTAGAAGAACCGCCAAAAACAGGAAGACCTAAAAAACTAAATATCGAAACTGTAGCTAAAATTCAACAAGAGCTATCTGAACCCGAAGGATTTATTAGTTATCAAGAGATACAATTGTGGCTTTTAGCTTGTCAAGATCTAGAAATAAGTTATTCTACAATACATAGAATCGTCAGATACGAATTGCAGAGCAAGTTAAAACTACCACGTCCGACTCATGAGAAACAAGCTTTTGGAGTCGTCGAAGCATTTAAACAGTTTTTACCTAAAAGAATTGAAGGGATAGTTAGAGATATTAGAGATACATGGCTTGAGCGACGAGAAATAGCCTATTGGTGTCAAGACGAAACGAGAATCGGTTTTAGAACTGAATCGGGTAAGAAAATTACTTTGAAGGGAGTAAAACCGCAGCAAACTCTTCAATGGCATTACGACTATTATTATGTTTATGGACTAATTGAGCCAATTAGCGGCAGAAGTTTTTTCTACGAGTTTTCTCATTTTAATTCAGATTGCATGGAAATATTTCTAGAAAAGTTTCAACAAGAAAATCAAGAGAAGATACATATTATTCAATTGGACAATGCACCGATTCATACAGCCAAAAAATTAAACGTACCAGATAATGTTATTTTATTATTTCAGCCTCCCTATTCTCCAGAGGTAAATCCAATTGAAAGAGTGTGGCAATATATTAAATATCGTTTGCGATCGCTCTGGTTTATTAATCTAGATGATGTTAAGGAAAAAGTGGCTAACATCTTGAAGTCTTTAGACCTAGAAGTGGTTGTTTCTTTAGCTAACTGGAAATGTTTTACTGATGCCTTATCTCTCTAGCTACTTTTGAAAATTGGTATTAGTCTAGGAATTCGGCGATCGACCGAGCTAATTACTGGTATTTAAAAGCAAAGCGACTTACCTCTAAATAAAGGGTAGTGTTGCAAAAACTTGAAGCAAAAATGTAGTAATTTTTAATTACTGTGTGTTGTGACTGTTTGATAAATTCAAAACAACCTACAGGACTTACAGGGTGCGGACGCATCTTAAAGCAGTCACTTATGGGGGAAACCACGGGGCTTATGAACGCCTGGGGCAACCCCAGGCGACAGTTCCTCTTCAAATGCCGACACTTTTTACCTGAAATTATTTGGCTTTGGTGATTTTATGTATGACTTACAAAATGTTTCTGTTCGTGCCTTTAAGCTTTTTTAATTTCACTAAACATCTTAAAATTAAGAAATCAGACTTTGATTCGTCAACGCCACATGCAAGAATAGCGATTGTTTGATTGATTTCTAATTCTAAGCAATTTCAGAGAAAAATCAAGTGGTACAGATTACCTAGTAACTTTTATCAAAGATAATTACCATTATCAGTGTTTGACTAAAATTAGACGAAAAAAGTAAATTAAGACAGATCGAGCTTTTCTTCTACCGCTGCGCCTGGATTATGTTCCCAGCGATCGCCGACGTGAGCATAGATGGAAGTAGTCCTGGGATCGGCATGACCCAGCAAATCCTGCACCTGTCTCAAGTCCGAACCAGTTCTCAACGCCAACGTACCAGCAGTATGTCTGAGGCTATGAGCCGAGAGAGTCCGTCCATCTGTATGCTTCAAATTACATTCAACTAAATAGCGATCGATTATCGCTCTAATGCTGCGTCTCGATAGCTGCTGGTTCTTGCTGTTATTGCTTAGAGAGACGAAGACAAAATCTTCAGGTTTTATCTTTCGTCTCAAAACTTTCCTTCTCATTTGAAGATATTCATCCAGCCAAAGGGCTAGGTTATCGGTTAATGGCACGATTCTACTGGCTCTTTTCGCTGATACCTGTAGTCCAGTTTTAATGCCTTGCCTAACAATATCTGACACTTTAAGCTGGTGCATCTCTACCGTCCTGCATCCTTCTAAACTCATAATGCCAACCAAGACGCGATCGCGCAGCAATACCAATTTTTGTTTATTAGTTTTGGCTTCGTTCAGTTGAGATTGAATATAGTCAAGTAAAAACTTTAATTCCTCTGCCTCCATAAAGGTAATTCTGGCAGCAGGGTCTTTCCTATCTTTAGGTGCTTTAACTTTGGCTGCGGGATTACTGGTAATTAATCCATAAGCCTGTGCTGCTTTATAGAAAATTCTGACGATATTAAGCTTAGTGGCAATTGTCGAGTTAGCATATCCCGACTCTACCAGATGTTGACGGTAGAGCTTGATATCCTCTGGTTCTGCCTCCACAGGTGAGAGTAAATTATCTCGGCACCATTCCAAATACTGTTTGGTTACGGATAGATACGAACGTATGGTATCAGAGGACGCTGCACCATCTCCTACTTCCAGTTGAAGAAACTTGGCAAATATATCTTCTAGAGTAACTACTTCTGGCTGGACAACTTCAACCGCTTCTTGAAGCGATGGCTGCGCGGGCGAATGCCCGCTAGTCGTCGTGGGGAAGAGCCGAGATCAATGTAAAATAGTGCAAGATGGGTGATAAAGCTATATACAGCAGTGGTTTCAGCAATTAAGATATTTTTTTGATTTTGGCGATCTTTAACAACGAAATAATGGGCTTTTCAGGCTTCAATATTGGCAACAGATAATTTGTTATATTTGTCTACTTCAAAAAACATTGCCGAAAAAGAACGTTGAGTAGGTTGATTCTTCAAAGCTAAAACCATTGATAAATCCTGCTTCTGAGGTTAAGACTTTGCCGAGAAGGATGTGTTTTAGGCAATGTTTGAAAGGTCAAGATATGACCTTTTTGCATAACTAATTCTGAAAGCTATGTATAGCATGGGATAGAGGTCTATCTTGCACTATTTTACATTGATCTCGGCTTGCGCCCGTCGTAAGACGACGATCTAGATCTACGCTACGCGCTGCGGGGAAACCCCCAAGACCGCCTCGCTCCGCTTGCTCGACTACGATTGGAGATGAAATCGATTCTGCCACGGGAACAATTTCTATTTTCACAACTTAAATTCTCGTTTAATAGTTTTCAATGGTAGAAACAGGGATAGGGGACTATTTTCAAAAGGGATGAATTCATGCTTGAGATAGAATCGCTTTGCGTTCTCATCGATCGCATCTACCCTGACAGCATAAATCCCGATTTCTGATGAGGCTCTAACTATCCGAAGCAAAGCATCGACCAATAACTCAGTTCCCAATCCCTCTCCCTGACAGGAAACATCTACAGCTAGTCTGCCTATTAATGCTGCTGGGACTGGATAGGCTGGCAACTTTTGAGCGTGGGCTACATCTCCAGGTAATGATAAGAAATCTATGACGCTAGAGCTTATAGTATAGTAGCCATCAATTATAAGAGGCTTATCTGGTTGAGTAGCAACAAAAGCTTTGTTAATTCCCTTAGCATCGTTTTGTCGCGCATACCTACTCAAATATTGATTCAGTTCATCGTTGCCACAGTCAAATTCAGATCGCTTATGCTTTTTTTGGATTGGTACGAAGTCCCAGCGACTAGTCTCCATACTTCTCTTTGTAATTAGCTATAGCTGACTTCAACTTTCCTTTTAGTTTTGGTGGGTTTTCCAAAGCAGAAAGAAATAAGTCGCGATCGCGATTAGAAAGCGTCAATTTCTCTTGATTTTTAATATCTTGTTGGGCAAGAGGTAACAAATGAAGAAGAGTATAGGCACTTAATGAAACTCCTTTAATTGAAGCGGCCTGTTCTAGCAGTGCTTTTTGTTCTCCTGTAACTCTTAGATCGATACGGCTATCCTTGGCTATTGGTGTTTCACTCATAACTGAACTATTTATAAGTCTTTGCTAATACAGTTTATCATAGACACGGAAGAAATACGTACATTTAACTTTACCTCCGATTATTTCACTAATAAGAAGTAAAATAAAACGGTAGTGCTATGTATCTCAAAACTTACAGTGTTTTGAGAGATTTTTATTTTAGACAAGAGTAAATTGATATGCAATTGATACGCTATTATTGAGATTCTTATAAGATGAGACTATGTTATTATAATGATTGTTATAATTCAATAAATTTATGTATACGCTTAAGTTAACAACGATAGGCTCCTCAACAGGGGTAGTAATTCCAGTAGAAATGCTTAAAAGTATGAAATTAGAGAAAGGGGATTCTTTGTATGCAGTTGAGACACCTGAAGGATACATAGTAAGTCCATATAATCCATTCGTAGAGAATCAGATAAAACAGGGTCGTGCCTTCATCAAGCAGAATCGAGAAGTTTTCAAAGCTTTAGCTGAGTGAGTGGGCCTATTTGGATCGATGCGAATGCTTTGCGTTTGCTACATGGAGAAAGTCTTGCCGAATTCGGTGGGCTTTCAGGCATGAGAGATGAGGGTTTGTTTTTGTCTGCTTTAGCTCGTCCGCAAAATCTTTTTGCTTATGAGGAGGTGACAAACACTTCTAGGTTAGCTGCGGCATATGCTTATGGTCTTGCCAGAAATCATCCTTTTAATGATGGTAATAAACGTGTCGCTTTTTTGGCTATTGGTATGTTTTTGGCGATTAATGGTTTCTTATTAAAAGTAGAGCCAACAGAAGCAGTAAATACAATGCTGGCTTTGGCTACTGGAGATTTAACAGAATTAGATCTTGCCAGTTGGATTGAAAAATTTATCGTCAAAGCTTGAGTCAAAGCTTGAGTGTAGTGTTGGTTGACTCGTGATAATTTTTCCTTTCATGTACGTTTTCAAGTTAACTAGCATATTTTGCTCTTTTGTTTTTTGCCCTTACCCTGGTTAGTCAACGTTTAATTCAAAATAGTCAAGCCTGTTTGATGTTAGTTTCAATCAAACAGGCTCGAAATATTAAATTTGGAAGCAAGATCAATTTGGAATAACGTTTACCGCACAGGGCCCTTTCTTGCCTTGTCCGACCTCGTATTCTACTTTCTGTCCCTCATTGAGAGTAGTATCGCGATCGCCTTGAATTTCCGAAGCATGAACAAAAAGATCTTTGCCTCCGTCATCTTGAAGTATAAAACCAAAGCCTTTTTCCTCATTGAAGAACTTTACAGTACCCGTACTCATACAGTTTTCTCTTTACTAAATAAATAATCCAGTAGCTCGAAGTGTATCGCAAAAACAACTAGCATGTTCTTTCATTGCACCGCACAAGACAAAGAGCTAGTAGCCGAAATCAATTAATTTACAGGGTTTAAGCGTATATTGATTTAATCATTGCTATTTTGCTATAATTATTGATATCAAAAAATACATCATTTTAAACATCAATGCGTACTACTATTACTATTCCAGATGCTCTAGTGGCTGAAGCTGACGCTCTAGTTGGTAGCGGAGGAATTGCTACCCGTAATCAGCTTATAATTGAGGCTCTGCAAAATTGGGTTGAACTGAGAAAGGAAGAATTAATCGATAATGAGTTTACAATGATGGCAAGCGATTCAGATTATATAGCCGAGACGTTGGCGATTGAATCAGAGTTTACCCGAAGCGACCTGGAAGTAGCGGCCTCCAACGATGATTAGAGGAGATATTTATCAGGCAGATTTAGATCCAACTCAAGATTCAGAGCAAGCTGGTAGGCGACCTGTCCTAAAGGATACCGCTTCGCATATAGTAATAGTTAGTCGAGATGTAATTAACCGCAGCTCTCCTGTTGTAGTAGTTGTACCAATTACTAAATTTACCCCAGAAAAAAAGATTTATCCTAGCCACCATTTAGTCAAAGCAACGGATGGTAACGGTTTGACTCAAGACAGTATGATCAAGTGCGAACAAATTAGAGCGCTCGCTAAATCTCGTCTGTCACGCAAATGGGGTAGTTTGAGTGAAGAGGATTTAGCAAAGGTAGATGCTGCTCTAAAAATAGTTTTGTCTTTAAAGTGAATGATATCGATCCTGAATCTGAGTGATGGGCAAAAAACCTAACCCAACTTGTCTTTACTGCGCCAAGAATTACCGTACAGAGGCAGAAGCTAAAGAAAAACATCCTGAATGCTATGTCGGTCATAACTGTCGAATCAAGCGAGGTCGTTTAAGAAATCCTGGAAAGGTTAATGCTAAACGTCGCCAAAACAATGCTAGGAAAAAAGGTATTACTACTATAGAGCCGATATTGCCCGAAGCATATCGAGCCGAACTTGAGATTTATGGCAAGCAGAATCAGTTTGTTCACGCGATTAGCCTAAAAATTTATCAAGGCAACAAGCTATCCCATCAGATGTTACCGCAGCACACTCAAGGATTGAGGCAGCTAGAGCTGGAAGAATATATTAAAAAGCTTCTAAATTATCTAGAGACTGAGTATGGGGTTGATTGTTATGGACTGATCTATTGGCTAAGTCCTGCTGATTGCCCCGAATGCAAGATCAATGTGCCTAGCAACAAGACCGCGAACAAAGCATGATGGATTATTCTTTCAACAATATAATTAAGCAAGTCAATTTGATTGATTCATCACACTTAAGAGATGAAATCAAATTGCGACGGTCGGGTGAACTGTTTTATCAGGGAAGTGTGACTCTTCTGGCGCAAGCAGAAGCAGCTTTAGAAAATGCCCAACAAGATAATGTAGATCTAACGGATACTCTTATAGACAATAGCTTTTGTCAATTTTTAGCTTCTCTGACTCAACAAAGTATTAGCACTACTTTTCTCCAAAAATATTTGAAACCTCACAGTAGAGTCAAGTACGAGCGAGAAACATTTCATAAAATTCAATCTTTAACCTCGTCTGAAGCAGTAAGTTTATTCGACCTCGATCTAATCAAATCTGAAGTTATATCTATAGCGAGTGACGAAGATATCAATGCTTGGACCCGGCGAGTAACAAAATGTCTTGAAAGTAATGTAAAAATCAGTACTCTACCTCAGATCGCCAAAGCAACTAATTTGTCTATAGCTCAAGTATTTATTTCACTACTGTTCGGTGATTTTGAACTCGTACAGTCAGGGGATTTTTATGAGGGATTTGCGATCGAAGTAAAATTGGCAATCTGAAATATTGTGTTGATTAAAGGAGCTATGCTCCTGGCTATAAGCTATAAGCCATAAGCCATAAGCACGGGGCTTACATGGTAGGGGATTTAACCCCCAAAGTAGTCTTATCCCACTTAAATTCGTGGGGGAATTAAACTGCGCGGAAGCTTGAATTCAATTCAAGCTGCCCGCCGTCCTAAAGGACGACGCGAAGCTAGTGCCGTGGTATACCGCTCCGAGACCGTAGGGAATCCTTTAGGGCATATGCAGTCGTTGACCAGGCTTAAAGCTATTGCCTTTTGTTAAAGCTGATGATAAAAGTACCTAAATGTAGCCCAACAGTTAAAAGTGGGTCTGTTTATCGCTAGAGCATAATCTACACAATTTTTAGTTCCACCTTTTTCTGAATGCCACAACGCCATTAGTCGATCGCAATGATTGACAATCCATTGATTCCTTAGCTGCATTGCTTCTGGGCTGTAGTCACCAGGAGAGATAACTTCGATTTGAGCGGCTTTATTTAATAGCCTTCGATATCTAGTTTGACTAGTCTGAGACCACCTAGAGGCTTGAGACTCAAATGGAATTGCTGCAATCAAACCGACACCGCGATTTATGGCACACTGAGCTACAGCGATATCCCAACCCAAAGCCATACCTGATATAACTTTTTCAGGTTTATACTTAGTCAAAATAAAATCAGCAGTACTTAGCAAAGCTCGATCGGTATGTTGCGAATAATTACCTGGCAAGGAAGCAGGTCTATGTCCTGTAAAACCTAAAATCATTAACTCAAATTTGGTAAAATTTCATTCACTCCAGCCTGACAAGGCTACAATCACGCTAAATCAGAACAGGCTCCGCCTTAAGAAGTCTGACCGAAAGACTCAAGTATGAAATTTGGTAAGCAAGTATTTTACAAGAGCAACTGGTATCTAGTCTCCGATTGGGAACATAAAATAGATTTTCTCTAACAGATGATTTTGTTTGATAGGAAAGCCCTAAAGGATTAACTTCGTGTCGCGAAGCGGTATACCATTTGCCCTAAAGGATTCCCTACGGTCACGAAGGTGTATCCTTTAGGACAAGGGTATATCCGAAGGTGTATCCTTTAGGACAATGTGCTTTAGCATTTGCGAAGCTTATCCTTTAGGACTAGCTCCGCGTCGCGATCGCGACTGGATACCCAGCATTAAGCATACTCAAAAGTCAGCTTTTCAAGATCTTCATTCACTAATGATGAAGTTTGTATTTCTATTTCTTGAGCGCCATAAACAAATGTTCCTTCTCTTAATTGGAATATTTTTTTTAGTTCGAGGACATCATTTGTATCCCCAAAATATATCAGTCCTGAAATTCCTGAAGAATCAAATATATAATTAATAGCCTTTCTATAGCTTTCTTGAGTTATTTCCTGTCTACCCCGATCTAACTGAGATATGATGTTGGCTTTAAAATTATTCTGTTTGCAGTATTGCTCAACCTTACGGCGTACAGTTTCTTCTTGTTCTTTAGTGGTGCAGCGCAAATAGACAAAGATCGACTGTTTTTTTAAAGAGCGATAGACTGGAGAAGACTTAAATTCTTGGACAGTATTTTTATTAAATACTCTTTTGCCATTAGTTCCAATTCGATTAAAACTGATATGTCCATCGTTAACTAGCTTGTTTACGGCTGATTCCGACAAACCAAGTAAATCCATTACTCCCCTTAAATAAAGTCCTCTTTCCATCGTTTTGCTCTTAGAACTACATAAAATTAAATAAATCAACCTATTTCCCATTCTTGCTCTTTTGGCTTAGTCTGTTCGGAGTTAGGTTCGGGCTTGGTGTGAATAGTTGTTCTTGTTTCTGATTGAGCTTCTTTTGCTATATGTGATTCCCGCTCGCCAAAGGTTTGGTCTAGCATTTGCTTCATCTTCTTCGGAATATAATTTCGTATATTGATCATATTCCAACTAACATCTAGCTTTGGCTCTAATTCAACTATTTCATCACGATTAGCCATCGAAATTGCATCGGAATCCCGTTCGGGATCGAAACTTACCCTGTGTGACAGAAGCTTAGGTAGACTTGCATTATGCAGTTTACATCCCCTCACTTGAAAATTTTGCAGCTTATAGCTAATTCCTTTGACTACGTTATTTTCAATCCGAAACTTGGGGTCAATCTGTAACCTTTGCAAACGAGCTATGAATATTGACAAGCTAGGGTTATCATGGCTAGCTAAGTCAATACCTGATTGAATTTTGATCGTGTAAGGCACTTTTGGTCTTTCTTCTCTTTCTTGTTTTTGGTATTCTTCAATCTCTCGCATCATCCGCTGTACTTGTCCTGTAGAGACTGCCTTATATTCTCGTTGGTCTGAAGAAGGTACAAGGGTCAAATTATGATCGATCTCTTTTTCTCTTAAAATCTTTTCTAGCTTTTTTCGCTCAAAACTATCCCTAACTCTGCGACCTTCAAAATCAATCATATTAATCAAAATATGAAAATGATCGTGATTATGAGTGCGATCGTGTCCTGGGTCAATGCGATCGTGACGTACTACCATAAACTGATTATCACCGTAACCAAGTTCTTCTCTAATCTTGTCAGCTACATCTTTTACCGTCCAATAATCCTGTTCTCCATCTTCAGGAGCAAAAGCAACTGAAATATGTTTGACTGGTTTTTGGCATCTATAATTCTGTTCGGCACAAAGCTTGAGTTCGGCAATCATCTCGCAGCGGTCGAATCCAGCTAAATTAGTATCGATAAGTATTGGAGTCTTTGTTGGATCGAGGAGATAGTCAACTATACCCCAAAAATCTCTACCTGTAGTAATGTTGCCTATCATTTTTTGTCCTTATCTACCATTAACAATCGAAGCATATTCAACTCTTTATTGACATTGCTGATATAGGTGCTAATGGCGCTTAATTCTTTTGGTAAAGGATAGTGAGCAGGAACAGCACCACCTTCTAGACGTTTTATATGCAAAGCTTTGGCTATTTGGTTAATGTTATTGCCGATTTGATTTAGTTCTCTTGAAACCTGACCCATAACTCGATAGGTCTGCCAGTTAACCTTAAATATATGATTTTTCTCAATAGGACTATCCAAGACACATCTGGCTATGTATTCGGTTCTAGTCAAATTAAACTCTTTGGCTTGGCGATCGATCTTAACTAAGTCTGAAGGATACCACTTAATTAAAGTTTGTTTAGTTTTATATTCACCTTTCTGGTTAGGATAATGAGCCATGATCATTTTTGGAAAAACTTAATTTTTTATTTTCCTTTACGCTTAAAGAAATGACTGTGATTTGAACCGATTAAAATAAGTATTTCTGTGCAGAATTGTGTAAGTTTCATGATTTAATCTAAAATAACCACTTATATTCAAGCTATAGTCTTAACTACTTAATTTGGGTTAAATTTCCGTCAAGCGGCAAGTATTCTTTTTGTGGTACTAAAGTACCAAGAATATATCTACTTGCACTGCTTGCTCTCCAAGCATTCACAGCCCCATTGCAGTCTTAATTCGAGTCGGTTATCAACTAAGAGTATTGCAAGAAATAAATGATCCACAATGGTGGGATACTAAATAAACAATTACTGTGCAGTCTATTCAATGTTTTCAGAATCCTTCATCCAACTAAGCGACAGCCTTAAATCCCTTTATATCAAAACAGCTCAAAAATTAACAGGAAGTGATCGACGACAATTTATGGCAGAAGTAGTTAAAAGTTTAGGAAGAGGAGGACAAATAACCGCAGAAAGGGAATTGGGCTGGAATAGACGTACTATTCGTAAAGGAATGCAAGAATTAAAACATGGAATGTCGATTGCTGATTCATTTAAGCTAAGGGGACGTAAGCGCATTGAAGAAAACTTACCTTCGTTATTGACGGACATCGTGTCAATTGTAGAGCCACACAGCCAAACAGACCCCAGTTTCAAGAGTAGGAAGTTATATACTCGCCTCTCGGCAGCAGAGGTTCGTCGCCAGTTGATCGAACTCAAAGATTATCTTGATGAAGAACTACCTTCACAGGAGGTAATTCGACAACGATTAAACCAATTGGGCTATAGCTTAAAGCGAGTTGCTAAAACCAAACCGCTCAAAGAGATACCAGAAACTGGAGCTATCTTTAAAGAAGTTAATCGCCTCAATCGGCAAGCGGATGATGACCCCACAACACTCAGAATTTCTATGGATGCAAAGGTCGGAATAAAAGTTGGGGAATTTGACAGAGGCGGAAAAACTCGTGTCCCTACTGTCGCTTTAGACCATGATTTTTCAGATTGCCTGACTTTAACTCCTTACGGTATTTTTCTCCCTGAAGGAGGGGAGCTATTTTTATTCTTCGTTCAGTCCAAACTGACTGCTGATTGTATCGTTGACCTACTTGAAGATTGGTGGTTGCTTGTCAAAGACCGTTTTGCTGGCATCCGCAAAATAGTTATCAACCAAGACAATGGGCCAGAAAATAATTCTCGGCGAACTCAATTTATGTTTCGTATTTTGGAATTTGCCCAGAAGTTTCAACTGACAGTCCAATTAGCTTATTATCCACCCTACCACAGCAAATACAACCCCATTGAACGAGCATTTGGATGGCTTGAACAACATTGGAGCGGTAGTTTATTAGATAGTGTTGATACTGTACTTAAATTTGCTTCAACCCTAACTTTTAAAGGTAAAAATCCTCTGGTTACTTTGGTTGATCGAGTTTATTCTACAGGAGTCAAATTAACCACACAGGCAATGGCACAAGTTGAAACACAAATTCAACGTTTACCAAATTTGAAGAAGTGGTTTGTTGAAATCTTTAGTGGCTCTGATTAATTTCTGGATCATTTTTTAATTGGAATATTCTAAAGAGAAATTAGTAGTAACTTTTTGACTCAAATTTACGCTAGTTAGCGCAAATCTACGCAATTTTGCTCGCCTCTTCAACCAGCTGATGATGCTTTTTTTAACCATTTAAGGACAGGTACAGACTGATATTGCGACTCTAGTTTTACGCAAATCGACCTTAAGTAGCGTAGAATTCGGCTAGGTAGCGTCAAATAGCGTCGATTAATTTTTAAGCTCAATACAAAAATTAAAGGTTAGATAAACTTACAGCTCTATGATCCAGCAGTTATCTGGCAGGAATGAAATTGTATTTTTGACTGACAACCAGGACAAACCGCCACAACCGCAGCCAGGACGAGTTAGAACAAAGGTGCAGTCAGGTCGAAAGCTAGCTAATTCAGCTAGAGTCCGAGCAGAAGCAACGATCAAATTCATATCCGAGGGATGCCTCCAGTCATGCTTGGTGGGAAAGGACAAAAGATGAGTTTTATCATGAGTCAATAGGTAATGTACTTGATTGCCAATAAGCGCAAGTTTCTGACCTAAGATTACAGGAGTTTGAGGAAACCTATCGCGACAAGCCTTTGCTACTCCTGCGCCCATTACAGCCATGCCGTTAGCTCTGACGTTGCCGTTAGTGGTAATGCACAGTGCAACTTCTTGAGTAAAGGGCTGGCAAGACCAGGATTGGCGGTCGAAAATGTTGCCAGTAATTTCGAGCATAAACAATTTGCAGATCAATTTTGCCTACTCCAGAGAGATCGCTTATAGAAAAGAAATAACTTCTACCAGTGACGAGTAGAAGTCAACACCTTGCCACGCCTATCGATCATATTGTTATTTGATTATTTGCTTATCTATTGACCGTGTCAAGGCTCTTAAAGATATAGCACCAGAGCGCAAACATTATTAATCGGATAAAATGTGGGAAATTTACTTGTTAATAGTTTTAAAAATCGACAAATATAAATAAACGTAAAATAGCTGTGAACTCAAAGAAAAATTATAAATCAATTCACTATAAGCTTTGTTCTGAAGGATCTCCTGATGTAGAATCTTTGATTACATATATGCAGGAATATAAGCCTCATGTAAGTACCCAGCAAAAAATAACGCAAGCTATTTCCAATCAGTATCTGGGTTTAGCAATTCCCAAAGACCATAAATACTTTAATCAAATAGTTTGGGAAGCTATGACTAATCATTATGCAGCAATAGGTATACTGGAAAATCGTTCGGGTATGAGCTTTAGATCGACTAATATAAGTAGTGTTCAGTCCAGTCCAATCTATCTACCCAGTGCTACTTATTCTCCTGTTGCCCAACCAGCACCTCAACCAGTTCCTGTCTTTACTTCATCTATCCAAGAAGCTGTAGAATCTGCTCCCACCGAATCAGAGCTACCCAAACTAACTCCATTGGAAGAATTAGAAGCTGCTATAAACGAGTTCTCTCAACAATGGAAAAGCGGTGCTGACACTCTGAGTATCCTAAATTCCTTAATTGAAATGCAGCCAGACAATGAAGATGATTGGACAGAAACAATGTGGGATATGTATGAGGAATTTCGTAAGCAGCTAACTAATGCAAGATACGAAACAACATACGATCCTCAGCAAAATTTTAAATAAATGACTACTAGACAAGCCATAAAACCCGATTTTATTTCTAGTACTCCGATTAAAGTCCCTACTTTAACTTTAGTGTTAGACGCTGGTACAAGCTGCATCAAAACTATTTACTTTAAAGGTAGACGAGGCAAGCCTAAACATTTAGTCAGCAGTTCGGTAATTTGTCCTACCAACATTGAGCCTAGTGCAGCAGAATCCTATATTAAACTGACCAAAGACGAAAATTTTTATTTAGTAGGAGATTCTGCCGTTCAAGCCAAAGTCCAAACCAGTATCAAACAGCTTAAGTCCGAATCATTAATTCCCAAGGTCTTAGGAGTTATTGGTCAAATAGCTAAAAATGAATCATTATCTAATCAATTTAAGCTGGATACGACATTGCTGTTGCCGATGTCGGAGATGAACGATCGAGACTTCATCAAATCAGAGCTAACCGAGGCTTTGTCTAATTTTGAGTATAGCGGACAGTCTTATCAAGTAGACATCTGCGGAGTCAAATTCAAACCAGAAGGAAATGGAGTTTACACTTATTTATCCCGTTCTCTTTCTCAGGACAAAAAAAATCATCAAAAGAGTGCCTACTTGATGTTTGGCTATCGCAATACTAGTCTACTCTTGATTGAAAATGACAAGTTTAATTATAGTCATTCCCACTCAACCGATTTGGGATTCTACAACTACCTAGATTTAGTCGTTAAATACAGTAGTGGTCTTTATCGAGATGATATCCAAAGGGCGATCGTGACTGAGGCTGTCTACGGTGTTAATGGTCAATCTCAACAGATTATCAAGGACTTCACCAGTCGTATTCGTATTGAAGATTTAATTCGTAGCAGCAATCCCCAACACAGAGAACGGGAACGTACCTCTATTTCAGCCGCAATCGAGCGAGCCGACACCGAATATTGGCAGCTATTGAGTAGATGGTTAATTGAAAAACTACCTCCCCTAAATCAATTAGACCAGGTAATCTACTGCGGCGGTTCTACTTCCTTTATTGAAGCCCCAATCAATGATTTTTTTAAGGATTGGCAGGGTAAACTTATGAATACCAATGCTATGAGTATTAAAATGCTTGAGAAACTAGAGCTGACTCCAACCTCTAGTAAAAAATTCATCGAGCAGTACTTACCAGTCCGCTTGGCTGATGCTTGGGGAGAATTTGTAGATTTGTCTGGCATAAAAATCTAAAATAAAACAATTTCTACAGCCAATCAGGAAGTTATCCTTGAGTATATCCATCAAAACTGTCCCAGTTGCGGTCAGAAGATGTGGAGTGACTACGACAACTTTAGAACCATCAGAACTTTGTCAGGAGTAGTCCGAATAACTTTGAAGGTCAGGCGTTGCTCCCATCGGCAGTGTAAACGCTATCATCAATAGGTAGTAGGGTTAACTCATAAGTCGCGTCTTTCGCGTCGCAATTGGCGAAGCCACGCCTTTGGCGATCGCGCATTTGAGTAGATAATCGTTTAAATACATACTGCGTTCATAAGAATCTGATAAATCGTGGTAAGAATCTGAAAGAAATTGAGTACTGAAACTCATTACCCTTGAAATAAATAGGACATGGTTAGCAACTTTAAGCATAAACCATTGTAGCTTCCTTGCCCTTTCTGTAATTTCGCTCGAATTCGAGGATACATCATGTTCTTTAAAGCAATTTTAGCTGTGATAACCACAGTGCTAATTATTACAACCTCGTCTATTTCTGCGGGGATGGCTACCGATCAAACTGCCAAAGCTCAAGTACCAGGTGTCTACTCTTTTAGGTTAGGCGAATTCACGATTACGGCACTTAGCGATGGTACAGTACCACAAGATCTTGATCGGGTACTAACTAATGCCAACTCGACAGAGGTTGACCAACTCCTCCATCACAACTTTCTGACGAATCCTGTTGAAACTTCAGTCAATGCCTTTTTGGTCGATACCAAAGATCGACAAGTGTTAGTAGATACTGGGACAGGACAATTGTTTGGCCCTGGGCTAGCTGGCAAGCTGCAACTGTCGATAAAGGCAGCAGGATATGCACCAGATGAGATTGACACGATCCTTCTGACCCATATCCATGCCGATCATAGCGGTGGTCTAGTCGAAAATGGACAACTGATGTTTCCGACTGCTACAGTTTACGTTGGCAAGCCCGATCTTGATCTATGGCTCGATCCCACGAATGCAGAGCGATTGAATCTCGAGCGCAGATATTTCAATGAAGCAGTCAAGACGGTTAAGCCGTATCTCGATGCAGGTAAGCTGAAATCATTTTCTGGTGAGACAGCCATTTTACCAGGAATTACCGCCTACCCCACCCCAGGACATACGCCAGGACACAGTTTCTATCTTGTGGAAAGCGGAGACGAGAGCATTGAGTTTTGCGGTGATCTTATTCACTTCGGTTCGCTTCAATTTGCCAATCCTGAGATCGCAGTTGTCTACGATGTCGATGCCAAGGCAGCAGCAGAACAACGGACGAAACAGTTTGCCCGTCTAGAAAAATCACGTCGCTTAATCGCAACTGCACATTTGCCTTTTCCAGGAGTAGGGCATATCCGTGCAGAAGATCGAAGTTATACCTGGGTGCCTGTAGATTATCGCTGGCGCGATTAACGAGCGGAGTGCTGCCTGATTGAGCCACCGCATTCACCATAAGAATCTAATAAATCGTGATAAGAATCTGAAAGAAGTTGAGAGTTATTAATTATTACACTCAAATCAATACAACTATTTTCACAAAATAAGGTAAATACAATGATGCTTAAAAATAAAGTTGCTTTAGTGACTGGAGGAACTTCAGGAATTGGCAAAGCCACGGCACTTGCGCTCGGTGTTGCTGGGGCAAAAGTGGTGTTCTCAGGTAGATGCGATGCAGAAGGAGAAAAAACTGCCAAATTGATTCGCGAAACGGGTGCTGAATGCTTATATGTCCCTTCAGATGCCTCTAATGAGGAAGAAATTAAAGCGTTAGTGCAAAAGACAGTCGAAACCTATGGACGACTCGACTGTGCTTTCAATAATGTAGGTAATGAGGGAGTCATTAAACCTTTACACTCTCAATCGAGCGAAGAGTTTGACAAACTGATGGCGATTAATGTGCGCGGACTGTTTCTGTGCATGAAATATGAAATCCAGCAGATGTTATCTCAAGGATCTGGCGCAATCGTTAATAACTCCTCAATTGCGGGTTTGGTTGGATTTTCAAGAGGTTCTCCTTACAGCGCGAGTAAACATGCCGTTATGGGGCTAACGAGATCGGCTGCCCTTGACTATGCCAAGCAAGGCATTCGGATTAATGCGGTGAATCCTGGAAATATTGCGACTGAGGGGCTAGATCGTGTCTTTAAGAAAATGAGCATTACGGCTGATGATGTTACAGCTATGATTCCGATGGAGCGCATTGCTCAGGCAGAAGAAGTCGCTCAAACCGTTGTGTTTCTTTGTTCTGATGCTGCCAGCTACATCACTGGACAACCTTTGGTTATTGATGGTGGATACACAACAAGCTAATGAGCGATCGCCTTTTTTGCCGTCGATCATCAAATTCTTTTAAGGAAGAGTACCCGAAGGGCTAATAGCTAATAGTTGAAAGCTAAAAAAGTAATGTATTCCGCTAAATGACAACACGCACTTAGAAATTAATTATTGGAGTTATGCAATGTATATTAAACGAATGGGCTTCTTGTACAAGCTCTACTTTATAGGCTGGAGAAATGGCTCTCTGAAGCACCTTCCACCTCTTCAACACTGGTTGCTCAGTATTTTTCTTTACTACCGAAGAGGTTATAACGAAGGTTTTCAGTGGAGGCAGTATAACCTTACACCGAAACAAGTTCGCCCTTCTCCATGAGAAATTGATCGCCTATTTCATTAACTCATTTTTTGCTTTATGAAAAACCAAGAATCAACTATTGTTTTTGACCAAGAACGCGCTTCTAAACATGACAAGCAATTCGCTAAATTGGCTCCGATGCGCAATGGACTCGATCTGTCGATCTGCATGGTGCTTTCTGAACTTCCTGACGACGCACGAATTCTCTGTGTCGGTGTGGGAACAGGCAGGGAATTGATTTACCTGGCTCAACATTTTTCGCAGTGGCAGTTTACTGCGGTAGAGCCTGCAACACCGATGCTAGATATTTGCCGTCAGAAAGCCGAGGAGTATGGGATTGCATCACGTTGCACGTTCCACGAAGGTTATCTCGATTCCCTTCCCTTATCCGACGCTTTCGATGCAGCAACCTGTATTTGGGTTTCTCATTTCATAACGCAGCCAGAAGAGCGACGCAACTTTTTCCGTCAGATCGGCGCACGACTCCGCCCGAATGGATATTTAGTGAGTTCCGATCTGGTTTCCGATATGTCTACTCACACTTACCAAAGCCTTTTGGCAGTCACTCGGCGGATGTTTCAATACTCTGAGATGCCTGCTGAAGAAATTGAAAAGATCATCGGCGCATACGGGCAGGATGTTGCCATACTACCAACCCAGGAAGTTGAGTCTATCATTGCATCAAGCGGATTCGATACACCTGTATTGTTTTTCCAGACCTTTCTCATTCATGCTTGGTACGCTAAGCGAACTCTCTGATGAGAAGTCCCTGACAGCCGAGACGCTGCACTCAAAAATCTACATGTCTCCAAAATTCCTGAATATTCCAAACTTCTGCGGGAGATTGCACCATCACCACCTCATTATAATATCACTAAACCCTTAATGTTTTTACCTCAGCAGGAAATTCATAGCGATGGCACATCTATTGCATATTGATTCAAGTCCACGGGGCGATCGCTCTAAATCTCGCCAATTGGCAAAAAAGTTTATAGTTGCCTGGCAAGACTTACATCCTGATGACGCGATCGCCTATCGCGATCTAAGACAAACGCCAGTTCCTCACGTCACCGAAGACTGGATTGCAGCTGTTTTTACGCCTCCAGAAGCACTGACTCCAGAAATGGCTGAAGTGCTGAAGTTTTCTGATGAGTTAGTGGATGAGTTTCTGGCAGCCGAGCGGTATGTTTTCAGTGTGCCAATGTACAACTTCAGCATTCCGTCCAACTTCAAAGCCTACATCGACCAGATTGTTCGTGTGGGTCGCACATTCACGGAGGAAGATGGTCAAGTCAAAGGACTGGCGAACGGTAAAAAGGTTTTGTTCATCACATCACGAGGCGTTGAGTATGGAGCAGGTTCTCCTTACGAAGGATGGGATTGTCAAGAACCTGCACTCCGTTATGCTTTTCAATTCATGGGTGTGACTGATATTCAGTTCATTCATGCCAATGGTTTAGACATGGGAGACGAGGCACGGAAACGAGGGCTAGACGAAGCAGAATCTAAAATTCAAGCATTAGTAGGCGGTTGGTAACGCCATGAAGCGGGTAGTTGAGAGATTTTGGTGGAATGAATAGGAATACCTTTCAATGGCTGTTTTTGCCTTTCTTATATGAATTTTAATTGGTTCGATATCGCATACCTATGTGGCGGAAATGAATCTCAAAAAGTCACATTTCAAATCTTGCAAAAATTACAACTCTTCGAGCACCTTAAAGCATTTTCGCCTGTTCTGGTAGGAAGCATTCCACTTGGTATTAATATACAGGACAGCGATATCGATGTTATTTGCGAAGTGTACGACTTTCCAAGTTTTCTTCAGAGAGTTCAATGTATTGATAAACTACAGCCACATACTCCATCCATAAATCAGTATTTGATTAATAATATTGAATCTATCATCATCAACTATCAGACAACTAATTTTTCCCTTGAAATTTTTGGGCAACCACAACCTGTTTTTCAACAACATGCTTATCGTCATCTTCTGGTTGAACATCGCTTACTCAAAATTGGGGATAATGCAACATTTCAGGCTATTCGGAATCTCAAGCAAGCAGGATTCAAAACAGAACCTGCATTTGCAAAATACTTTAATCTTGCTGGAAATCCCTATAATGCCCTTTTAGATTTGGAAATGCTGGATGAAGAGCAACTTGCACTTCGCATTGCCTCTGGTATCACCGATCCACATGCTTCCTATAGATAGCGACCGTAAAGTGAAGCCTTAACCCGCTGCAATGACTCGTTGTTTGACTGTAGGAGAATTCACAAGTCTCAGCAATACGCCTAAAGGCGTTAAGCTTCGCTTATCGCAGATATTGTTTTAAAAGTCGGTTTTTCCAGTCAAAGTCACCTGACGCAACAGTTTAAGCGATTTACGGGAATGACACTAAAGCAGGTTCGCCCTTCACCATAAGAATCTGATAAATCATCGTAAGAATCTGAAAGAAATCGAGTGTGGGAACTCATTACACTGAAGTTAAATCAGACAAGGAGAATCCAATGCAGCCAATACCAAATGTAGAACAACAAACAATCTCTCAAATATTTTCCACTTTTTTATCACTGATGAGCCAAGATGTTCGAGCCTTACTCGATCTGTGTGCTGAAGATGCAGTCGTTGAATTTCCATACGCTGCCAATACACCAAGACGATTATTCGGTAAGGAAA
>JAESFR010000080.1_pt1 | contig 152705 bp, 138 predicted proteins | sample 9266191 | NCBI WGS metagenome assembly JAESFR01 (sample SAMN14503063, study PRJNA617104) | algae metagenome | isolation source: Pleurocapsa minor HA4230-MV1 and co-occurring heterotrophs from cement on... | place: USA: Nuuanu Pali Lookout, Hawaii | collected 2009-07-20 | reverse complement strand
ACCTCCTCGGCCCTGGCCAACGCCGACTGCAGATGCTCGCTCGCCGCCGTCAGGTCGCCGAGGACTCGGGCCAGACGGCCGAGAGCCAGACCTGCGGGGCCCTGGTAGGGCGCGTAGGCGTGAGCGACGACGTGCTGGCGCTCGTACGGCAGAAGTCTGGCGTACAGCTTTGCCGCGTTGACCTCGTCACCCAGCCAGGCGCAGATCTCCGCCCCGTCCACGACCGCCATCAAGAATTCCGGCGCCTGCACCGGCGTTGCCGCGACATGCCCCGCCAGCGCTCGCCACTCGTCGGCGGCCTCCGCGCGGAGCCCGGCACTCTTGAGCGCCACACACAGCCATGTGCGTGCGACGAACGGGAGATGCCCGACCTGCTGGCGCACAGCCTCGAGCAGGGGCTTCGTCGTGCCCTGATGGCGTGCGGCCTCAAATGTGAACGGCAGCCGCAGGAAAGCAGCGTCGCTGTGCGCTCCGCCGATATTGGCAGCGTCCTCGGCGAGGCGTTCGACGTCGTCGAACCGGCCATCCAAGAGTGCCTGTGAGGCGCGCACCAAGAGCACCCGTGACTGCCAGGCCCGGCCCAACTGTTCGGCGAGCAGAGTCAGAGCAGTCAGCTCGCCGAACAGCTCAGCGCGTCGGCCGTTGGCGGCGTAGACGTCCATCGACCACAACCGGCCCCACGCCTGCATCTCCCGGTCGCGGACGGTCAGGCCCAGTGCCACCGTCCGTCGTGCGAGCGCCAGCCGGTCGGCCGCCAGCTGTGGGTCTTGCAGAGCGGCCACCCGCGCCTGGATCTCGACGAACTCGACCTCCGCATCGATCCCAGCTTCGACGTCGACTTGCTCGTTTGCCCGGAACACGTCACGGGTCGCTTCGACCTGGGCCGCCACCCGCGCTGCCGCTCCCTGCCCGGCCGGTCCGGCGCGGTGTAACAGCGCGAGCGCATCGCTGGCCAACGCGTGCACGCGCGCGCGAAGCAGGGGATCGACCGGCCGGCGGACCAAGGTGGCCGCAGCCGCAACCAGCGACGGGTCGGTGGTCTCGCTGCAGGCCTCGACAACGGCAACGCAGCTGCGCACAGCATCCGACACTGCACCGGCCGCGTACAGGTCTCGAGCCCGGCCGAGCTGCTCGCCGAGAACGTCCTGCATCGCACCACCGTAGGGCGGACGAGCCCGGCTGTCGCCGCCTTGTTGAGCGGCCCAGTTGAGTGGTTCCCCTCATGCGCACCCGGGGCGGGTCTTCCTAGCGTCGACAGCACCCAGCAGCGCCGCCACAGGAGGACCGACATGACGACCCACTCCGCGCAGCCGACCGCCACAACGCAGCGGCCGGATCCCGACCTGCGCGCCGCCATCGCACCGGGCTTGGTCACCATCGTCGCCGGAGCGATGCAGGGCGACGGTGCCATCATCACGGCGGTCCACCGCAACGCCTCGCCGGTCTCCGACGGGCAGCTGTCCTACCCGTGGGAGGGCGCCACGGCAATCACCACGTCACTGATCTGGGGCATCACCCAGGTCCTGATCGTGGTCGGGCTCATAGCGTTCGTGCGCAGCGGCGCGGCGCCCACGACGGCCGGCCGCGTCGGAGGGCGGCTCGCCGTGGCGGGCGCGGTGCTCTATGTCCTGGCCCATTCGCTGTCACTGATCGCCTATGACGCTGCGCTCGACGCCCCGATCTCCATCGCCGTGCTGTCGTGCTTCGGCGTCGGCACGCTGCTCACCGCGGTTGGCCTGATCATGGCTGGCACCGCGACATTACGTTCGGGAGTCTGGGCGGGCTGGCGCCGTTTCACGCCGCTCCTCCTCGGAATCTGGATGATCGCGATGATGCCGCTGCAGTTCACCCCGGCACTCCCGCTCGCCGTAGGCATCTATTCGATCGCCGTCATGGCCCTCGGCCTGGCATTGATCGTGGAGGGCTTGGGCCGGGAGCGACGCCGGTGACGAGTACATCGCTGCGTCGCTCGGCCGCAGCGCTTGCGGCGGCCGCCGGACTCGGCTTCGGCATCCCCGGTATCTTCGGCTTGTATCACTTCGCGCAGACCGGGCAGATCTGGATGTTCGCGGGCTTTCCAACCTATGGCGGGGGACCGTTCGAAAACATCGGCCTCGATACCAGCGCGCCACTGCTGGCCGGGTTCGTCGTGGTCTGCGTCGCCGAGGTCGGGCTCGCCGCGGCGCTTTGGCGCGGCGGGCCACGGTCGACAACCTTCAGCCATTCACTGCTCCCGGTAGAACTGGCCTACTGGTCGGGCTTCGCCCTGCCCTTCGGCTTCGTGTTCGGGATCGGCCGGGCAGCGCTGTTGCTCGCCCGTCCCAGACCGTCTTCGAAACCCTGAACGGGCAGCCGTTACAGAAGTCTTTCGCATCCTTCGGACCGTCGACGATGCCGATTGATGAGGCAGCGGTGTCTTGTTGGTGCCTGCAGATGAAGGCCCGGATTCAGTTGTTCGAATCCGGGCCTTTGATGTGGTGGAGCTGATGTGGTGGAGCTGCGGGGAATCGAACCCCGGACCTCTTCGATGCGAACGCGGATCATGGGTGGGAGCTGGCCACGGATGGCCTCGTCTTCACAGGTGGCGGAGCCGGGGACGGTCATTTCCCGTCGCCACCCCGTGCCCATCGTGGTGCCTTTGGAGTGCCCGACGCCCGACGAGATCGCCGGCGGGTCGGTCGAGCAGTGCACGACACGTTGCCCGGCGTCGTCGCGGACGCCCGGTCGACGACCAGCCCGTCGATGTCCAACAACAGCGAACTACCCATGGTTCATGCTCGTGGTCCTTCGACTGATTGCGTGAGAACAACCAGTCTCGAAGGCCACGAGCCCTCACCTCATCCGACGCGCCGCCGCACGTTCTGAGAGCCGGAGCCCCATCAAGTCCGAAGACCCGTCATAGGCGTGGTCGCACAGCAGCCAGTGGCGCCAAGAGCTCTCCTAGTGACCCTGTGCTGCCTGGGTGCTTACTCCACCGGCGATGCCTTCACCAGCGGGGAGGAAATGTGGACCACGGGACGGCGCCCTGTTGGTCGGCGTCGCTAGTTTCGAGAAGACCTGGCGGCGTATGTTGGCCGTCGCGTTGTGCGGTCAGACTGCCACCGACCAGCAGCCAAGAAGTGTGACCAAGGGTGACGTTGAGATGACAACACGACCAGATCGTTTGGTACGGACGTGACCATCGTCCTGATCTCCGCGGCCTTGTTCGGGTGGGGTCTGCTGTCGGCGCGGCTGGAGCGCGCGAATCTCACCGCACCCTTGGTGTTCATCGCGGTCGGTGGGGCCCTGGCCGGGCTTGGGCTGATCGACGCCCCCTCGGCCCCAGAGACGGTCACGCCGCTGGTGGAGGTCACCTTGGTCTGGGTGCTTTTCTCCGACGCCGCCCGTTTGCCCGTCCAGCAGATGCGCGTTGACCTCGGCCGTTACGTGCGGCTCCTGGCTGTTGGCTTGCCGCTGACCATTGCGTTCGGGTGGGTCGTGGCCGCTTGGTTCTTTCCGCAACTGGGGTTGTGGCTTGCCCTGTTCGTCGGTGCGGCGCTGGCCCCGACGGACGCTGCTCTGGGACTGCCCGTGGTGACCAACCCGCAAGTGCCGTCCCGGATCCGACAGCTCATCACGGTGGAGAGCGGTCTGAACGACGGCATCGCCACACCGGTCGTCCTGCTTGCCATCGCCGGCGCGGCCGCAGCCGCGGGTCTCGAGCACGCCGAGGGCGCGGGGCGCGCGATCGTCGAACTGCTGATCGGCGCGGCGGTTGGCGCGGTGGTAGGCGTCCTGGGCGGGTGGTCGATGCGGCGTGCGCGCGAACGGGGTAGCGCGGCCGAGGGCTTCGCCGGCATCGCTGTCCTGGCGCTGTCTCTGCTCGCTTACGCGTCCGCACTCGCGGCCGGCGGCAATGGGTTCGTCGCCGCTTTCTGCGGGGGTCTGGCGTTCGGCGCGTGCGCCGGTCGTCGAGCGCCCGCAGAGCTGATCTTCCTCGAGCAGATGGCCAGCATGGTGTCGCTACTGGTGTGGCTCACCTTTGGTGCCGTCGCGATTCCGGTCATGCTCGATCGGGTCGACGCCTTGATGGTCGTGTATGCAGTGCTCAGCGTCACGGTGATCCGCATGCTGCCCGTGGCGCTCGCGACGATCGGGGCAGGTCTTGATCGGAACAGTGTGTTGTTCGTGGGCTGGTTCGGGCCACGCGGCCTGGCGTCCCTGGTGTTCGCGTTGCTCGCTTTGGAAGAGCTCGGACCGGTCGCCGACGAAGCGGTGTCCGTCATCGCCGTCACGGTCCTGCTCAGCGTCCTGGCGCACGGGCTCAGCGCCGCACCGCTGGCCGTGCGGTACGGACGTGCCGCTGCAGCCTCCGGACCTGAGCCCGGCGGTCCTGTGAAGGTCACCCCCACCCGGGGCCTGACTCCCGCCAGCTCACGTTGGTTCCCGGTTCCCGGCAGACGACGGCTCTAGGTCGTGGATGCGCAAATGATGGCGCAACTGCTCGAGGATCTACTAATGCTCGAATGACGCGGCGTAGGGAGGAGCCGCTTACGGTCTGAATGGTTCAAACAATGACGTTGAGCGGAGACCTGATGGCGATCAAGGAGTACCAGGCGGGCGAGCCTTTCCCCGGTGTGATCGGCCGCACCACCGACGAGTCATCGCCGGCGTGGCCGGCGCAGGTCCGCGCCACGAAGAATGCGCCCAACGTCCTGACGATCGTGTTGGACGACACCGGGTTCGGTCAGCTCGGGTGCTACGGCAGCCCGATCGAGACCCCGAATTTCGACGCGATCGCCGCGGACGGCCTGCGGTACAACAACATGCACACCACGGCGCTGTGTTCGCCGAGCCGCTCGTGCATCATCACCGGCCGCAATCACCATGCGAACGGCATGGCCGCGATCACCGAACTCGCATCCGGATTTCCCGGCTACGACGGGGTGACGCCGATGGAGAACGGCTTCCTGTCGGAGATCCTGCTCGCGAACGGCTACAACACCTACATGGTGGGCAAGTGGCACCTCACACCGAGCAACGAGGAGACCGCGGTCGGGCCCTACGACCGGTGGCCACTGGGCCGGGGGTTCCAGCGGTTCTACGGGTTCCTGGGCGGCGACACCAGCCAGTGGTACCCGGACCTGGTGTACGACAACCATCAGGTCGAGCCGCCCCGGACACCGGAGGAGGGCTACCACCTCACCGAGGACCTGGTGGACAAGGCAATCGGGTTCATCGCCGACGCCGAGCAGGTCGACCCGGACAGGCCGTTCTACCTGCACCTGTGCTTCGGGGCCACCCACGCTCCGCACCACGTGGGCAAGGAATGGGCCGACCGGTACGCCGGGAGGTTCGACGAGGGGTGGGACGCCTACCGGGAGTTCACCTTCCGCCGGCAACTGGAACTGGGGATCGTCCCGGCGGACGCCGTGCTGTCCCGGCACGATCCGGATGTCCCGGAGTGGGACTCCCTCTCCCCCGAGGCCAAGCGACTGGCCAGCCGAATGATGGAGGTCTACGCCGGGTTCCTCACCCATGCCGACCATCATCTGGGTCGACTGCTCGATTTCCTTCGCAGCCTGGGCAAACTGGACAACACCCTGATCATGGTGATCTCGGACAACGGGGCCAGCGCGGAGGGCGGCCCCACTGGTACCACCAATGAGGCGCAGTTCTTCAACAATGCGCAGGAACCGATCGAGGACAGCCTGAAGGTCATCGACGAGATCGGCGGGCCGAAGCACTTCAACCATTATCCGTGGGGGTGGACCTGGGCGGGGAACACCCCGTTCCGGCGGTGGAAACGGGAAACCTACCGCGGCGGGGTCAGTGACCCGTTCCTGATCAGCTGGCCCGATCGCATCGAGGGCAAAGGTGAGATCCGTCAGCAGTACGCGCACATCGTCGACATGGTGCCGACCATCTTGGACCTCCTCGGAATCCAGCCACCCAAGACGATTCGCGGCGTGACCCAGGCACCCTTCCACGGTGTCAGCTTCGCGCACACCCTTGACGACGCCACCGCGGAAACGCGCCGTCACACACAGTATTTCGAGATGCTCGGGCACCGGGCCATCTATCACGACGGGTGGCGCGCGGTGTGTCCGTGGCCGGGGCCGTCCTTCGCCGAGGCCGGCGTCGGGTTCGGCCAGCCGATCAGCGCCGACCGCCTGTCCGAACTGGACGCGAGCGGCTGGGAGCTCTATCACGTGGCGGCCGACTTCGCGGAGAACGACAACGTCGCCCAACAGCACCGCGACCGGCTGATCGCGCTGATCGGTACCTGGTACGTGGAGGCCGGCAAGTACGGGGTGCTACCCATCGACGGCAGCGGCCTGGCCCGGATGGTCGCCGAGAAACCGCTCGTCGCGCCCCAGCGCGAGCGGTACCGCTACTTCCCGGACACCCAGTCCATCCCGTTCTTCGCCGGGCCGCGGGTGCTCAACCGGCCGCACAGCATCACCGCCGAGGTGACCATCCCCGAGGGCGGCGCCGAGGGCGTCCTGCTGTGCCAGGGCACCGCTGCGGGCGGGTACTCGCTCTACCTGAAGGACGGCACCCTGCGGTACGTGCACAACTACGTCGGCCGCGCCCGCTACGAGGTGCGGTCGGCATCGCCGGTGCCGGCCGGGGAACACTCGCTGCGGTTCGAATTCGAACCGACGGGCAAGCCCGACCTGTCCGTCGGAAGGGGCGCACCGGGACGGCTGCAGCTCTATGTCGACGGCACCCTGGTGGGTTCGGTCCAGGCGCCGACGACCACCCCGTTCGCGTTCAATCCCGGCGCGCTGACCTGCGGATCGAACCCGGGATCACCGGTGACGCCGGACTACCCCAGTCCGTTCCGGTTCACCGGCCACATCCAGCATGTCACCATCGACGTCAGCGGCGAGCTGATCGAGGATCCGGAGGCCGAGCTGCGGATACACCTGGCCCGGCAGTGACCCCGCTCGCCGAGACCCGCTCGGTGCTGCTGCCGGGTGGCGAGTTCGCGATGGGTTCGCCGGCGTTCTACTCCGACGAGGCCCCGGTTCACCGGGTACGAGTCGATGCCTTCGAGATCCACCGCTACCCGGTCACCAATGCCGAGTTCGCCGACTTCGTCGCCGCCACCGGCTATCGAACGGTCGCCGAACGCCCGCTGAACCCCGCCGAGTACCCGGGCGTACCGGCGTCCGACCTGGCTCCGGGGGCTCTGGTCTTCACACCGACGCCGGGGCCGGTGGACCTGCGGGACTTCTCCCAGTGGTGGCGCTGGGTCCCGGGCGCGAACTGGTCGGCGCCCGCCGGTCCCGGATCGACGGTGCGGGGGAAGGACGATCACCCCGTCGTCCAGGTCTGCTTCGACGACGCCGCCGCGTACGCGCGCTGGGCCGGCAAGGATCTGCCGACCGAGGCCGAATGGGAATACGCGGCCCGAGCGGGTCTGGACCGCGCCACCTATGCCTGGGGCGACGAACTCCGGCCCGACGGCACCTTGATGGCCAACACCTGGCAGGGCCACTTCCCGTACGACAACCACGGGGCCGACGGGTGGATCGGAACGTCGCCGGTCGGGTCCTTCCCGCCCAACGGGTTCGACCTCTACGACGTGATCGGCAACGTCTGGGAATGGACCACCGACTACTACCACCCGCGGCACGACGCTGCCGCCGATGTATGTTGCGCGCCACACGATCCCCGCACCGCCGACCCGGCCGGAAGCGCCGAGCCCGGGTCCGACATCCCTCGCCGAGTCCTCAAGGGCGGCTCCCACCTGTGCGCCCCGGAGTACTGCCTTCGGTACCGTCCGGCCGCCCGCTCACCCCAGGCGCAGGACACCGCCACGAGCCACATCGGCTTCCGCTGCATCCGGCGAGCGCATTGACGGTGATCCGCTGGAGCCGAGCGGCGCGGGCCGCGCAGCCATTGACGCCGGACTGTCCCATTTCGGACGAACCATTGAAAATGGCGTTCATGAGCACGCCGGTGACGCGCGGCAGGTGTTGATGTCAGTGTCGACTAGACCGTGTGGGAAGGCCTGGCATCTCACTCGTAAATTGACGTGGGTCACCACCACGATTGGGCGCGGTGGCCAGAACACAGTTACGGAAGAACCGGTGATGGCGGAATCCTGGCGTTGGGCTCGATGTTCACACTCGCTCGGTGTGTGCCCGTGTCGACGACGGGTCCGGTGAGATGCGGACTTTGCGGATCTCACCGAAGACCCCGGAGATCGTGAAGTGACCAAAGGCCCTTTCTGGTGGAGGTTGTGGTGGCCTTGTCCACCACGTGACGGCCAAGCGCCCCGTTGGCTCCAACCTTGGTTGACTGCCCCGTTTCGTGTAGGCGTACGCATTTCGGTCATGCTGGCCGTCCGTGCGGCGGCGATATTCGTCGGCGAGCGACTCATCAGCCGCCCTGTCACCGTGACCATCGACGGCGGTCAGACGAGCCGCACGACCGGGGGCGTCGAGCGGCGACGGCTTGAATGAGTAGAGACCCGCGACCGTTGCAGAGTGCCGACGTCTGACGGCTGCGGTGCTGCGGTCGGCAGTCCGGAATCGGTTGCTCGCCTACAACCCGTGCGACGACATACGGGTCCCCGAAGCGACGCAAGCAGGACACCGACGACCAGGTCATCGTCCGCGACGCGTTCCGACATAAGCTCCTGCCCGCCGGGCCCGACCGCTACCGCGGCCTGGTCGCCGTGGCCGGCGGCGCTGGCCTGCGTTGGGGAGAGGCGGCCGGGCTGTGCGCCGACGCCGTCGATCTGGACGGCGGCCGGCTTCGGGTGATCCGCACCCGTCGTAGAGGTCTCCGGCCACACCCGGTTCAAGGGTTACCCCAAGTCGACCGCCGGCCGGCGCACCATTCCCTTGCCCGGCTGGCTCGTCGAGATCCTTCGAGCACATGTCGAGCTGTACGGGTACGGCGAGGCGGAACTGTTGTTCGCCAACAGAGTCGGCGGCGCCCACCGACGGACGCTGTTCCGCACTCGGCAATGGCGACCGTCGCTGGTTAGAGCTGGGATGCTGGGCTCGGTGGCACAGAACTGTGCCCACTGGGTCGGCACCTGGACCGACGAGGACGCTAAGCGACATCAGGTCCGATGCGCGACCGAAAACGAGGCCGTCATTCAGGTCGCCCGTAGGCAGGCCGGCGGATTGCGCTATCACGACTCGCGACACTCGTATGCGACCTGGCTGGTCGACGATGGGGTCCCGCCGAACATGGTGCAACGAGTGATGGGGCACGAACGGGCGTCGACCACCCTCGACCTTTACACCCGGAGAACCGACGACGCCGCCCGCATCCTTCGGGCCCTGGACGATGCCGATTGATGAGGCAGCGGTGCCTTTTTGGTGACTGCAGCAGGAAGGCCCGGATTCAGGTGCTCGAATCCGGGCCTTTGATGTGGTGGAGCTGCGGGGAATCGAACCCCGGACCTCTTCGATGCGAACGAAGCGCGCTACCAACTGCGCTACAGCCCCTGGTCGCGGCGGTGGCCGCGAGCCGACGCCAACAATAGCAGCGGGGCACGGTGCTTCCGCACACGCCGCCCCCGGCTCACTGCCCGGAGGCGCGCCGGTACGTCATCGGCTCGTGGTAGGGCTCCAGCTCGTCGAAGCCGGGATCGTCGTCATCCAGGTCGACCACGGTGCGGCCCGGTGCGACGGCGGACAGCCCGCCTCGGGTGCGCGGCCGCGGCCGCGGGTATTCGGGACGGATCTGCCGCGCCCGCTGCAGCCGCTCCATCCGGCGCTGCCGGATGGACGCCTCGATCTTGACCTGACGGCGCAGGTAACCCAGGTAGCCGACGAGCAGCACGGCGCTGATCGCGGCGCCCACCCACAACCAACTGACCAGCACCAGCGAGGCAACCGTGAAGGCCACCGTGGCAACCAGGAGCACGAGCGCGACCCGCCGGCGCTGCTGGTAGCGGTAGGCGCGGGTGGCCTCGGCGGCCTCCGGGTCGAACCCGCCGCGGCCGGTGCGGCGCGGCAGCGGACGGAGCTGCACGTCCTCGACGTCGTACGACCCACCGGCCGGGGCCGCCGCGACGTGCTCGGACCACTCGTCGCGGTCGATCTCGTCGGGCACCATCCGGCGAACGGCCGTCGGCTCTTCGACGTACTCGGCCTCGTCGAGATCCGCGTCGTCCGAACCGGCACCGTCGAGATCGGTTGCCTCGTCGCGCGTCTCCTCGACCCGGCTGAGCGGGGTCGAGCCCGCCCGCACGGGCCGGGGACGCTGCGCCCGCTGGGCCGCCGCCCACTCCTCGGCCGCGTCGGCGGGCTGATCTGCCCCCACCGCGACAAGTTCTTCGCTCTCGTCGATGTCGTCGAGATCCTCGGGCGCTCCGTCACCACTGCGGTCGGAGGTACTCATCATTCGTCCTTTCGGGCCTCGAGACGGCCTGCGGCGCAGGGACGCCGAGGCGCGGCGCAACACCCGGAACCCGGCACCCGCCGGTTCGACCTGCGGCACCCGCTCGCGGCGCCGGGCCACCATCGGCACCAGCACGACCAGCCAGGCGACCACCAACAGCACGACGATGACAGAGGTGGGGATGTTCATCGGGTGCTCCCCTCGTTCGGGCCGCACAGCGCGCGACAGCAGACCAGCAGGTCAACGGTCACGCTAACCAGTGGGCGGCCGGCGATCCGGGAGGAACACACCTTCGACCTCGGCGGATTCACCACAACCCGGGTGGAGCTACGGTTCGGCCTTGCCCCGCCACCGGTCCAGCAGCTGCGGCAGGCCGTTGGGCAGTTCCTCGACGGTGAGCGCGTACAGCAGGTGGTCACGCCAGGCGTTGGCGATGTCCAGATACCGCAGCAGGTGTCCCTCCAACCGGAACCCGAGGTGCGTCACCACCGCCCGGGAAGCGTGGTTCTCCGGTGCGATGGTGGCCTCGATGCGGTGCAGCCCGACGGGGCCGAAGCCGTGGGCGACGGTCAACGCGACCGCGGCGGTGGCGACACCCTTGCCGTGGTACCGCGAATCGACCCAGTACCCGACCCAGCCGGATTGCAGGGCGCCCCGCTGGATGCCGCCGAGCGTCACCTGCCCGGCAAAGGCACCGTCCACGGTGATGACGAACGGCACCACCTCACCGCGGCGCGCCCCTACCCGCAGCAGGGTGCGGTGAGATCGCCACGCCTGCAACGAATGTCGTTGCTCCCAGGTGAGCGGGCTGGTGGCATCCCAGGGAGCGATGAGCTTCTCGTCCCGCAGCCGGGCTTCGCGCCATTCGTCGCGATCCGTGCGTTCCAGCGGCCGGGCGGCCACCTTGCCGATCCCCAGGCGCACCGGCCCGAGGGTGGCGGGCCAGCCCGGATGTGTACCGGTGACGCCCGCGGGCGCGCCAGCCGGGCCCATCGCCGGTTACGCCCGCTGCGCCAGGAACGACACCGCGACATCGGTGCCCACCGGCACCGACGTGGTGTCCTCGTCGATCAGCACCAGGCAGTTCGCCTCCGCCAGCGAGGCCAGCAGATGGGTCCCGCTGCCGCCCAGGATGTGCACGAGGTAGTCGTCCTCGTCGTCGCGCATCAATTGACCGCGCAGGAACTGGCGGCGCCCGGCGGGCGAGGTGATCGGTTCCAGCGTCCGGGCCATCACGGTGCGCCGGTAGGGGTTTCGCCGGCCCAGCATGATCCGCACCAGGGGACGCACGATCACCTCGAACACGACCAGCGCCGACACCGGATTGGCCGGCAGCAGGAACGTCGGTATCTTGTCCGGCCCCAGGAGCCCGAACCCCTGGGCCGAGCCGGGCTGCATGGCGACCCTGGACAGGTCCATCTCGCCCAGATCGGCCAGCGCCTCCACCACCAGCTCGGCACTGTGCCCGCCGGCGGCACCGGCGATCAGCAACACCTCCGACACCAGCAGCCGGGCCTCGATCAGCTCACGGAACCGCCGCGGGTCCGACGGGGCGATGCCCACCCGGTTCGCCTCCGCACCGGCGTCCCGGGCGGCGGCGGCCAGGGAGAACGAGTTGACGTCGTACACCTGACCGGGGCCGGGGGTGCGGGCGACGTCGACCAACTCGTCACCCACCGAAACGATGGACAGCCGGGGCCGCGGATGCACCAGCACCTTGTCCCGGCCGACCGCGGCGAGCAGACCGACCTGCGCCGACCCGATGAATGCGCCGAGCCGCACCGCCACGTCACCGGGTTGCACGTCCTCGCCGGTGCGGCGGACGAAGTCGCCGGACTCGACCGGGGTGGTGACCGACACCCGCGCGCCACCACCTGTCGCATGCGATCGTGGCAGGACGGCGTCGGCGACCGTCGGCAGGGCGGCACCGGTGGCGACGTAGACGGTCTGCCCTGGCTGCAGCCGATGCGGCGACCGGGCACCGGCCTCGATCTCACCCACCACCGGCAGCACGACAGGATGCCCCGCGGTCGCGTGGGCGACGTCCACCGAGCGGACCGCGTAGCCGTCGATCGCGGCCTGATCGAACGCGGGCAGCGCCGCCGACGCGACGATCTCCTCCGCACAGAGCAGCCCCTGCGCCTCCGAGATCGCGACGCGCACCGGCGACGGGGTGACAGCCGTCGACAGGACCAGTTCCAGTTGCTCCGAGACCGACCTCATGCGCTCGGCCCTCCGCGGCTCAACCGGTCCCGCCGGCAGCCGGCGGCTCCACCGGGGGTGCCGCCATCCAGGCGCGGCATCACCGGCACGGGCACGGCGCGGGCGTTCATGGTGACCAACCGTAGTGCCTGACGTCCCACCGGCTCGTTCGACACCGTGCTGCCGCGCCGCGGGATCGACCGAAACGCGGCACGGATTTCGCCGCGCTCCCCTACGGTGTCGTCGTGCCGACCGACACCGCCGACGTCCGCCGCGGCAAGGACGCGCTGCGGTCAGAGCTGATCGCCGCCCGGCGCGCCCGGTCCGCGGCGCACCGGCGGGCGGCGCGGGAGGCGAACGGCGCCCATCTGCTGGCCGCACTGGCGGGCCGGCGCTGCGTGGCCGCCTACCTGCCGCTGCCCTCGGAACCGTTGGACGCCGTCCTGCTCGACCGGCTGGCCGCGGTGACGACCGTCCTGGTGCCCGTGACGGTCGGCGCCGCACCGCTGGACTGGTGCCGGTACCCCACCCCCGTCCGGCCGGGGTCGTTCGGGATCAAGGAGCCCACCGGGGAGCGGCTGGGACCGCAGGCGATCGGCGCGGCGGACGCCGTGCTGGTGCCCGCGCTCGCCGTCGACCGGCGCGGGCACCGGCTCGGCCGCGGCGGCGGGCACTACGACCGCACGCTGGCGTTGCGTGCGCAGCGCCCGAGCCCCGACGAGGCCCCGCTGATCGCCGTGCTGTACGACGGGGAGGTTCTCGACGCGGTGCCGTTCGACGACCTGGACCGGCCGGTGACCGCGGTGGTCACTCCGGCGACCGGCATCACCCCGGTCGGCTGAACCTGTCCCCACCGCCCGGTGTATTTGCGGTCGAGCCCGCCTCGGGCGCATCATCGAAGTTGGCAGTCAGCGCGTTCGAGTGCCAGAACGCCGTCTGCATATCCCCACCAGCCGGAGGACCCCGTGCCCACCTATCAATACGCCTGCACCGAATGCGGCCACCGCTTCGAGGCTGTGCAGTCCTTCACCGACGACTCGCTGACCACCTGCCCGGTGTGCAGCGGTCAACTGCGCAAGGTTTACGGCTCGGTCGGCGTGGTGTTCAAGGGCAGCGGTTTCTACCGCACCGACTCCCGGGAGAAGAGCAAGTCGGGCACCAACGGTGCCGGCGAGAAGTCCGGGGACAAGGTCGCGGCAAAGGCGGAGAAGACCGGGGCGGAGAAAACCGGGTCGGAGAAGAAGGCCGACACCCCGGCCAAGGCCGGCCCCGCCGCCTCATCGGCCGGCACCTCCTCCGGTGGCAGCAAGGCCGCCGCCGTCTGATCCCGCCGGGATACTGGACGGGGTGGCAACTCATACTCGCCGTTCTCGACCGCGCGCCGTCCTCGCGGCTGTACTGACCGCGGCCGCCCTGGCGCTCACCGCCTGCTCCTCGAATCCCGCTTCTCCTCCCGTCTCGACGACCGTCGCGGCCTCGCAGGACCAGCCGGCGCTGCAGGTCGGGACCATCGCAACCGGTCTGGACGTCCCCTGGGGCCTCGGTTTCCTGCCGGACGGCACCGCCCTGATCACCGGCCGCGACGACGCGACGGTGAGTTCCATCTCCGCAGATGGCACGGTGCGCGCCGTCGGCACCATCGACGGCGTCGCGCACGGCGGCGAGGGCGGCCTGCTCGGGATTGCCGTCTCCCCCGGCTTCACCTCCGACAACCGGCTGTACGTCTACTACACCGCCCAGGACGGCAACCGCATCGACACCGTGCTGCTGCGGGACGGCCGGTTGACCGAGCAGCGCACCGGCTTGAGCGGGATCCCGAAGGCGGGCATCCACAACGGCGGCCGGATGACGTTCGGCCCCGACGGCCTGCTCTACGTCGGCACGGGTGACGCCGGTGACCGGGACAACGCGCAGAACGCCGATGCGCTGGGCGGCAAGATCCTCCGGCTCACCGCCGACCTGCAGCCGGCACCCGGCAACCCCGGCGGCGGCCCGGCGTTCACCCTGGGCCACCGCAACGTCCAGGGCCTCGCGTTCGACGACTCGGACCAGCTCTGGGCCGCCGAGTTCGGCCAGAACACCTGGGACGAGCTGAATCTCATCACGGCCGGCGGCAACTATGGCTGGCCCGACGAGGAGGGCATCGGCAACCGGCCGGGCTTCGTGGATCCGCAGCAGGTGTGGCCGACGAGTGAGGCGTCGCCCAGCGGCATCGCTGTCTGGCGGGGTTCCATCTGGATGGCCGGCCTGCGCGGGCAGCAACTGTGGGAGATCCCGATCCGGCAGTCTGCGGCCGGGCCGACCACGGGGACACCGATTGCCCACCTCACGGGTACCTACGGCCGGCTGCGCACGGTCACCGCGGCCCCGGACGGGAGCCTGTGGCTGACCACGTCGAACACGGACGGCCGCGGCAGCGAGCGGGACGGCGACGACCGCATCCTGCGGCTGCAGATCGGCTGAGTAGTCCCCACCACCGGGGCTGTCCACAATCCGCCGCGGACCGGTGGGCCCTCCGCCTGCGCGGCCTACCGTCGGCCGTCATGAGCCGAGCATTCCCCTCTCGTCGCCGCGCCGGGGCTGCCCGCGGCTCCGTGGCGGCGAAGTGGCACGAACGTCTGCGGCAGTGGTTCGCCGACCGGCGCCGCGGCGGCCGGCTCCCGCGGGTGGCGCGCCGTGCGCTCGCCGCAGGCCTGGTGATCACGGCGGGCCTGGTCGCGGTCGCCCCGAAGGACACCGCCGCAGGTTCCCAGGTGCTCGCCTTCAGCCGTGACCTGCCGATCGGGGCGCGGGTGGAGGAGCGTGACGTGCAGCCGGTCCAGGTGGCGGCGCCACCGGACGGAGCACAGGGCGACCCGGCCGCGGTGATCGGCGCCCCGCTTGCGTCGGCCGCCCGGCGCGGCGAGATCGTCACCGATGTGCGGCTGGCCGACGTCGCCGCGCCGGACCCGGGTCCCGGGCGCGTTGCCGTGCCGATCCGCCCGGTCGATGCGGCCGTCGCCGATCTACTCGGCCCCGGCATGCACGTGGCGGTGCTGTCCGTCGGGCCGGACCACGGCGCCCGGGTCCTGGCGCCGGACGCCGTGGTCCTGGCCCTCGGCGCGCCGCCCCGGAACGGTGGCGGCGATCGCCCCATCGTGATCGCGGTGCCCACCGCGTCCGCGGATGCGGTGGTCGGCGCCAACGCCGCCGACACGATCGCGATCAGGTTCACCTGACGGCTACATATGATCGCCAACGCGTCCGCGGCACGACCACTTCTCGAAAGGCTCACGTGATCAAGGGATTCAGGGACTTCATCCTGCGCGGCAACGTCATCGACCTGGCGGTCGCCGTCGTGGTCGGCGCGGCGTTCACCGCGCTGGTCGGCGCGGTCACCGACAACCTGATCCAACCGGTGCTCAACGCGTTCGGCGGCGTGGACACCGGCTCGATCGGCTTCTACATCAATCCCGACAAGCCGGAGTCCTACGTCAACATCAGCGCCATGATCGGTGCGCTGATCACGTTCCTCATCACGGCCCTGGTGGTCTACTTCGTCTTCGTCGCACCCATGCGCAAGATGCTCAACATCGCCGCGCGCCGCCAGCAGCCGATCAAGGCCGACCCGACCGAGGTGGAGTTGCTGACCCAGATCCGCGACCTGCTGCGGGACGGGCCGGCGAGCCGTTCCGCACCGGCCGGCGGTGGACCGTCGGACACCCGGACCGACTGAGCCGGTCAGCCGTGGTGCGGGGGACGGTTGTCCCGGTACCAGCGGTCCCGGTCGGCGTCGCCCGACCGCTCGTCGCCCTCGGCCATCTCGTCCTGGGTGACCGACGGCAGGACGTCACCGAAGATCTCGTCCAGCCGCCGGCGGTCGACGCGGCGCTGCGCATCGTCGGCGTCGCGGTCGGTCACCTCGTCACCCGGTCGGATCCCGCGGGAACGTCACACGCCCGGATCGGACAGCTGGTCGATGACGTGCACGGCCAGTGGGTTCAGCGTGGCCATGCCGTCCCGGATGGCGGCGCGTGACCCGGCGAGGTTCGCGACCAGCGTCGAGCCGGACACCCCCACCATCCCGCGGGACACGATCGCGTCCATCACCCCGGCGGCCATGCCGGACCAGCGCAGGGCCTGCGCGATCCCCGGCAGCTCACGGTCGATGACCTCGGCGGTGACGTCCGGTGTCACGTCACGCGGGGACACCCCGGTGCCGCCAACCGTCACCACCAGATCGACACCCCCGATGACGGCGGTGTTCAGGGCGGTGCGGATCGCGACCTCGTCGGAGGGCACCGCGACCGAACCGTCGACCACGAACCCGGCCTCGGACAGCAGTTCGGTGACCAGCGCGCCGGCGCCGCCGTCGTCCTCGCCGTGCAGCGTGTGGTCGGTGATCGACACGATCAGCGCCCGACCGGCATGGATGCTTGTCGACACGCGAGAGGCCTCCTGGTGAGTTATTCGACCGCGGTGCTGGCGACGTTCGGTCGCCGTGCGGTCGACCCACCCTATCGACTTCCCGCTGCTGCCCTCGCAGCCGGATGGCCCGGTCACCGGCCGTCCCGGGCAGCGCTCCGGCACGGACCGAGGCACGGCGGGTCCCCTATGCTTCTCGCGCGCGGAGCACCGGCCCGCCGCTTCCGGCGGCGCGTTCGGGACCCGACCCCCACACGAGGGAGCACCTGCATGGCACGACGCACGACGGCGCGGGACCTGGCGCAGATCGCCATCTTCGCCGCCCTCATCGCGGCCCTCGGCCTGCCCGGCAGCATCACGATCGGCTCGACGGGTGTGCCGATCACCCTGCAGACGCTGGGCGTCATGCTGGCCGGAGGCATCCTCGGCGCCCGCAAGGGTTTCCTCGCCGTTCTGGTCTTCCTCGTGCTGACCACGGCCGGCCTCCCACTGCTCGCCGGCGGCCGGGGCGGGGTCGGGGTGTGGACCGGGCCGTCGGCCGGATACCTGGTCGGCTTTCTGGCGGGCGCCGTCGCGGTCGGCCTGCTCACCGCTCGGATCCTGCCGAAGTACCCGCTGTGGCAGGGCATCGCGGTCAACCTGCTCGGCGGTGCCCTGGTGATCTATGTGTTCGGCGTCACCTGGCTCGCGATCCGCACGAGCTGGGGGCCGGCCATCACCGGGGTCTTCGTCTACCTCCCGGGTGACGTGCTCAAGGCGGTGGTCGCCGCGCTCGTCACCAAGCAGGTGCACCGCTCCATCCCGGGGCTGATCGTCCCGACGTCGTCCGCTGCGCCGCCGCCTCCGCCGGGCGAGAAGGTCGCCCGCTGACCGCATCCCACCGGGGCCTTGCTCCGGGCGCCACCGGCAACCGGCCGGCCGTGACGACCGCCGGCCGCACACTGTCCTACGCGGACCTCGCCGCGATGATCGACGACCGGCGCGCCGGCTGGCCGGCCGCTGGGCGCACACCCGTGGTGGCGGACGAGCCCGACGTCGCGGACCGCCTCGCCACCGTCCTCGCCGCAGCCGCGGACGGTCGCGCGGTCGTGGTCGACGACCCGCAGTTTCCCGCGCCGGAACCGGTGGCCGTGCCGGCCGGCACCTTCCTCATCGCGGTGACCTCGGGCACGTCCGGCACACCCCGTCCCGTGCTCCGCACTCAACAATCCTGGACGGCTTCCTTCGCGCCGCTCGCCCAGCTGGCCGGCCTCTCCGCCGCCGACCGGGTGCTGCTCACCGGGCCGCTGCACGCCACCCTGCACCTGTTCGCCGCCGTCCACACCCTCGCACTCGGTGCCGAGCTGACCGACCTGGCCGGGCAGGCGACCGCGGTGCACGCGGTACCGGCCGCACTGGCCGCATTGCTCCGCGACCTGCCGGAGACCGCACCGCTCCGCGTGGCCGTGATCGCCGGAGCCGCCCTCCCGGACGACGTCGCAGCGGCCGCGCACGAGCGCGGAATCACCGTCGTCGAGTACTACGGAGCCGCCGAGCTGTCATTCGTCGGCACGCGCCGCTGGCCCGGGCCGCTGCAGGCCTTCCCCGGCGCGGAGGTGCAGATCCGCCCGGACGCGCCCGGCCGGCCCGGCCGGATCTGGGTGCGATCGCCGTACCTTGCCACCGGCTACCCGCCGGGCACGACCGGCCCGCTGGAGCGGGACCCCGCAGGCTTCGCAACTGTCGGCGATCTCGGAGAGTCGTTGCCGGGCGACGGTTTCCGCGTTCTCGGCCGGGGTGACGCCGCCGTCACCACCGGTGGGCACACCGTTCTCGCGGAGGACATCGAGGGCGTGCTGGGCGCTCTGCCGGGGGTGGCCGCGGTGGCGGTGGTGGGCGTGCCCCATGGCGCTCTGGGCGAGGTCGTGACCGCGGTGATCGAACCCGAGCCGGGGGCCGACCTGTCCGGGCTGCGGGCCGCTGCCAGGCAGAAGCTGCGCGGTCCCTCGCTGCCGCGGCGCTGGCTGATCGCCGGCGATCTGCCCCGGACGCCGGGGGGCAAGGTGCGCCGTGGCCTCGTCGCCGAGGCGGCACGCGGGGAACACACGGGCCTGCGGCCACTACCGTAAGAGCCCGTGACGCCTTCCCGACCCGACTCGGGCACGCCCGTGCTGCTGGCCGGTCGGCGGACCGCGATCGGCACCGCCGGGCACGCCTTCGCCGGGTCCGACGTCGTCGAACTCACCGCGCCGGTGCTGCGCGCCGTGGCCGACCTGGTCACACCGCTCGGCCGGTCGGTCGACGACGTGGTCATCGGCAACTGCATGGGGCCGGGCGGGAACATCGCCCGGGTGTCGGCGCTGGCGGCCGGGTTGGGTGACACCGTCCCCGGCGTCACCGTGGATCGGCAGTGCGGTTCGGGGCTGGACGCCGTCCTGCAGGCCGCCACCCGGGTGCGCGCGGGTGAGGCGGAACTGGTCCTCGCCGGTGGGGCGGAGTCGGCGAGCACGGCGCCGTGGCGGTTCTGGCCGCCGGACGGGGACCGCCCGCCGGTCCGCTACCAGCGCGCACCGTTCGCACCGAAGGGCTTCCCCGACCCGGAGATGGGCGAGGCGGCCGACGCATTGGCGAGGGCCAGGGGCATCTCCCGGCAGCGCCAGGACGAGTACGCCGCCCGTTCCCACGCGCTGTCCCATGCCGCCGGCGCCGCGGGCCGGTTCGACGCCGAGATCGTCGAGGTCGACCACGTGGCCAGGGACCAGCGGCCCCGCGCCGGGCTGGACGCCTTCCGGTTGGGCCGGCTCCGGCCGTCCTTCGGCCCGGACGGCACCGCGACGGCCGGCAACTCCTGCGGGGTATCCGACGGCGCGGCCGCCGTCGCCATCAGCAGCGAGCAGGCCGCCCGCGCGGCGGGGCTCCCTCACCTGCGCATCGTCGCCGGCGTCGTTGCCGCGGACCGGCCGGACCTGCCGGGGCTCGGCACGGCCGCCGCCGTCCGGCGCCTGCTGGCCACTCCCGCCGTCGCGCAGCAGAACCTGACGCTCGCCGATGTCGGCGCCGTAGAGATCACCGAGGCGTTCGCGTCCGTGGTGCTGGCCGCCGTCGACGATCTCGACCTGGACGTCGACACCGTCTGCGCGGAGGGCGGCGCGATCGGCCTGGGCCACCCGTGGGGAGCGTCCGGAACCATCCTGCTGCTCCGGCTGCTGTCCCGGATGCTCACCCCCGCAACGGGTCTCGGGCCGCGGTACGGTCTCGCGGCGTGCGCCATCGGCGGCGGCCAGGGCCTCGCGGTGCTGCTCGAGAACCCGGACCGCTGACCGATGCCGGAGATCAGATTCACCGGGGTCCGGCACCGCTTCGGGGACCGCACCGTGCTCGACGGCATCGACCTGACGCTCACCGAACAGCGGGTCGGCATCGTCGGCGGCAACGGGTCGGGCAAGTCCACCCTGGCCCGGATGATCAACGGCCTGATCACCCCCAGCGCGGGGTCGGTCACCCTCGACGACCTGGACACCACCGCCAAGGGCCGGGAGGTGCGGCGCCGGGTCGGTTTCGTGTTCACCGACCCGGACAACCAGATCGTGATGCCCACCGTCGCCGAGGACGTCGCGTTCTCCCTGCGCAAGTCCGGGCTCGGCAAGGCGGAGATCGCGACCCGGGTGAGCGACACCCTGCGCCGGTTCGGCCTGGCCGACCACGCCGACCATCCCACCCACCTGCTCTCCGGGGGGCAGAAGCAGTTGCTGGCACTGGCGGCCGTGCTGATCACCGACCCGGCCGTGGTGGTCGCCGACGAGCCGACCACCCTGCTGGACCTCCGCAACGCCCGGATGGTCAACGACCTGCTCGGGTCACTGTCGCAGCAGGTCGTCCTGGTCACGCACCACCTTCATCTCCTGGCCGCCTTCGACCGGGTGGTGGTGCTGGAGGAAGGACGGGTGATCGCCGACGGCCCGCCCGCCGTTGCACTGGACACCTACACCGGACTCCTGACATGACCGCAATCGGTCTCTATCACCCGGGAACGTCTGTACTGCACCGCCTCTCGGCCGGATGGAAGCTGCTCGGGATGCTGGTCGGGGTCACCGTGATCATCCTGTTGCGCCAGCCGTGGCAACTCGCCGCGGCCGCCGCGGTGCTGACCGGCCTGTATGCGCTGGCACGCATCCCGCCCCGGGTCGCGGCCGCGCAACTCTGGCCGATGCGCTGGTTCCTGTTGCTGGTGGCCGCCTTTCAGCTGGTCTTCACCGGCTGGCAGGCCGCGGTGATGGTGTGCGGGAGCCTGCTGCTGACGTTGGCGATCGCCGCTCTGGTCACGGTGACCACGCGGGTCACCGACATGCTGGATGTCTTCCGGCGGTTGATCCGGCCGCTGCGGCGCTGGGTCGACCCGGACCGGGCCGGCCTGCTGCTGGCACTGACGATCCGCTGCATCCCGTTGATGGTGGACATCGTGCGGGCAGCGTCCGATGCGAGAAAGGCACGCGGCGTTGGCTTCTCGCTGCGGGCCATGGCCGCCCCCGCGGTGGTGCGCGCGCTGCGCTCGGCCGATGCCCTCGGTGACGCACTGGTGGCCCGGGGCGTCGACGACTGACCGCGGCCCGTGCAGAACGAAAGAAGGAATCTTCGGCAAAACCGACACCTGTGCATCCAATGCCCACGGCGCCCCGGTAACTGTCCTCGGAAGCACTCCCAACCCCCCCTACACGAGGAGGATCTACATGAGGCGTCTCATCGCCGGCGCGGCCGCAGGTTCGCTGGCACTGGCAGCAACACTGTTCGGTGCGCTGCCGGCATCGGCATCGGCCGCGGACACCGGCACGGTGTACGTGGTCCACGGCATCCCCGCAACCCCGGTCGACGTCTACGTCAACGGTGCGCTCACCCTCGACGATTTCCAGCCGGAAACCGTTGCCGGGCCGCTGGATCTGCCCGCGGGCACCTACGACATCGCCATCACGGCGCCTGACGCCGCGAACGCCGACAGCCCGATCCTCGAGGCCTCGGCGACCGTCGATGCCGGCACCAGCTACACGATCGTGGCGCACTTGGACGCGGACGGTAACCCGATCGTCACGCCCTACGTGAACGACGTCTCGGTCATCTCCGCCGGCAACACCCGTCTCGTGGTGCGCCATGACGCCGCCGCTCCCGCGGTCGACGTGCGGGCGGGCGGCGCGGTCGTCCTGGCCAACGTCACCAACCCGCAGGAAGGCGTGCTGAACATCCCGGCCGGCACCGTCGAGGCGGACGTCGTCCTCGCCGGGACCGACACCGTGGCCATCGGCCCGGCATCGCTGGATCTCGCCGAGGGCAGCGCGACCTTCGTGCACGCCGTCGGTAGCGCTGAGGACGGCACGCTGACCCTGGTCAGCTTCACCGTCACCGGCCTGCACTCCGCACCGGGCGGCGTCCCCGCCGGCACCGGCCCGGCCGACAACCCCGCCGCCACCATCGCCCTGGTCGTGCTGCTGACCCTGGGCATGACGGCCGCGGTCGTCGGCGGACGGCGCCTGTACCTGGATCGCTCGGTCTGATCGAGTAGTCCGGACGCGTCCGTGCGCACCAAGATGTCCCGCCGCCAGGCTGCCACCGGCCTGGCGGCGGGGCTCGCCATGATGCTCTCGGCGCCCGTCGTCTGGTGGGTGGCTCAACCGGATCCGGCGGGACAGACGGTGACCTCCGTCAACGCCGCTGCGGCTGCCGAACTGGCCTCCCCGTCCGTTCTGGGCTCGGCTTCCGGGCCCGCACCAACCGGATCGGCGGCCCCCGGGTCGTCGGTCGCGCAGTCCCGGACAGCGCAGTCTGCAGCCGCGCAGTCCTCCGCAGCACAGCCAACTGAACAGCGTTCGTCCGCAGCGCCCGCCGGCCCGGCACCGAAGCCGTCCCAGCAGACGACTCCGAAGCCGGCTCCGAAACCGGCGGCCAAGCCCACCCCACCGGCGGCCCCACCTGTCAAGGCGCCGGTCAGCGTCGAGATCCCCAGCCTCGGTGTCCAGGCGCCCGTGATCCCGATGGGCGTCGACAGCGAGGGAGTGATGGAAATCCCAGAGGACGTCAGCGATGTCGGCTGGTACCGATTCGGCCCAGCGCCCGGAGCCCCGGCAGGCTCGGCGGTGCTCACCGGGCACGTCGACGACTACAAGCAGGGAGTCGGGGTGTTCGGCCGGATCGGTGACATGAATCCGGGCGACATCGTGAAGGTGACCGACGAGGGCGGGGTCACCCGCGAGTTCACCGTGGTGGCCCGCGAGGAGTGGCCCAAGGCCGAGGTTCCGCTGGATCGGCTGTTCGACCGCGGCGGGGAATCCCGGTTGGTGCTGATCACCTGTGGGGGCTCGTTCAACGAGTCCACGCTCGGATATGACGACAACATCGCCATCACCGCGATCCCCACCAAGGGATGACCTACGCTGCACACGTGTCCAGCCCCGCAACGCCGCCTCCGGGACCCACCCCGGAACTGACGGCCGATGGCGAATGGATGCAGAGGTTCCGGGCGGGTGATGCCGCCGCTCTGCGCCAGGCGTTCGACCGTTACGGCGGCATGGTGCAAAGAGTCGGGATGCTCCGGCTCGGCAACCATCACGACGCCGAGGAGCTGGTCCAGCAGGTGTTCGTCCGGGCCTGGAAGGGCCGGGACGGATTCAATCCCGACCGTGGATCGTTGGGGGCGTGGTTGCTGGGCATCACCCGGCGGCTGATCGCGGACAGATACGCATCGCTGGACCGGGATCGGAAGGTGGTCTCCGCGGCGGAGAGCATCGCCCCACCGGCGACGGAGACGAAGTCGGTGGACCGGGTAGTCGACCGGGTCGTGGTCGGGAACGAATTGAACAAGCTACCGGCGGAGCAACGAATGGTGCTCCGGTTGGCCTTCTACGGTGATCTGAGCCATTCGGAGATCGCGGCAACGACCGGGTTACCGGTCGGAACCGTGAAGAGTCATATCAGACGGGCGCTCATACAGCTCCGTAAGCGTTGGGAGGTGGACGGTGCAACATCCTGATGTTGACGACCTCGCCCTCCTCGCTCTCGACGAGTCGGTGGGCCCGGATGTCGATGCGCATGTCGCGACGTGCCCGCAGTGCGCCGCCGAGGTGGACGCGTTCCGCACCACCGTCGGCCTGGCCGCGCTGAGCAACTTCGGTGAGAACGCGCCGCATCCGGGCGAGAACGTCTGGCGCGCCATCGCGGACGAACTGGGCCTCGAGCCCGTCGCCGGCGGTGTAGCGACGGCCGTCGCGCTCGCCGAGCCGGTCGAGGTGGACTCGGTGGCCCTCACCGGCCCGACCGGTCCCACCGTGCCGTTCCGCGCCGACGACCCGGCCGCACCGGACACGTCCGCCCGCCCGCACAAGAACGGGTCGAACGGCGTCGCATTGACCTCGGTGCCCGGCACCGGCACCGGCACCGGCGGCGGCGAGCGCCCGTCCGCGAGTCCCCCGCGGCGGTGGTCCCGGTGGGTCGCTCCGCTCGCCGCGGCGGCCGTGGGCATCGCCCTCGGCGCCGGTGCCGTGGTGATCAGCCAGAACCGTGGTTCGGATGTCACCGTCGAAGCGGTCGCGCCGCTCACGGCCGTTCCGGACGGACCACTGGCCGCAGACCGGCAGCGCCAGCTCGGCCAGGCCGAGTTGGTGGCGGCACCGACGGGGACACAGGTCAAGGTGATCGCGCCGGACCTGCCGCCGACCACGAACCATTCCTACGAGGTCTGGTTGTTCGGGAACGACGGCCGCATGGTGTCGCTGGGCACACTGAACAACGGCGATGGCACGTTCACGGTGCCGCAGGGCATCAGCACCCAGGAATACCGCACGGTGGACGTGTCCGACGAGCCGCCGAACGGCAATCCCGCGCACTCGGGCATCAGCCTGGTCCGCGGCTCCTTCAGCTGACCCCAGCCGGGCAGCCGGGGGCAACACTCCGCGTCTTCGCCATGACACGCCGCATTCCGGGACGAAATGTCTCATTTCGGTATCACTGACCCTGCACAACAGGTCACAGACGATGCCGGACACCTGTCCGGCACCGTCCCCGGGGGTCAGTCATGGTCACATCGATGCGCGACCACGCGCCCGCGGCCGTGCCGACGGCCGCGCTGGTCACCGTTGCGGTCGTCTGGGGTGTCTCGTTCTCGGTGGTCGACGGGGCGGTCGACCAGCTGCCGGCCGCCGATCTGGTGGCGTGGCGATTCGGCCTGGCCACGGCGGTGCTGGCCCTGTTCGCCCGCACCACCCCGGCTCTCCCGGTGGGGTTGAGGGCCCGCTCCGTCGCGCTCGGCGCCTTGCTGGGCGCCGGTTTCCTGCTGCAGACCTGGGCGATCACCGACACCGACGCGCTGATGTCCGGGTTCCTCACCGGCACGCTCGTCGTCCTGGCCCCGCTGATCGGACTGATCGTCTTCCGTGATCGGCTCAATCCGCTGACGTGGTTCGCAGTGGCGATCGCCACGGTCGGGGTGGCGTTGCTCTGCCTGCGTTGGACAGGCTTCGGGCCGGGCGAGGCGCTCACCCTGCTGGCTGCGCTTGCCTGGGCGCTGCACCTGGTCCTGCTCTCCCGCTGGGCTCGCGCCGACCAGGCGGTCGCGATCGCGCGGGTGCAGACCGGCACGGTCGCGGTGATGGCCCTGGCCGCGGTCGGCGCCAGAGGGCTCGTCACGGGCCGATCCGCCCTGCCGGCCCTGCCCCACTCGAACGAGACGTGGCTCGCCGTCGCGTTCCTCGCGGTCGTCGCCACGGCCGGCGCAATGCTGTTGATCACCTGGGCGCAGGCGCGGGTCAGCGCGGTGCGGGCGGCCATCGTGCTGACTCTGGAGCCGGCCGCAGCGGCCGTCACCGCGGCGCTGCTGGGCAGTGAGCTGGGCGTGCGCACGGTGCTCGGTGGCGTCCTGCTGCTCGGCGCCATGCTGCTGATCGAGATCGGGAACCAGCGCGGGCGTGGGCGTCACCGGGCACGCCCGCGGCGCTCACCGCTCGTCGATGCTGACCCGTATTCCACCGTCGGTCGCGGTGAAGTGGATGTCCGCCAGTGATGCGACGGTCGGCGCGTCCAGCGAGCTGTGCGTGGTCAGGACCCCGATGACGGGGCAGCCCGCGGCCCTGGCGGAGGTGACCCCGGCCGGTGCGTCCTCCACCACCAGGCACCGCGCCGGCGGAAAGCCGATCAACTCGGCCCCGCGCAGATAGGGTGCGGGATCGGGCTTTCCGACGCTCACGTCGTCGGCGGTCACCACGACCGCGGGGGTCGGCAGCCCGGCCGCGGCAATCCGCGAACTGGCCAGCCGCACCCCGCCGCTGGTGACGATCCCGACCCGCTCGCCGGGCAGCGCGGCCAGCAACTCCTTGGCCCTGGGCTGCGCGACAACGCCTGCGGTGTCGGTGGATTCGGACTCCACCATGAACTGCCGCAACTCCTCGACCCGTTCGGCGGGCATGTCGGGTTCGAGGTCCCGCATCACCTGCTGCACCGGGACGCCGTGAATGTGCGGCTGCACCTGCGGCCATGGCCGGCCGATCTTCTCGGCCAGTTGCCGCCAGCTGCGCTCGACACTGCCGGAGGAGTCGACGAGCGTGCCGTCCAGGTCGAACAGAATCGCGTCCACCAGCCAGGTCGTCATCGCTTCACCCTGACACACCGCTCAGTGCGCCAGAGCACCGGCCGTGAGCACCTCGCGGGCGATCTGCCGGCCGGGCCTCGCCCGAAGGCCCTCGCCGATCCGTCCCGCCGCCGCGCCGTACCCACCGGTCACCAGCCGCCCGATGGTGTCGGCCAGATCCTCCGCCGACGCCGCGTTGGGGTCGAGAGCGATGCCGACACCGGCCTTCTCGATCGCGGCGGCACCGGCGAACTGGTCGGTGGAGAACGGCAACACCAGCATCGGCACCCCGCAGGTCAGCGATTCGGTGACGCTGTTGTTCCCGCCGTGGGTGATGGCAAGGGTGGAGACGCCGAGAAGTGCCACCTGCGGGAGGAATTCGCGAACCAACCATTCCGGGGGCAGGTCACCGAGCACCGCGCGGTCCGCCGACCCGACCGCCAGCGCCACCCGCACCGGCAGCCGGCGGAGTGCATCGGCCACTCGGCGCAGCACGTCGGCCCGCACCGACAGGAAACTACCGAAACTCACGTACACGACGGGCGTTTCACGATCCTGGTCGAGCCACTCGCGAACATCCGGCGGCGGTTGCTGTTGCCGCACCGCCGATCCCAGGAACGCATGCTCCGGCAGCGCCGCGGTGCGGGCCGGGTCGTGCAACTCGGCCGGATAGTTCAGGAGCACGGGCCGGGCATGTTCGATGAAGGCGTCACGGACCGGATCGACTTGCGGGGAAAGGACTTTCAGCGCAGCGTTCCATTCCGCGGTGAATTCGTCGCGCACGGTTCTGCACCGCTTCAGGAGGGGGCCGAGGTCCGCTGGGTCGGGGCGGAACGCCGTCGGCCACGCCGGCGGGTATCCGTACACCTCGTCCCCGACCGGCAGCGCCGAGGGGTGCCCGAGGACGACGTCGGCGTGCGGCACGCCGCCGGCCAGCAGCGCGAGCCGGGCACTGAACGCGAGGTGGTCGACGAGGACCTGATCGGGCTGGACGGCGTCGACCACATCGAGCACCCGGCGCGCGGTGTTCACCGGGTCCCACAGCAGGTCGGCCCGCCGGGCCTGCGCCTGGTACAGCAGGGTCGCCACCATGCCCTGCTCGGTCGCGGCGAAGAAGCCGCGCAACGCGTCGTCTTCGCCGGCGACCTGTTCCTCCGCCCGGATCACCCCGGGATTGGATCCCCGGCCCAGCACGAGAGCCGTGCTACCGAAACCGAAGTCGGCGGTGATGGACGCGGTCGCGGGTCCGCTGGCGACGACCACCCGGTCACCGGCGTCCCGCCAGGCGGTGCCGAGAGTGGCCAGCGGGAGCAGGTGCGAGGCGTAGTCGGGGCTGATGATCAGCAGCGTCATCGCCGGGTCAGCCGAGCATCGGGGCGGTGACGCCGTCGTACACGCCGACCAGCGTGCGGGCCATCGCCTGCACGGTGAACCGGTCGGTCACCATCCGGCGGGCGGCCGCCACCCGCTGCTCGCCGTCGGGCTTGGCCACCAGATCCAGCGCGGCGGCGATGCCCGCGCCGACCTCATGCGGCGAGCGGGTGTCCACCAGGAATCCGGTGACACCCTCTTCGATATAAGTTGCGGGGCCGCCACCCTCGGGACCGACGACGACCAGCCCGGCGGCCAGCGCCTCGATCAGGGCGAGCCCGAACTCCTCCTTGAGGCTGCCGCAGACGTAGACGCCACCGGGCGCGACGGCGCCCGGCAAGCCGATCTGGGCGGCCGCCATCCACGTCGCGACGACGTCGTTCGGGCGATGCCCGGCGACGATCAGCCCGGCGGCGGCGGCCGGGTACTGCGCGATCACCCCGTCGATCGCGGCCAGCTGCCCGCTCTCGTCCGCGGACGGCGCGTCCAGGTCGCCGCCGGCGATCAGCAGGTTGCAGCGTTCCCGCAACTCGGGGTCGGCCGCCCAGGCCTCGACGACCGTCGCCATGCCCTTGACCCGGTGCAGCCGGCCGACGCTCAGCGCCAGCGGCAGCCCGCGCCGGTGCTCGGGCAACCGGCCGATCAGCTGGTCCAGGTCCTGCAGCGCCGGCGAGAGCCGTCCGCGGCCGGCGACCTCCGCCTGCGCCCGCGCGCGCCCGCTGACCGTGACGTCGATGCCTTCCGGGACGACCGTGTACCGGGACGGCTCCTGGTCGATGTCGATGCCGAGCAGGTCGTCGAGCCGGTCCCGCAGCTCCGGCCGCGGGAACAGCGCGCAGTGATGCGCGGCGATGGCCAGCCGGCGGACCAGGCTGGTGCGGAACCAGTAGTGCTCGCGCTCGTCGACGCCGCCGAAGTTGCCCCGGGTCAGCGCCCCGGTCATGTCCAGCGCATGGATCACGGCGTGCGGGTCGGGTGCCAGGGTGAACACGGTCGGGATGCCCAGCGCGGTGGCGACGGTGGACGCCGCCATGCTGCCGACGTCGGCCATCCGCAGGTGCAGGACGTCGACCCGCCCGCCCGCGGTGAGCGCCCGCCGGATCCCGCGTTCCGCGGCCACCGACGCGGGCCACGCGTTCGCCGCGTCGGTCGGTTCGGCCAGCAGCGGGACGGGCGCGAGGACGTGACCGGCCGAGCGGTCGGACAGCGCGTCGACGGCGCCGTCGGCCGACCCCCGGGACATCGTCAGCACCCGGCCGACCCCGGGCTCGGCGGCGAGCGCGTCGCCGAGTCGGATCAGCATGGTGGCGATCCCGCCGTTGTCACCGGCACCGGCCCGGCTCAGCTCGCGGTCCAGGTCGGCGTGCAGGAACAACTGGGCGATCACCAGGCCGTCGGCGGACCCCTGCGCCGGTACCGGCGGGCGCATGTCGAACTGCGCAAGCCGGGCGACGGCACCGAGTTCACCGTCGGTCCAGGCCAGTCGGGTGATCAGCTCCTCCGCCTCCGGCGCGCGGCGATCGCCGAGCGAGGACACGGCGGCCATCCGGGAGTGCAGCGGTTCACCGTCGTCACCGGCGATGCGCAGCAGGGTGCGGCCGGCGACCGACCCGGGCACCAGCCCCATGGTCTCGACGAGCCGGGCCCGGCCGGCGGCGTCGTCCCGGGAGACCAGCGCGCCCTCCAGGGCCAACGCGATGTGATCCGGCGACAGCTGCGCCCAGCGGCGCAGCGCCCGCTGGTTGATGACGGTGGCGAAGCCGCCGCTTGCGACACCGGACACCAGCCGGCCGACGGTGTCCAGCCGGGGCGCGCGGGACCCCAACGCCCAGGCGGCGTGCTCGCGGAGGAACGGGCGCGGGTCCGACAGCAGGTCCGACAGCACCTCGGCGGCGGCGTCGTCGAACACCGCTCCGAGCGCGTGCACCGCGGCGATGGCGGTGACCTGGTCGGCCTGGTCGTCGATGACGGACGCCAGCAGCCTGACCGCGTGCGGACCGCCGTCGTGCCCGGCGGCGACGGTCAGACCGTCGGCCGCCCGCATGGCGTCCAGGATGAACGGCGCGTCCCGGACCTTCGCGAGCGCAGCGTGCAGTGCCATGAACTCTCGTTTCAGATCGGTGGCTCCGGCCGCTGAGGACTACTGCCCGGCGACCGTGCACGGATGCACACCGGTTGGGTTGATCTTCCGATTCGGGGGAACCGTCCTCGACGGTACCTGCGCCCCGGTGGTGCCCGGGCCCGACGGTTACGCTCCTGCGGGCCGGGGATGCGATCACGGGGAAGCGAAGGCGGTTCCATGAGCTCGTGGACGGGTTCGGTCATCTGGTGGCAGGTGTACCCGTTCGGGTTCCTCGGCGCCGAACCGGCCGCCCTGCCCGCCGGCGCCCCCGTCGAGCACCGGCTGCCCCGCCTGCTGCCCTGGCTGGACTACCTCGTGGAGCTGGGGTGCAACGGGCTGGCATTGAACCCGGTGTTCGCCTCCGAGACGCACGGGTACGACGTCGTCAACCACTTCCGCATCGATCCCCGGCTGGGTGACGACGCCGACATCGACGAGCTCATCGCGGCCTGCCACGACCGCGGCATCCGGGTGCTGTTCGACGGCGTGTTCAACCACGTCGGCCGCGCCAACGCGGCGTTCGCCGACGTCCTGGAGCGGCGGCAGGACTCCGCCCGCGCCGGCTGGTTCCACATCGACTGGGCCGCCGACGGCCATGACGGCTTCGGGTACCGGACCTTCGAGGGCCACGGCGGCCTGGTAGCGCTCAACCACGACGAGCCCGCGGTGGCCGACTACGTGGTCGCCGTCATGGAGCACTGGCTGGACCGCGGCATCGACGGTTGGCGGCTGGACGCGGCGTACGCGGTGCCGCTGCCGTTCTGGCGCTCGGTGACCGGCAGGGTGAGGGAACGCTTCCCCGACGCCTGGTTCGTCGGCGAGGTGATCCACGGCGACTTCCCGGACTGGGTGCGGGAGGGCGGCTTGGACTCCGTCACCCAGTACGAGCTGTGGAAGTCCATCTGGAGCTCGCTGAACGACGGCAACTTCTTCGAGCTGTCGTGGACGCTGCAGCGGCACCGCGACTTCTGCGAGGTGTTCAGCCCGCTGACGTTCGTCGGCAACCATGACGTCACCCGGATCGCCAGCAAGCTCACCGACCCGGACACCCTCCCGCACGCCCTCGTTCTGCTGTTCCTGCTGCCCGGCATCCCGAGCGTCTACTACGGCGACGAGCAGGGCTTCCGCGGCGTCAAGGAGGACCGGGAGGGCGGCGACGACGAGGTCCGGCCCCCGTTCCCGGACCGCCCGGACGAGCTGTCCGATCTCGGTGAGCCGATCTTCCGGCTGCACCAGGAGCTGATCGGTGTCCGCGGGCGCGAACCGTGGATCGGCACCGGCCGGCTCGAGGTGGACGAGCTGGCCAACGAGCAGCTGTCGTACCGGGTGAGCGGCGACGACGGGGCGGCCGTGCTGGTGCTGCTCAACATCGGCGACGACCCGTTCGGCTTCGAGGTGCCCGGCGCCATCGAGCTGGTGGCCGCGGACCGGTCCGGTGGCACGGACACAGATCTGCCCGGCAACGGCCCGCTGACGGTCGGCCGACGCGGTTGGGCCGTGCTGCGGGTGGCCGGGTAGCCGGTCAGGTGCCGGCCAGCCGGGCCAGCACCGGTTCCAGCTCGCCGACGTCACCGAGCAGGAACGAGGTGATGCCCAGCTCGGCGCGGAGCCGTTCGAACTTCTCGGCCAGGGCCTGCGCGGATCCGATGAACAGGTGCGGCGACTCCAGCACCTCCTGTTCGGTCAGCTCCACACCCCGGCGTTCCCGCAGGTATGCGATGACCTCGCCGACCGCCCCGGCGGTGTCGTCGGTGAGCACCGGCGGCCAGCCCGACGGGTAGACGTTGAACACCAGGTCCGAGTACCGGTCGCCGGCGGCGTCGGCCACCCAAGCCAGCTTCTCCCTGGTCGCGGCCAGCGTCAGCGACCGCACGTCCAGCCCGGCGGCACTGATCCGTGGGGCCAACCCGACGATGTCCGCCTCCCGCGCGGCCAGGCTCAGGGTCCGCCGCCCACCACCGCCGATCATCACCGGCGGGTGCGGGCGTTGCACGGACGGCAGCCCGCTGTGATCGGTGATCCGGTAGTGCTTCCCGCTGTACGAGAACGGCTCCCCGGACAGGCAGCCCTTCACCACGGCGACCGCCTCCGCCAGCCGGGCCTGACGCACCGGTGTCGGGTCGAACGGCAACCCGATGGCGTCGTACTCGGCGCGGTTCCAACCCGCACCCATGGCCACGTCCAGCCGGCCGCCGGACACGACGTCGATCGCGGCCAGGTCCTGGGCGAGCACCGCCGGGTGCCGCAGGTCGTTGTTCAGCACGAACGCGCCGACCCGCAGAGTGGAGGTCGCCGTCGCGATCGCCGTCATCGCGACGGCCGGTGACAGCTGGTCGAGCAGATGGTCGGGGATCACCAGCGCGTGATAGCCCATGTCCTCGGCCCGCCGGGCCCGGTCGGCGAGCTGCCGCCCGCCCATCGCGGCCCGGGCATCGGCCAGGAACTGGAACGGTCGCATGCCTCATTCTCGCGCCCGGCCGATCCAGTAGCCTTCTCCTGCCCCGCCCTCATAGCTCAGGGGATAGAGCATCGGTTTCCTAAACCGTGTGTCGCAGGTTCGAATCCTGCTGGGGGCACAGAAGCTCGTCGATCCGGCCCGACGGTCAGGGGGTGGCGAGCGCTTTGACGATCTCGGTGGCCAGCGGCTTCGACGAGGCCGGATTCTGGCCGGTGTACAGGTTGCGATCGACGACCACGTTGGGCGCCCACGGCTCGCCCTCCTGGTAGTCCACCCGCAGGGCGACGAGCCGGTCCTGCAGCAACCAGGCAGCCTTGTCCGCCAGCCCACCCTGCCGTTCCTCCGCGTTGCTGAAGCCGGTGACCCGGTAGCCGGCGAACGGCGAGACGCCCTCGCCATCCTCGGTGGCCAGCAGGGCGGCAGGGGCATGGCAGACAATGCCCAGCGGCTTGCCGGAGTCCAGCGCCTCGAGCAGCAGCCTGCCCGAGTTGGCGTCGACGGCCAGGTCCTCCATGGGCCCGTGGCCGCCGGGGTAGAACACCGCGGCGTAGTCGGCGAGCTGCACGTCCTCCAGCTTCAGCGGTGCCTTCAGCTGCTCGATCGATGCCAGCTCGGCGGCGATCGCGTCGGCGTTGTCCTTGCCGCCGTTGACCTCCGGGGCGAGGCTTGCCCGGTCGACGACGGGCGTCACGCCGCCCGGTGTGGCGACGACCACCTCGTACCCGGCGGCGGTGAACTCCCGGTACGGCGCCACCAGTTCCTCGGCCCAGAACCCGGTCGGGTGCTTGGTGCCGTCGGCGAGGGTCCAGGAGTCGGCACCGGTCACGACAAAGAGAATTTTGCTCATCCGGCCACTGTAGGCACCGCCCCGGGGGCCTACTGACCGATCCGGCCGTCGATGCACTCGCGCAGCAGGTCGGCGTGCCCGCAGTGCCGGGCGTACTCCTCGATCATGTGCACCAGGACGTCGCGCAACGGCACGGATTCACCGTGCCGGGTGCCGGTGGTACCGAGGTCGGCGATCCGCGCGACGTAGTCCTCGGCGTAAGCGACCTCCTGGCGCCAGGCCTGCCATGCCTGCTCGACCAGCGCGTCATCGGCGCGCGCACCGTCCCAGTCGGCGTCGGGTTCGGCGACGCTGTAGAACAGCGGCGGCGCCTCATCACCGGCCATCACCCGGCGGAACCAGTTCCGTTCGACATCGGCCATGTGCCGGACGAGGCCGAGCAGCGACATCGTCGACGGCGGAACCGATCTGCGGGCCAGTTGCTCGGCGTCCAGGTCCGCGCACTTCATCTCCATCGTCAACCGGTACCGGCGCAGATAGTCCAGCAGGATGCCCCGTTCATCCGTTCCCGACGACGCCCCCTCCCGCGGGTCGTCCGCCGGATCCACCCACATGTCCGGCTCCGACACGGCACGCGACCAACGATTGCCCGGTTCAGTCATGGATGGAGTATCCAGGGGTCGTTTCCGGAAGGATCTGACGCATGGGGTTCTACCAGCGACGTGTCCTGCCACGGATCATCGACATCGCCTGCGGCTCGCGGCAGACCGCACCGCTGCGGCGCCGGGTTGCCGTGGGCCTGACCGGACAGGTCCTGGAGGTCGGCTTCGGCTCCGGTGCCAACGTGCCGTTCTACCCACCGGAGGTCCGAGCGGTGGCGGCCGTCGAACCGTCCGATCGCGAATGGGAACTGGCGCAGCGGCGGCTCGCGGCCGCCGCGGTGCCGGTCACCCGGGTCGGCCTGGACGGCCAATCGATCCCGTTGCCGGACAACACCTGTGACTGCGCTCTGCTGACCTGGACGCTGTGCACGATCCCGGATCCCACGGCGGCCCTGCTGGAGATCCGCCGGGTGGTCAAGCCCGGCGGCCGGTTGCACTTCGTCGAACACGGCCTCGCCCCGGACGAGGACGTCCGCCGCCGCCAGTACCGGTGGGAACCGCTGAACAAGCGCGTTTTCGGCGGGTGCCACCTGACCCGGCAGATTCCCGACCTGATCACCGGAGCCGGTTTCACCCTGCTCGATCTGGACCGGTTCTATGACGGCGCCCCGAAGTTCACCGCGGCGATGTCGCTCGGCACGGCAGTCACTCCGGTCGGGGCCGGCGCATGACCGTCACGATCGACCCGCAGTCACCGGTGCCGCCGTACGAGCAGGTGCGCACCCAGTTCACCGAGCAGATCGCCACCGGTGACCTGCCGGTCGGCGCGAAGCTGCCCACCGTGCGGGCTCTGGCGGCCGATCTGGGACTGGCGGTGAACACGGTAGCCCGGGCCTACCGCGAGCTCGAGGAGGCCGGTTTGGTTCAGACCCGCGGTCGCGCAGGCACTGTCGTGTCGGCGGGCGGGGACAGCAGCCGAGCGGAGGCGGCCGCGGCGGCGGCCGCCTACGCCTCCGTCGCCCGCCGGCTGGGCCTGCCACCGCAGCAGGCCCTGGAGATCGTCCGGGCGGCCCTGGACGGTTAGCGGCTGCTGACCGGCTCAGCCCTGGCTGGAGAACGCGGCGTCGAATGCAGCGGACGGCGGGTCGAACGCGAGCCGCCGGACGAACTCCAGCGCCTCCGGCGCTCCGACCAGCCGGTCCATGCCGGCGTCCTCCCATTCCACCGACAGCGGCCCGGTGTAGCCGATGGTGTTCAGCATCCGGAAACAGTCCTCCCACGGCACGTCACCATGCCCGGTGGAGACGAAATCCCAGCCGCGGCGGGGGTCCGCCCACGGCAGGTGGGAGCCGAGCACCCCGCGCCGGCCGTCACCCGTACGGAGTTTCGCGTCCTTACAGTCCACGTGGTAGATCCGATCCTTGAAGTCCCACAGGAACATCACGGGATCCAGTCCCTGCCAGACGAAGTGGCTCGGATCCCAGTTCAGGCCGAACGCCGGCCGGTGCCCGATCGCCTCGAGCGCGCGCACGGTCGTGTAGTAGTCGTAGGCGATCTCGCTCGGGTGCACCTCGTGCGCGAACCGCACCCCCACCTCGTCGAAGACGTCGAGAATCGGGTTCCACCGGTCGGCGAAATCCTGGTACCCCGCGTCGATCAGCTCCTGCGACGCGGGTGGGAACATCGCGACGTACTTCCACACCGACGACCCGGTGAAACCGACGACGGTGTCCACGCCCAGCCGGGCTGCGGTCCGCGCGGTCTGCTTCATCTCCTCGGCGGCCCGTTGCCGCACGCCCTCGGCGTCGCCGTCACCCCAGATCCGGTCCGGCAAAATGTCCCGGTGCCGGGCGTCGATCGGGTCGTCGCAGACCGCCTGGCCCTTGAGGTGATTGGAGATGGCGAACACCGAAAGTCCGTACCTGTCGAGGATCTCGCGGCGGCCGGCGATGTAGTCGTCGTCCTCCGCGCCTCGCCAGACGTCGAGATGGTCACCCCAGCAGGCGATCTCCAGGCCCTGGTAGCCCCACTCGGCGGCGAGCCGGGCCACCTCCTCGAACGGCAGGTCGGCCCACTGACCGGTGAACAGCGTGATCGGACGGGCCATCTCAGCGCTCCTGCTCGTCGGGGATGGACTGCCAACTGCTGTCCGCATCCGAACTCGCCTCGATCGCGGCCAGCACCCGTTGCACGTGCAACCCGTCGGCGAACGTGGGCCGGGCGGGCTCGCCGGAGGCAATGGCGCGCACCAGGTCGATCACCTGATGGGTGAAGCCGTGCTCGTAGCCGAGCCCGTGCCCGGGCGGCCACCACGACGACAGGTAGGGGTGCGTCGGTTCGGTCACCAGGATCCGACTGAAACCGGCCTCCGCCGCCGGACGCCGGCCGTCGTAATGCTCCAGCACGTTGGAACTCTCGAAGTCGAACGCCACACTGCCCTGGCTGCCGTTGATCTCGAACCGCATGGCGTTCTTCCGGCCGAGGGCGAACCGGCTCGCCTCGAACGAGGCGATCGCGCCGGAATCGAGCCGGCCGAAGAACAGCGCGGCGTCGTCCACGGTGACCGGGCCGTACCCCTCCCCCGCCGTGCCGCCGATGCTGGCGCCGACCCCGCCGTCCGCGGCCGCGGCCAGCGGGCGCTGCTTGACGAACGTCTCGGTCAGACCCGACACCCCGGTCAACCGCTGCCCGGTGACGTATTCCACGGCATCGATGATGTGCGCGCCGATGTCGCCCAGCGCCCCGGATCCGGCCCGCTCCCGGTCGAGCCGCCAGGTCAGCGGCGCCTCCTCGTCGGCGAGCCAGTCCTGCAGGTACTGCGCGCGCACCTGACGGACCGACCCGAGCACCCCGCCCGCCACCATCTCCCTCGCCAGCGCCACCGCCGGTGTGCGCCGGTAGGTGAAGCCGACCATGGCCTGCCTGCCGGGCGCGTTGCGCGCCGCGGCCACCATCGCCTCCGCTTCGGGAACCGAGTTGGCCAGCGGCTTCTCGCACAACACGTGCTTACCGCCTTCGAGCGCGGCGATCGCCATCTCGGCGTGCGTGTCACCCGGCGTGCAGATGTCCACGACGTCGATGTCGTCCCGGGCGATCGCCGCCCGCCAGTCGTCGGTGCTGTCCTGCCAGCCCAGCCGGTCGGCGGCCGCGGCAGCCGCCCCGGCGCGCCGGCCGACCAGCAGGGTCATCTCCGGCCGCAGCGGCAGCTCCGCGACATGGCCGGCCGTTCGCCATGCCTGGGAGTGGGCGGCACCCATGAACGCGTGCCCGATCATGGCCACCCGCACCGCGGGAGTTTCGGTGCTCGTCATCGCAGATGTCCTCAGGACTCGAAGGCGGTCGGCAGGTACTCGGCGACGTTCTCCTTGGTCACCACCGGTGCATACAGCTTGATCTCCCGCGGAACCTGCACCTCCACCAGGTCCCCCAGCGCCTGGCCCTGGACGAGCAGCCGGGCCAGCCGGACGCCGTCCGCGGCCTGGGTGGACGGGTAGATGACGGTGGCCTTCAGCACGGTGTTGTCGGCCTGGATGTCGCGCATGACGTTCGCCGATCCGGCGCCGCCGACCATGACGAACTCGTCGCGCCCGGCGTTCTTGATGGCGGCCATCACGCCGACACCCTGGTCGTCGTCGTGATTCCACAACCCGTCGATCTTGGGCGCGGCCTGCAGCAGGTTGGACGCTGCCGCCTCGCCGGACTCCACGGTGAACTCGGCGGCCACCCGGTTGGAGACCTTGAGCCCGCAGTCGGCCAGCGCGTCGGCGAAGCCCTTCGAGCGGTCCTGGGTCAGGGGCAGCGAGTCGATGCCGGCGATCTCGGCGATGACGGCGTCCGGCTTGTTGCCGAACTTCTCGCACATGTAGGTGCCGGCGGACACGCCCATGCCGTAGTTGTCGCCCAGCACGGTGCTGCGCGCGGCGAACGGGCTGGAGAACTCGCGGTCGACGTTGATCACCGGGATGCCGGCGTTCATCGCCTTGGTGGCGACATCGGTCATGGCCGCGCCGTCGAACGGCAGCAGCACGATCGCGTCGACCTTGTCGTTGATGAAGGTCTCCACCTGGCTGATCTGCAGGTTGACGTCGTTGGTGCCCTCCGCGACGACCAGGTCGACATCGCCGAGCGCCTGCGCCTCCTCGACGGCCGACTTGGTGATGGACCCCATCCAGCCGTGGTCGGCGGCCGGCGCGGAGAAGCCGATCTTGATCTTCTCCCCGGATGAGGGCGCGGCACTGGAACCGCCCGATGCCTCCGCCCCGCTGCCCGGCGCGGCTGTGCCGGCAGCGCTGCCGGCCGCGCTGCCCGCGCTGGTCGCGGCGGCCGTCGGGGAACTGCTGGTGGCGCTGTTCGAGGAGTTGGTGCACGCGGTCAGTGCGAGCGCGCCCGCGGCGACGATCGCCACGCTGCGCAGCAGGGACCTGGAGGACACGGACATGACTGCTCCTTCACTTCGGTGTGAGGAAAACGGGACAGCGGTGGAGTGCGTGGGGCGTCAGCCGCTGCGGGACCGCGCCGCGACCCGCTGTTGCAGCAGCACGGCGGCGACGATGATCAGTCCCTTGGCGATGGCCTGCGCCGAGATCGACAGGTTGTTCAGGGTGAAGACGTTGGTCAGCGTGGTGAAGATCAGCACGCCGAACACGGTGCCGACGATGGTGCCGCGGCCGCCGGAGAGCAGGGTTCCGCCGATCACGACGGCGGCGATGGCGTCCAGTTCGTACAGCGTTCCGTGGGTGGACGAGCCCGCGGTGGTCCTGGCCATGATCATCACAGCGGCGATCCCCGCGGACAGCCCGACCAGCCCGTACAACAGCATGGTCTGCCGCTTGACCCGGATCCCGGCGAGCCGGGCGGCTTCCGGGTTGCCACCGATGGCGAACGTCCGGCGGCCGAAGGTGGTGCGGTTCAACAGCACCCAGCCGACAACGGCGACGAGCGCGAAAACCCAGACGATGACGGGGATACCGAGCAGGTTGCTGGTGAACACGTCGAGAAAGCCGTTGACCCGGATGATCTGGGTCTGCCGGTTCGCGATGATCTCGGCCAGACCCCGGGCGGCCGCCATCATCGCGAGTGTCGCGATGAACGGAACGATCCGCCCGTAGGCGACCATCAACCCGTTGAGCAGGCCGGCCGCGGCCCCGACCAGCAGTGCCGTGCTGACCACAATTGACCAGTGCACGTCGTTGGCCAGCATCTGCGTTCCGGACGTGGTGGCCCAGACCGACGCGAGCCCGACGACGGCGCCGACGGACAGGTCGATGCCACCCGCGGTGATGACGAAGGTCATGCCGATCGAGACGACGCCGATCACCGACGCCAACCGCAGGATCGTCAGCAGGTTGTCGGTGCTGGCGAACCGGTCGCCCGCGGTGATCACCCCGACCGCGCAGAGCAGGACGAGCGCGATCACCAGGCCCAGGTTTCGGGTGACGCCGGACGGCAGTGCCCGCCGCGGCCGCTCTCCGGTGACGGTCGGCGCGACGTCCACCGGCATCGTCCGGGCGGGTTGGTGCAGATCGTCGGTCACGCCGCTGTCCCTCCCATGACCAGGTCAAGGACCTGGTTCTCGTCGATGCCGGTCGCCGGCCCGTCGTGCAGCACCCGGCCGCCGGCGACCACCAGCACCCGGTCGGAGAGCCCCAACACCTCTTCGACCTCGCTGGACACCACCACCACGGCAACCCCCGAATCGGCGAGTTCCCGGATCAGCACGTAGATCTCACTGCGGGCCCCGACGTCGACCCCGCGCGTCGGCTCGTCGAGCAGCAGCACCTTGCACTGCCGCAACAGCCAGCGGGCCAGTACGATCTTCTGCTGGTTGCCGCCGGACAGCGTTCTGGTCACCCGGTCCGGGTCGGCCGGGCGCAGGTCGACGGTGGCCGCCACCTTCATCGCCGCGGCCCGTTCCGCGGCGTCCCGGGAGAAGCCCGCCGCCGCGAAACGCCCGATGGTGGCCATCGAGATGTTGTGGTACACCGCCTGATCCAGGATCAGCCCCTGCGACTTCCGTTCCTCCGGTGCGAGGCCGACGCCGGCCCGCACGGCTGCCCGCACAGACCCGTTGCGCAGCGGAACGCCTTGCACCGCAACGGTTCCACGGTCGGCGCGACGGGCACCGAAGACGGTCTCGATGATCTCGCTACGGCCGGCGCCGACCAGCCCGGCCAACCCGACGATCTCGCCGGGGTGCACGTCGAAGCTGACGTCGTCGAACTCGGCAGCACGGGACAGCCCACGGACCGAGAGCAGCGGCGCGACGTCCGGGTTCGGTGGCCGCCCGGTACGGGGTGGGAACACGTACTCGATCGACCGGCCGGTCATCAGCCGGATCAACTCGGCCGTCGGCGTGGTGCGCGCGTCCAGTCCGGTGGCCACGGTGCGGCCGTCCTTGAGCACGGTGATCCGGTCACCGATCCGCCGGATCTCCTCCAACCGGTGCGAGATGTACACCACCGCAACGCCTGCCGCGGACAGGTCACCGATCAGGTGGAAGAGGTTGTCGACCTCCTCGCCGTCCAGCACCGCCGAGGGCTCGTCCATCACGATCAGCTTCGCCTCCCGGGACAATGCACGGGCAACCGACACGATCTGCTTGCCCGCCGCGGACAGCGAGCCGACCTCCCGCGAGGGTGAGATCTCCGGATGGCCCAGGCGTTGCATCAGTTCCCTGGCCCGCCGGCGGGTGACCGTGCGCTGGGAGAAGCCGGCCGTCGCCAGTTCATGGCCCAGAAAGATGTTCTCCCCCACCGACAACCAGTCGACCAGATCCAGCTCCTGGTAGATGGTGGCGATGCCCTGCCGCAGCGCCGCCACCGGCGAGGCGAGCGAGGCGGGCCGGCCCTGCCAGAGCACCTCACCGGCGTCCACCTGGTGAGCGCCGGCCATCACCTTGATCAGCGTCGACTTGCCGGCACCGTTCTGCCCCAACAGGCAGTGCACCTCGCCGGCCCGGACGTCCAGATCGACGCCGTCCAGCGCGCGCACACCGGGGAAAACCTTGACGATGCCACGCATCTCGAGCAGGGGGGCGGTTCCGGATTCGTGGTGCTGGTCTTCATCGACCGTCGGCATGCGGGAACCGTGACACACTTTCGTTTGTTGGTCAAGCAAAAGCCGTCGAACGTCATCAAGAAGTTGTCGGTGCGCGACGACAAGTGTGTGATTAGCTTCTGCGATGACGTCGTCCCGTTCGGGCCCCCTGGCGTCGGGTGACCTGTTCCAGCTGCTCCGGGACGGTCGCGGCCGCACCAGGGCCGAGCTCGCCGAGATCACCGGGCTCGCCCGCTCGACCATCGCCGCCCGGGTGGATGAACTGCTCGCCGCCGGCTTGATCACTCCCGCGGGCGAGGCACGGTCATCCGGCGGCCGGCCGCCGAGCCGGTTCGCCTTCGACCCGAGCGCCCGCGTGGTGCTGGCTGCCGATCTCGGCGCCACCCACGCCACGCTCGCCGTCACCGACCTCGGCGCCGTCCAGATCGGCGGCGCCACCGAGGCGCTGCGGATCGCCGACGGGCCGGAGAAGGTGCTCGACCACCTGTGGGACGTCTGGTCCCGCATCCTGCGCTCCGCCGGGCGCGACCGATCCGAGGTCGCCGGGATCGGCATCGGGGTGCCCGGCCCGGTGGAGTTCGCCACCGGCACCCCGACCAGCCCGCCGATCATGCCCGGCTGGGACGGCTTCGACGTGCCGGCCTACGTCCGGCGCCATGTCGATGCACCCGTGCTCGTCGACAACGACGTCAACCTGATGGCACTGGGCGAGCACGACGAGGGCTGGCCGGGCGAGGGGCACCTGCTGTTCGTCAAGGTCGCCACCGGGATCGGCGCCGGCATCGTCTCCGACGGCGTGCTCTACCGGGGCGCGCAGGGTTCGGCCGGCGACCTGGGTCACGTGCAGTCGCTGTCCGCGTCGGGGGCGGTGTGCACCTGCGGCAACACCGGCTGCCTGGAGGCGGTGGCCGCCGGCCCCGCCATCGCCGCGACCCTGCGTGCGCAGGGCATCGCCGCAGCATCGGTCGCCGACGTCGTCGACCTGGTCCGCAGCGGCGATCCGACCGCGTTGCAGGTGGTGCGGCAGGCCGGCCGGGACATCGGAGCGGTACTCGCGACGTGCGTGAACCTGCTCAACCCGTCGGTCATCGTGATCGGCGGCCCGATCGCCGAGGCCGGCGAGCACTTGCTGGCCGGGGTGCGGGAGGTCGTCTACCACCGCTCGCCGCCGCTGGCGACGCAACACCTGCGCATCTCCCGCAGCCACACCGGCCCGCGTGCGGGCGTCCGCGGGGCCAGCGCCATGGTCATCCAGGAGGTGCTGTCACCGGGGGCCGTCGACGCGCTGCTGAGCGGCGCCGCGGCTGACCCGCCCCTGCAGGCGGTGCCTTAGACCTGCAGCGCGGGCAGCGCGATCACCGCCCGCACCCCGCCCTCCGGCGGTTCGGTCAGGCTCAGCGTGCCGCCGTGCGCGGCGGCCACCTCCCGGACCAGCGACAGGCCCAGACCGAACCGACGGCCGCCGCCCACACCGGCCGGTGCATCGTCACCGCGGGCGAACCGTTCGGTCAGTCGTTCCGCGTTCTCCCCACCGAGGCCGGTGCCCGAATCGGTGACGGCGACGACCACCGGGTCGCCGCCCGCATTCGCCGCAACCTCGACCCTGCCGCCGCGCGGGGTGTGCGACAGCGCGTTGTCGACCAGGGCCGTGATCGCCCGCCGCAGGGCGGTGCGGGAACCCCGGACCTGCCGGTCACCCGCGGAGGTCAGGACGAGCGCGACACCGGCCTCGCCGGCCAGCGCCTGCATGCCGTCCGCCACATCAGCGGCGACCTCGGCGATGTCGAGGGTCTCGCCGCGGTGCGGATCGGCGCCGAGCGCCGCGCTCTCCAGCATCTCGTCGACGATCTCGCCGAGCACCCGGGAGTCCTTGACCAACTGGTCGACGGCCGGCCGGGAAGGGTCGTCGGTGCCCATCCGCCTGGCCACCAGCTGCGCCCTGGTGTGCAGCACGGTCAACGGTGTACGCAACTCGTGCCCGGCGTCCGCGACGAAACGCCGTTGCAGGGCAAGGGCTTCGCCGAGCGGGGCGACGGCGCGGCGGGCCACCAGGAAGCCGACCACCCCGGCGATGGCGATGCCGATGACCGCGGCGATGACGAGCGTCTCGCGGAGCAGGTCGTCCAGGTCGTCGTCCCGCACCTCCGGCCGGGGGCCCGGCGGCGGGCGCCCGTGCCGCACTTCGGTGATCGACAATGCCAGCAGCGCAACGATGATCACGACGATCGCGCAGGCGGCGGAGATCTGCCAGGCGACCCGGCGGGCGGCGGACCGGAGCAGTTCGGCGTCCGGGCCCTCGACGCGGCGGCTCACGCGACACCGAGCCGGTAGCCGAGTCCGTGCACCGTCCGGACCACGTCCCGGCCGAGCTTGCGCCGCAGGTAGTACACGTAGGTGTCCACGGTGCCCTGCACGTCACCGGGGTCGAACACCGCCTCGAGCAGTTCCGGCCGGGTGAACACCTTGCTGGGCCGCCGGGCGAGCACCTCCAGCAGCGCGGCCTCCTTCCCGGACAGTTCCACCACGTCCGCGCCGCCGCCCAGCACCCGCCTGCCCACCACGTCGAACCGCCGCCGGCCCAGCGACACCACCTCGGCGACCTCCGCATGCCGCCGCAGCAGCGCCCGCAACCTGGCCAGCAGTTCGTCGATCTCGAAGGGTTTGACGACGTAGTCCTCGGCGCCGGCGTCCAGGCCCTCCACCCGGTCGGCGACCGTACCGCGCGCGGTGAGGATGAGGATCGGCGTCCCGACCCCCCGGCTGCGCAGCCGCCCGATCAGGTCGATGCCGTCGATCGCCGGCAGGCCGCGGTCGATCACCATGACGTCGTAGCGCCGGGTGAGCGCCAGGTGCAGGCCGGCCTGGCCGTCAGCGGCGTGGTCGACCTCGTGCTGGTCGCCGAGGACCTCGACGAGCAGCGGGCCGAGGTTGCGGTCGTCCTCCACCAGCAGCAACCGGGGCAGGGGATGGCTCACCTCGTGATGGTGTCATGCACCGTTCTGAGAACCCTCTGATGAGGCCCGTCCACCATCGGAACCATGGCAATGACCGAAATGCCGATCCGCCCCGGTACCGCGGCGACGGCTGTCCCGCCCTTTGTCGGTGACCCCGCCGGTGCCCGCCGACGACGGCTCACCGCGCGGCTCGTGGTGTCGTTGGCCGCCGCCGGCCTGATGTTCGTGGTGCTGCTGTGGATCGACGGCGGCGGACTCACCGGTTTCGGCACGGTCGGCGGCCCGCTGACCGAGATCGGCCGGCTGTCCGGGCTGCTGGCCTCCTACCTGCTGCTGCTGCAGGTGCTGATGATGGCCAGAATCCCGTGGCTGGAAAAGATCTGGGGGCAGGACGTCCTCGCCCGCCAGCATCGGCTGGTCGGATTCGCATCATTCGATCTGATGCTCCTGCACATCGTGACGATCGTGCTGGGCTACGCCGCCACGGCCCGAACCGGCGTGCTCCAACAGGTCTGGGAGCTGCTCACGCAGTATCCGGGCATGTTGCTGGCCGCGGCGGGCACGCTGGCGCTGGTGGCTGTCGTCGTCACGTCGATCAGGGCTGCTCGCCGTTCGATGCGGTACGAGTCCTGGCACCTGATTCACCTGTACGCCTACCTGGGCGTGGGACTCGCGCTGCCACACCAGCTCTGGACGGGCAGCGACTTTGTGGCGTCCCCGATGGCAACCGTGTTCTGGTGGACGCTGTGGGCCGCCGCGGCCGGTGCGGTGCTGTTCTGGCGCGTCGGCACGCCGATCGTCCGCAGCCTGCGCCACGACATCCGGGTGCTGGCTGTCGTTCCCGAATCCCCGGGCGTCGTCTCCATCGTGATGTCGGGCCGCAACCTGGACAAGCTCGGCCTGCGGGCGGGTCAGTTCTGCCAGTGGCGGTTCCTCGGCCGGCCCGGTTGGACCCGCGCGCACCCGTTCACGGTGTCCGCGGTGCCGACCGCCACCCGGTTGCGGATCACCATTCGCGCCACCGGTGACGGAACCCGCGCGCTGACCGCGCTGCTGCCCGGCGCCAGGGTCCTCGTCGAGGGACCCTACGGGATCATGGACGCCGCCCGACGCGGCCATCGGGACGTGCTGCTGATCGGCGCCGGCGTGGGCATCACCACCATGCGCGGACTCGCCGAGGCGGTCCTCGCCGAGCCGCCGGCCCCGGGTGCCGACGGTGTCCGCCGGCCTTCCGTCGTCCTGCTCCAGCGCATCAGCGGCACCGCCGACGCGCTGTTCGCGCGCGAGTTCGGTCACCTCGCCACCGTCGGCAACCTCCGCGGCACCATGCTGGTCGGGCACCGGTCGAAGGCCAGCCGCTGGTGGGGCGGGGCGCGACCGGTCAACCCGAAACATGCTCTGCAACATCTTGTTCCGGACGTCCGCCACCGCGAGGTGTACGTCTGCGGCCCGGCCGGGTGGATGGACCAGGTGCAGCAAACCCTGCGCGAGCTGGGCGTGCCGCGCCGCCAGGTCCATGCCGAGCAATTCACCTGGTAACCGGGAAGGACACCGAACGATGAAGCGCATCGCCCTTGCCGCGATCAGCACGCTGGCCGCCCTGGTCGCCCTGTTCAGCTACCCCACCAGCACCGGCCGGCCCCTCACCACGGCGGCCGAGGCCGTCACACCGGCCACCGTCCTGGCGCAGCCCGGCACCGGCTCGGCCACCACCACCGGCCAGGGGCCCGATCCCAGCACCGGATCCACCACCTCATCCGAATCCTCATCCGAATCCTCGAGTTCCGGCGCACCATCGACCAGCACGTCACAGTCGTCCAGCGAGTCGGCCTCGGCCGGGCCGGTCACCGTGGACGGCGCCGCCGAGATGACCCGGTACGGCGCCGTGCAGGTTCAGGTCGTCATCTCCGACGGCAAGATCACCGACGTCGTCGCCGTCCAGTACCCGCAGCAGAACGGTCGGGATCAGGAGATCAACAGCCAGGCGATCCCGCTGCTGCGCGACCAGGTGCTCAGCGCGCAGAGCGCCCAGGTCGACGGGGTCTCCGGCGCCACGTTCACCAGCGAGGGCTACCTCGCGTCCGTGCAGTCGGCGCTCGACGCAGCGGGCTTCACGAAGTGACCGCCCGCAGGGCGGCCCCGGCGACCGGCGGCCGGACGGCCGGGCACATCGTCCGCACCGCCATCATCATGGGGCTCCCGTTCTCGATCCACCTGCGCCGGGACCCGGGAGGCGACGCCGGCCCGGACACCTCCGCGATCGACGACGCGGTGGACGCGGTCTGGCGGTCGCTGCGGACGTCGGACGCGGTGTTCAGCACGTACCGCGCGGACAGTGACATCAGCCGGATCAATCGCGGCGAGCTGTCCGTCGCGGCCGCCGACCCGTCGGTACAGGAGGTGCTCGAGCTGGCCGGGCTGGCGCAGCGGATCACCGACGGCGCCTTCGACGTGCGCGCGGCCGGCGTGCTGGACCCGTCCGGGATCGTCAAGGCGTGGGCGGCCTGCCGGGCCGATACCGCGCTCGCCAGGCTCGGCATGGACTATTACCTGGGCGCCGGCGGCGACGTCCTGCTGCGGTCCCGCTCCCCGCAGCGGCCCTGGCGGATCGGGATCGAGCACCCGCAGCAGCCGGCTGGCCTGCTGACGGTGGTGCAGGCTGCCACCGGCGCGGTGGCCACGTCCGGCCGCTCGCACCGCGGCGGCCACATCCACGACCCGCGCACCGGCCGGCCGGCCACCGGCGTGACCCAGGCGAGCGTCGTGGGACCGTCACTGCTCTGGGCCGACATCCTGGCCACCGCGCTCGTCGCCAGGGGGATGGCGGGCGGAACCGCTGCCCTGGATCGCGGGCAGTGGCCACCGGGCAACGAGGTGCTGCTGGTCACCGACCGTGGTGAGCTGTTCGGGACGCCGGGACTGCGCGAGCACCTCGCGCCGGACCTTCCGCACGTGGATTACGCGCTGCTCCGATGAACGCCGCGGTCAGCGCGGCGGCGCTCCGATGCCCGCCATCAGCGTGTCGATGCCGTGTCGCGCAAGCGTTTCGGCGCCGCCTTCGGACAACGTCGCGAATCCCGGGGTCTCCAGCAGGATCACCGTCAGGCCGTGGATCTGGCTCCACACCACCAGCGTGAGCGCGGCCGGATCCCCCGGTCCGACCACGCCGACCTCCTGCAGTGCCACGAGGTAGTCGTGCAGCACCGCCTGTGACGCCAGCGAAGCGGTGGCCAGCGGGTCGTCGACTCCCTCGGGCATGCACAGGCTGCGCTGGAACATGAAGTGGAACTCCGCCTGGTGCTCGAACGCGAAGGTCAGATAGGCGACGCCCAGGTCGGCCAGGCGCAGGGTGCCGGTGTCGACCACCCGCTGCAGGTCGGCGGTCAACTGCTCGAAGGCGCGGATGGCCAGGCTCCGCAGCAGATCGTTCTTGTCCGCGAAGTGATTGTAGGCGGCCGTGTGGCTCACCCCGGCCCGGCGCGCCACCTCCCGCAGGGACAGCGCCTCCCAGCCGACCTCGCGGGCCACCCGAATCCCGGCGTCCAGCAACGCATTTCGCAGGTTCCCGTGGTGGTAGGTCCTGCGGTCCGGGGTGGATCGCGCTGTTGACATCGCCTCCACCCTGTCATATGTTTCCACTGGTGACAATATGACCAGCGGTAATAACCAGACGCCGTCAGGCGCGGGAAAGGAACAAGTCATGGCTGACATCCATGTCGTCGTCGGCGCCGGGGCGCTCGGTAGCGCCGTCGCGGCGGAGCTGGTGCGACGAGGGCAGCAGGTGCGGGTGGTGAACCGGACCGGTTCGGCGCGGATCGACGGCGTGCAGGCGGTCGCGGCCGATGCCACCGACACGCAGGCTCTGCGCCGCGCGTTCCGCGATGCGGCCGTGGTGTACCAGTGCGCACAGCCCGCGTATCACCGCTGGGTCGACGAGTTCCCGCGGCTGCAGGACGGCATCATCGACGCGGCCGCGGCCGCCTCGGCGTCCATCGTCATCGCCGACAACCTCTACTCCTACGGCGATCCGCAAGGCCGGGTGATCACCGAGAAGTCCTCGGAGACGACGACGACCCGCAAGGGCATCGTCCGGCGGCAGATGGCTGCGAAAGCCCTTGCCGCGCACGAAGCCGGACGGCTGCAGGTCGCACTGTCCCGCCCGTCCCACTACTTCGGGCCCGGGTACGACCAGGTGGGCTCGATGGTGTTCATTCCGGCCCTGCGCGGCAAGGCGATGCGCCTGCTGGGCCGGACCGACCAGCCGCACAGCTTCAGCTACGTGCCCGACGCGGGTGCCGCGATGGCCGAACTCGGGGTCAGCGGCGCGGGCTGGGGGCGGGTGTGGATCCCGCCGGTGCAGCCGGCGGTCAGCCAGGCCGAATTCGGGGCGCGGATCTGGGCGGCCGCCGGACAGTCCGGCAAGCCCCGCATCCAGGCCTTGAGCCGGCGGATGGCCGGGGTCATCGGTCTGTTCTCGCCGACCGTACGGGAGCTGACCGAGATGATGTACGAATTCGAGAAACCCTACGTCGTCGACTCTTCCGCGTTCGAGAGCACCTTCGGGGCGCGCCCGACCCCGATGGACGATGCGATCGCAACGACCATCGCCTGGTACCGCACCGGCGACGCCACGGCCCGCCGGGTGGCCGCTTGACCCGACAGGGTAGAACGGCGGGCATGGAATATCGCACCCTCGGCCGCTCCGGTTGTGTCGTCTCCACCCTCGCGCTGGGCACCATGACGTTCGGCGCGGAAACCGACGAGGCCGGATCACACCGGCAGATGGACGCCTTCCTGGATGCCGGCGGCACGCTGGTCGACACGGCCGACGTCTACTCCGCCGGCGAGTCCGAGACGATCATCGGGCACTGGCTGGCGGGCCGGCCGGCCGAGATCCGGGACACCGTGGTGCTGGCCACGAAGGGCCGCTTCCCGATGGGCACGGGCAGCAATGACGTGGGGCTCTCCCGGCGGCACCTGCAGCGGGCGCTCGACGGATCGCTCCGGCGGCTCGGCGTCGACTGCATCGATCTCTACCAGGTGCATTCCTGGGACCCGGTGACGCCGCTGGAGGAGACGCTGCAGACCCTGGACGACATGGTGACCGCCGGCAAGGTGCGGTACATCGGCTTGTCGAACTTCACCGGATGGCAGGTGCAGAAGGCGGTTTCGGTGGCGCGGGCTGCCGGGCTGCAGGTCCCGGTGACGCTGCAGCCGCAGTACAACATGCTGGTCCGGGAAATCGAGTGGGAGATCGTGCCGTCCTGCCTGGATGCCGGCCTCGGCCTGCTGCCGTGGTCGCCGCTGGCCGGCGGTTGGCTGACCGGCAAGTACCGGCGTGACACCCCGCCGACCGGTGCCACCCGGCTCGGCGAGAACCCGGACCGCGGGGTGGAGGCCTACGACCGCCGGTCCCGGCGCGAGCGCACCTGGGCGGTGGTCGAGGCGGTGCGGTCGGTGGCGCAGGCGCGGGGCGTGACAATGGCACAGGTGGCGTTGGCCTGGCTGGTGCAGCGCCCGGCCGTCACGTCCGTCATTCTCGGCGCCCGCTCCGACGAGCAGCTCGCGGACAACCTCGCCGCCGCCGACCTGCGCCTGGACGAGGCCGAGATCGCCGACCTGGACGCCGCCAGCGACCCGGCTCCCGCGGATTACCCGTACGGCGAGCCGGGCCGGACCCAGCGCTCCCGCGAGCTGCGGCCGGCGACCGGCTGATCGCCGCCGTCAGTCCTCGCGCATCCCCCACGGCGAGCCGTACTCCATCACCTTGTCCAGGAACGGCCTGGGCGGCAACGCTTCCGGGCCCAGGACGCCGGCACCGGTCCAGACGCCGGCGGCCATCAGTTCCATCGCGACCACGGGGTTGAGGGCGGTCTGCCAGACCACCGCCTGCGCTCCGTACTCCCGCATGGACCACTCGTTGTCCACCACGTGGTACAGGTACACCTGCCGCGGGTTGCCGTCCTTGCCCGTGCCCTTCACCCACAGCCCGGCGCAGGTCTTGCCCGACATCCGGTCGCCGAGTTGCGCCGGGTTCGGCAGCACCGCCGCGACGACGTCCCGCGGCGAGACCTCCACGTCGCCCACCCGCACCGGGGTGGTGCGGTCCAGGCCCAGCTTGTGCAGCACCCGCAGGACGGTGATGAACTCCTCGCCGAGCCCGTACTTGAAGGTGACCCGCCCGGCGTCGATCCACCGGGGCATCAGCAGCACCTCCTCGTGCTCGACGTTGACGCACTCCACCGGGCCGATCCCGTCGGGGAACTCGAACACCTCCGGCTCGCTGAACGGCGGTGTGGTGAACCAGCCGCGGCCGGATTCCCAGATCACCGGCGGGTTGAGGCACTCCTCGATGGTGGTCCAGATCGAGAAGCTCGGTGCGAAGTCGTATCCGGCGACCGTCAGGTTCGCGCCGTCCCGCACGCCCAGCTCCTCGATCTGCGAGAACAGTTCATCCGCAGCGTATCTCGCGAAGACATCGGCCATTCCCGGCTCGATCCCGATGCCGACCAACGCGAGCTTTCCGGACGCCTCCCACGCCTGCGCCATCGCGAACTGCTCGTCACCCAACTTCACGCCGGTCTTCGAGTACGGCTCGGTCGGGTGCGGCCGGGACAGCGACATCGCCATGTCCAGGTAGTGCGCACCGCCCTGCAGCGCGGCGGTGAACAGCGGCATCACGAACCGTGGGTCGGTCGCGTTCATCAGCACGTCGCAGCGGTGCTCGGCGAGCAGGGCCGCCACCGCGGCGGTGTCGGACGCGTCGACGCGGGCGGCGAGGAACCGCGGATCGTTCGTCCCGGCCGCCACCTGCTCGGCGCGTGCCCCGTCATAGTCGGCGACCACCATCTCCTCGAAGAAGTCGCGACGCGACGCGATCGCCGCGATGGAGCCGCCGACGCCGCCGGCACCAACCAACAAGACACGCATGAGTGAACCCTTCGGTCGGAAAGAATTACTGTTCGGATACGGCACTTGCGCAAAAGGGTACCGACAGGGACATTATGACGGTTCGTTGGACAAACCCTGGAGGAGACCGATGGCGATCGAACCTGACCCAGCGCCGGCGGGCGCGACACCCGTGCCCGCGGGAGTCGGCCAGGAACCCGAGGCCACGCTGAAGCCAGGCGCCATCGGCTTTGTCAGCTCGATGGTGATCGGTCTGGCCTCCACGTCGCCGGCCTATTCACTCGCGGCGATCATCGGTCCGATGGTGGCGCTGGTCGGGGTCTATGCGCCGGGCGCACTGCTCGCGTCATTCGTACCCATGTTGCTGATCGCGTCTGCGTTCTATTACCTGAACAGGGTCGATTCCGATTGCGGAACGACATTTTCCTGGGTCACCAGGGCGATGGGACCGTGGTTCGGCTGGCTGGGCGGTTGGGCCATCGGCATGACCGGGGTGCTGGTCGTCGGGTCACTCGCCAACGTCGGCGTCACCTACTTCCTGCTCGCCATCGGCGCCGACGACCTCGTCGACAACGAATGGCTCATCCGGGCTCTCACCGTTGGGCTGATCCTGGTGATGACGGCAATCTGCGTCATCGGCACGGAACTGTCCGCGCGTTTCCAGGACATCCTGATCATCGCCCAGGTGCTGGCACTGATCGCCTTCGCCGTCACCGCGCTGTATTCCGCGTTCGCCGGCACCAGCGAACTCGGTTCGATGACGCCGGAATGGGGCTGGCTCAATCCGTTCGGGGCGGGCGGCGCCGCGCTGACCGGCGCGTTGTTGCTGGGTGTGTTCGCCTACTGGGGTTGGGAATCGGCGGTCAACCTCAACGAGGAGACCGAGGGCTCGAACTCCACGCCGGGTCGGGCGGCCATCGCGTCCACCGTGGTGCTGTTGGTGACCTACGTGTCCGTCGCCGTTGCCGTGGTCGCCTACGCCGGCGTCGACTACCTCACCGAGAACGCCTCCGAGGAAGAAGCGATCTTCGCATCGCTCGCCGACAGCGCGATGGGCAACTGGTCGTGGGTTCTGCTGCTCGCGGTGTCCACCTCCGCCATCGCCTCCAGCCAGACGACGATCATCCCGGCCTCGCGCACCGGGCTGTCCATGGCCCGGCGGCACGCGCTGCCGAAATCGTTGGCGCACATCAATCCTCGCTTCCGCACTCCGGACGTCTCGACCTGGACGGTCGCGGTGATCGCGAGCCTGTGGTACCTGCTGGTCGACTACATCAGTGAGAACGCGCTGTTCGACTCGCTGACGGCGCTGTCGCTGCTGATCGCGTTCTACTACGGACTCACCGGCATCGCCTGCGCGATCTACTACCGCCGTGAGCTCACCAAGAGCCTGAAGAACTTCCTGCTGATCGGCCTCGGCCCGGTTGTCGGTGCGGTGCTGCTGTTCTGGCTGCTGGTGGAGTCGATCATCGACATGTCGGACCCGGAGAACTCCTACACCGGTGAGGCGTGGTTCGGCGTCGGGCCACCGCTGGTGATCGGCGTCAGCGTGTTCGTGGTCGGCGTGCTGTTCATGATCTTCTGGCGGATCAAGGACGGCCGGTTCTGGCAGGAGAAGCGCGGCGTCGCCGACCCGGTGCTCGCGGCCGGCCCGAAGAAGGCGATCAGCGGCGGCGATTCCGGAGGAGCCCGATGAGCATCGTCCTCGGCTACGACGAGTCACCCGGTGCGCGCCGCGCGCTGAACTACGGCATCGACCTCGCAAAGCTTCTCGACGACGAACTCGTGCTGGTCTACGGCGCCGAACCGCCCAGCCGGATGGGCGAGGAATTCGCCGAGCACTTCCACGCGCTGGCCGAACAGGGCCGGACCGCACTGCACCACGCAGTCGACAAGGCCAAGGCGGCCGGCGTCCGGTCCGTCGTCGAACTGGTCGACGAGAAGCCGGCGCAGGCCCTGCTGAAGGCTGCCGACAAGTACGACGCCCGGTTGATCATCGTCGGCACCTACGGCGAGAGCCCGCTGCGCGGCGCGATGCTCGGGTCGACGCCGCACAAGCTGCTGCACTGGTCGTCGCGGCCGGTGCTGTGCATCCCGCCGGCCGAGGTCAACGAAGCCGCAACCGAATAGCCGCCACCGGGTTGCGCCTCGCGATCGCGACGGTCAGCGCGGTCGCGAAGGCGCACCACACCGGATACGGCACCAGGGCGATGCCGGCCCTGCGGTCCACCGCGCCGACCCGACGGACCAGATCCGCCGAACTCAGCGTCAGCACGGCGCATTCCGCCGCCGCCACCCACGGCCGGTGGAACCGGAAGAACAGCCACGACCAGCCGGCGTTCAGCGCGAGATTGACACCCAGGGCGCCGATCAACTGCTGCCGCTCGGCCGTGCGGCCCTGTTCGCCCAGCCGGGCGATTGCATGGCCGGTGGACACCGCGATGTCGGCGTACAGCGGGGTCCAGACGATTCCGTACACCGGCGGCGGCGGTTGCCAGGACGGCTTGTCCAGCGTCCGGTAGTAGGCGGAATCCGGATCGGTGGCGAGCCCACCGGCGACGGCGGTACCCGTCACGGCCGCCAGTGCAGCGGCAATGGTCTTGAGTTTCATGAGTTCAGTGTGACGAATGCGTAAAGACCTTCCGCACCGTCGAACCATCCACGGGTCCGTCAGCGACTATCTCCAGTGAGGCGCCCGAAATGCCGAACGCCCATTCGCCGACCCGCACGGAGGACCACCTGTGACCCCAACGCCCCGCTCCCTGCCCCGACGGACCGTGCTCGCCGTGTCAGGAACGGCCGTGCTGGCCACGGCCGCCGCCTGCAGCTCGTCCGGATCCGGTTCCCCGTCGTCGGCGTCCTCGACGACCGCCGCCCCGACCTCGGCGGCAGGGACCTCCGCGGCGGCGACGTCGGCAGCTTCCTCGGCCGCCTCCTCGCCGGCCTCTTCGGCCGCGTCGTCGGCGGACTCGTCGAGTGCCGCGCCCAGCGGCACCCCGCTCGCGTCCGTCGCCGACGTGGAGTCCGCCGGCGCACTGGTCGTGGGGCCGGCGGATGCACCGGTGCTGCTCGCCGCGGCCAACGGAACCGTGGTCGCGCACAGCGCGATCTGCACCCATCAGGGTTGCGCGGTGGCCGCCAGCGGCGCCTGCCCGTGTCACGGCTCCAAGTTCAACGTGCAGACCGGAGCGGTCGAGAACCCGCCCGCGTTGCAGCCGTTGCCGGAGGTCGCGGTGACCGTCAGCGGCGGTCAGGTCTACCCGGCCTGACCGCACAGCCGGCGCACAGGTTCGACCTAGACGCCGCACACCGCGGGCGCCCACCATCGAGCCCATGAGCACGAGCGTGAGCAGCCCCCTGTCCGGGGCCGGAGCACCGGTGAACCGCGCGGCCCTGCGCGGGCCGGACGGCCGGCCGATCCGGGTGCTGGTGGTCGACGACGAACCGACGCTGTCCGAACTCGTCGGGCTCGCGCTGCGTTACGAGGGCTGGCAGGTGCGAACCGCGGCCGACGGCATGTCGGCCATCGCGGCCGCCAGGGACTTCAAGCCGGACCTGGTCGTGCTGGACGTGATGCTGCCGGACGTCGACGGCCTGGAGGTGCTGCGCCGACTGCGCGCCGACATCGAGCGGATGCCGGTGCTGTTCCTCACCGCGCGTGACGACGTCAGCGACCGGATCGCCGGCCTCACCGCGGGCGGCGACGACTACGTCACCAAGCCGTTCTCGATCGAGGAACTGGTGCTGCGGCTGCGGGCGCTGCTGCGCCGCTCATCGCTGGCGCTGACCACCGACTCGGCCACCATCGTCGTCGGTGACCTGGTGCTGGACGAGGACTCCCGCGAGGTGCGCCGCGGTGACGACCTGATCACGCTGACCGCGACCGAATTCGAATTGCTGCGTTTCCTCATGCGGAACCCCAAGCGCGTGATGTCGAAGGCGCAGATCCTCGACCGGGTGTGGAATTACGATTTCGGCGGCCAGGCGAACATCGTCGAGCTCTACATCTCCTACCTGCGCAAGAAGATCGACGCAGGACGGGAGCCCATGATCCACACCATGAGGGGCTTCGGATATGTCCTCAAGCCCGCGCCCTGACACAGCGAGCCGTGCGACAGCAAGGACCCGGCGGCCGTTGACGCTGCGGACGAAGCTGATCGTCGGAATGGTGGCGTTGATCGTCGCCGTCTGCGGTGTGGTGGCGGTGTCGACCGAGTACTTCCTCAGCCGGTACCTGGTGATGCAGGTCGACAACCAGTTGCGTCAGCTCAACGCGTTCGTCAAGGCGCCCGACCGGCCGCGCGGCGGTGACGGACTGCTGCCCGACAACGTGCTGGCCTGCGGCGACAACCCAGGGCGCTTCGGGCCGGGTCAGGGCCTCGGCGGCATGTCCGCGCTGATCGTGAACGACGAGGTGGTCTCGGCCGGCGTGCTCACGCCGACCGAGGGCTTCTCGGTCACGTGCACGGCGTTGCCGGCCTCGTCCGATGCGACGCTGATCAACCTGCCCACCGACGGCACCGCGCGGACGATCACGATCGACGGCTTCGGTGACTACCGCGCCGTCGCCGGCGCCATGCCCGACGGCACCGTCGTGGTCAGCGGCCTGCCGCTGGCAACGGTGCGCGCCTCGCTGGTCCAGCTCGGCATCATCCTGGCCATCGTCACGGGGATCGCCGTGCTCATCGGTGTCGTGGTGGTCTTCTGGATCGTCCGGAGGTCGCTGCGTCCGCTCGACGAGGTCGCCGCCACCGCCCGGCAGGTCAGCACCCTGCCGCTGGACCGCGGCGAGGTCGATCTCGGGGTCCGGGTGCCGGACCGGGACACCGACACCCGCACCGAGGTCGGGCAGGTCGGCGCCGCGCTGAACCAGATGCTCGGCCACGTATCGAACGCGCTGATGGCCCGGCAGGAATCGGAGACCCGGGTCCGGCAGTTCGTCGCGGACGCCTCCCACGAGTTGCGGACGCCGCTGGCCGCCATCCGCGGGTACGCCGAACTGGCCCGGCGGGAGGAGGACGACGCAGAGGGTGTCGCACATGCGCTCCGCCGGGTGGAGTCGGAGTCCGCGCGGATGACGACGCTGGTGGACGACCTGCTGCTGTTGGCTCGGCTCGATGCCGGACGGCCGTTGTCGCGCGAAGAGGTCGACCTGACGCTGGTGGTGGTCGACGCGGTGTCCGATGCCCGCGTCGCGGGGCCCGACCACCGCTGGCAGCTCGACCTGCCGGAGGAACCGGTGACGACGATCGGTGACCCGGCGCGGTTGCATCAGGTGCTGGCGAACCTGCTGGCGAATGCGCGTACCCACACCCCGCCCGGCACCACCGTCTGGTGCGGCCTGCGTATGGAATCGGGTGCGTCGGTGGTGACCGTCACCGACGACGGGCCGGGCGTGCCACCGGCCCTGCTGCCGGAGATCTTCAACCGGTTCGTCCGCGGCGACTCATCCCGCTCCAGGGCAGCGGGCTCGACCGGTCTGGGTCTGGCCATCGTCTCCGCGGTGGTGACCGCGCACGGTGGCACGGTGACGGTCGCCAGCCGGCCGGGCCGGACGACGTTCACCGTCCGGCTGCCGCGCAGTGACACCCGGATCGGGCAGGGCTTCCCCGCTCCGGGCGCTGCCCCCGGCGGCAGGAGGGCAGACGCGCTGCAGCTGGCACCGTTGGCAGGTTCTGCACCGTCCGGCCGAGAGTCGGATGACGGTCGGCGTGTCGCTCCGGACATTAGATAGCTGCTTCGTGTATGGTGCCGCGTCGACACCACGGCAGCGATTCACATCCTTCCGGGCAAGCGGCTGACGGCGCAGCGTCACCGTCACAGGTGAGGTGCGCCCGACCGGCGCATCTGGTGACGGCGGAACCACCGCGCGGTGCTACCGAGGGTGAAATCGACACTGGGACGATTGGGCCATTACGGCAGTGAGTTCGGCTCAGTAACCAGCGGTGTGCGTACGGTTACCTCATGTCACTTGTTGACCACGCACCCCCACGGACGGCCCATCCTGCCGACCGGGTCGATGGCGCCGGCCGCGATCAACCGGCAGAACTCCACGCCGCCACCTTGTTCGACGCCACCCCACTCGAGCCGCGTCTGCTGTTGGACCGGCTGGCCGACATCGAGCAACGGGAACGCACGCTGATCGCCGAGGCGATCCATGATGATCCGCTTCAACTGATTGTCGCGGCGATCACCCAACTCGACCTACTCGGTGCGGACCATCCCGACGCCGCCCCTGGCTGCGCCGCCGTCAACTCGATGCTCGACAGTGCCGTCGACACGCTGCGCGCGTTGATCGTGTCCAGCAGTGCTCCCACCTTCGAGGGCGGACTGGCCACAGCGCTCGGTCGACTCGCGACCGGTGTCCTCGTCGGCACCGACACCGCCGTTCGGCTGACCGGGGCGATGCACGTGTCGCTGACCGCCGAGGCAAACCTGGTGGCCTACCGCATCGTTCGCGAGGCACTGGTCAATGCACGCAAACATGCTTTCGCGCAGCACGTTTCGATCGACCTGCGGGAGACCGACCACGCCGTGGTGATCACCGTCCAGGACGACGGAGTCGGATGCGAGCCACCGCAGCTCGGACAGGATGGCGGCCACCTCGGCCTGACCGTCATGCACAGTCGGGCACGGGCCGCGGGCGGTCGCGTCCGGGTCAGCAGCGCCCGCGGGGCCGGCACCACCGTGGTCCTGACCCTGCCGCGCAACGATTCCCGCACACTTCGGCCGCACGGAGTCCGCGTTTTCCTCGTCGACGACCATGCGGCCGCCCGGCAGGACCTCGCCGACCTCATGGATGACGAGCTGGACATGACGGTCGTCGGCCAGGCCTCCTCCATCGCCGACGCCCTCGAACAGATTCCCGCGCACCGCCCGGACGTGCTGATCACCGACGTCCGCCTGCGTGATGGCAACGGCGCTGACCTGTACGCCAGGATCAGGTCTGCACTGCCGCACCTCCGGTGCCTGATGCTCACCGACTGCACAGACGGCGATCTCGCCACCGCGGCGATCCGCGCCGGGGCCGGCGGATACCTGATCAAGGACAGCGATCCGGCCGATGTGATTGCCGCCGTCCGCACCGTCGCGGGCGGCCGCTCGGTGCTCGACGCGCAAATCACCACGATGCTGGTCGACCGACTGCGCGCCTGACCGAAAGCGGGCGGCAGTTCACGCTCGCGGCTCACGATTCTCCTGCTGCCTGGCACAGGGCACCGGCAACCACTGCGCACACGACCGCCCCCTCACTGCGCACACCCCTTCTGCCGGTGGAACTCGGCCCACCATCGCCACCACCCCGGTCGACGACGCCAACGGCCCCGGCAACGCACAGATCCGGGACTCCAACACCCCGAACGGCAGGCACAGACACCACCGATCAAGCACCCGGCGGCGGCCGGCCATGACCCGTGCGGCTGCCGCGAAGCAGCGCGCCCGGCCCCACCGGCCAGGAACGTTTCCGCGGAGACGCATCGACCACTCGCCACCGAGACTGCAGGCGACACTCCGGGCGCGAACAGGGCCGGCCACCCGGGGAGACCCGTCACCTCCTGTCGGGATCCGATGGCACAGTGGTCCCGTGACCGACGCAGAGGTCCGGCCAGTGCAAGGACCGGTGACCACCGTGTGGAGGCCGGCCGACCCCGTCGACGTCCGGCGGACGCTGTCACCACTCCGCCGGGGTGCCGGTGACCCCACCATGCGGGTCGACTCCACCGGCATCTGGCGAACCTGTCACACACCGGAGGGCCCGGCCACCGTGTATCTGCGGACCGGCGACGGCGTGGAGGCAACCGCATGGGGTCCCGGGGCGGAATGGGCCATCGCGGGAGTGCCGGAACTGCTCGGTCACGGCGACGACTGGTCGGATCTGGACTGCAGTTCGCACCCGTTGTTGCACCGCTCCCGGCGCATGGTGCCGGGCATGCGCATCCCACGCACCGGCCTGGTCTTCGAATCGCTCGTCGCCGCGGTGCTGGAACAGCGGGTCGTGGGTGCCGACGCGCGGCAGTCCTGGCGCCAGCTCATCGAGCGGTACGGCTCGCCGGCGCCGGGACCGGCACCGGACGGGATGCTGGTCTGCCCATCCGCCGTGGAGTGGGGTCGGATCCCGTCGTGGGATTGGCATCTCGGCGGGGTCGACCCCGGCCGGGCGGCGACGATCCTGTCCGCGGCACGGGTGGCGGACGGCCTGGAACGTACGCTCCAGTGGGGTCGGGGCGGACCGCGGGTCGCCTCGGCGCTGCGGACGGTACGCGGAATCGGCATCTGGACCGCGGCGGAGATCACCCAGCGTGCGCACGGCGATCCCGACACCGTCAGCATCGGTGATTTCCACCTGTCGCGACTGGTGGGCTGGGCGTTGATCGGCAAACCCGTGGATGACGACGGAATGCTCGAATTGCTGGAACCCTGGCGCGGGCACCGATATCGGATCATCCGGCTGATCGAATCCAGCGGTTTCGGCAAACCGCGGTTCGCGCACCGGGCAGCGAGGGTGGACCATCGGCGGCACTGACCGACGCCGAAAATCCCATTGCGCGCAACGTGCCGCAACGGTGAGATCGGGCAAACCGTTCACCGTGGGGAAGCGATATGTTGGCCACTGCGCAGATCGAGGAACTCGACATCCCTGCCGGACTCGACGACCCCGCGGCCGCCGACTTCATCGAGATGGTCCGGGTCCGCAACACGATCGAACACTTCGCAGTCGGTACCGACGCGCTGGTGCCGACGGCCGCCGAACTGCTGCCGGTGTTCACCTCCGCCTTCGAGCCGAAACGCCTCTTTGTCGCCAGGGTCGACGGGTCCATTGTCGGCCGGGCGGTTCTCGATCTGCCGATCGGCGGCGACTCCCGATCGGCTTGGCTGTTGACGGAGGTGCTCCCCGATTTCCGCGGAAACGGCATCGGCACGCAGCTTTTCGACCGCGTGGAGACGCTGGCGCTGGACGCGGGCCGGACCGTACTGCAGGCGCACGCGATGCACACCGCCACCGAGGGCGGTGAGCGCCTGCCGTCACCGACCGGTTTCGGTGACCTCCCGATGGAGGATCCGGGCGTGCGGTTCCTGCTCCGGCGCGGCTACCGGCTGGAACAGGTGGAGCGCATGAGTGTGCTGCCGCTGCCCGTCGATCGCGATGCGCTGCAACGGATCGTGGATGAGGGCGCGGCCCGGGTCGCCCCCGAGTACCGCCTGGTGACCTGGAGCGGCCGTACTCCCGCCGAGCGCGTCGAGGACCTGCTGATGTTGCACACCCGGATGAGCGTCGACGCGCCCTTCGCGGGTCTGGACATCGAAGACGAGCCGTGGACGCCGGCTCGGTTGGACGAATACGAAACCAGCTTCGAGACGTCGGAACGGCGCGGGCTGACCGCCGCCGTGGAACACGTCGCCGGCGGAAGCCTCGTCGGATTCTCCGTCCTGGCCGTGCCGGACGACCGCAGCCGCCCGGCCCAGCAGGACGACACCCTGGTGACGATCGGCCACCGCGGCCACGGCCTTGGCATGTTGATGAAGGCCGCGAACCTGCTGGCTCTGACCGACCTGGCGCCGATCCCGCCCTCCGTGGTGACCGGCAACGCCGAGGAGAACCGGCACATGCTCGACATCAACGAGGCGCTCGGGTTCCGGCCGGCCGGCAGTTACGGGTGCTGGCGCAAGGCCTGAACCGCAGCGCGTCCACACAGCACCCGCACAGCAACGGCCTTCGATCGGCACAGCGCCGCCGGACATCGTGCTGTGCATGAGCACGAACACGCTGCCGGACGCCGCCCCGTTCCCCGCCGCCCGCGACCACGGGGAGACCCGCACCGCGCCGGCGCTCGATGTCGTCATCCCGGTCTACAACGAGGAGAAGGACCTGCAGCGCGCGGTGCTCCGCTTGCACGATCACCTCGACTCGCTCCTGCCGTTCACCTTCCGGATCACCATCGCGGACAACGCCTCCACCGACGGCACCGCCGAGATCGCCGACCGGCTGGCGAGCCAATTCCCCGCCGTCCGCGCGGTGCACCTGGCGGAGAAGGGCCGCGGCCGCGCGCTGAAGCAGGTGTGGACGGCGTCGGACGCGGACGTGCTGGCCTACATGGACGTCGACCTCTCGACCGACCTGGCCGCCCTGCTGCCGCTGGTCGCCCCCCTGATCTCCGGTCACTCCGACATCGCGATCGGCACCCGGCTGCACCGGGGATCGCGGGTGGTCCGCGGTCCGAAGCGCGAGTTCATCTCGCGCTGCTACAACCTGATCCTGCGCGGTGCGCTTGCCGCCCGGTTCTCCGACGCGCAGTGCGGGTTCAAGGCCATCCGGGGCGTGGTGGCGCAGCAGCTGTTGCCGCTGGTGCAGGACACCGGGTGGTTCTTCGACACCGAACTGCTGATCCTCGCCGAGCGGAGCGGACTGCGCATCCACGAGGTACCGGTCGACTGGGTCGACGACCCGGATTCCACCGTGGACATCGTCGCCACCGCGAAGCAGGACCTGCTCGGGGTGGCCCGCGTGGGGCGTGCGCTGGCCACCGGTTCGCTCCCGTTGGCCCAGGTGCGCGCCCAACTGGGCCGGGAACCGCTCGAACCGCGGACGCCGGGCGTGCCGCCGGGCATGACGACGCAGGTGGTCCGGTTCGCCGCCATCGGGATCGCCAGCACCATCGCCTACCTGCTGCTGTTCATGCTGCTCCGCCCGGTGGCCGGCGCGCAACTGGCCAACCTGGTCGCGCTGTCGCTGACCGCCATCGCCAACACCGCCGCCAACCGCCGCCTGACGTTCGGCGTGCGCGGCCGGGCGGGCGTGGTGCGACACCAGGTGCAGGGCTTCGGCATTTTCCTGCTCGGACTGGCGATCACGAGCGGTTCCCTTGCTCTGCTGCATCTTTCGACCCCCGACCCGAGCAGCGCGGTGGAGATCGCCGTGCTGGTCGGGGCCAACCTGCTGGCCACCGTGGTCAGGTTCGTCCTGCTGCGCGGCTGGGTCTTCCGCAGGCGGGCATCCATCGACTCGACAAAGGAAGCCTGAGATGACCGAAACACTCGCCGGCACAACCACTCCCGGCGCCACCAAGGCACCGGCGACCGACCCGCCCGTCCCACCACCGACGTCACCGCAACCCGCCGGCGCCACCCAGCGCGGCCGCTGGGCCCGGCTCGCGCTCGGCCGGCCCGAGGACCCGCGCTGGGCCCGACCGGCGCTCTGGGCGCTGCTCGCCGGTACCGCGGTGCTGTACCTGTGGAACCTGTCGGCCTCCGGCTACGCCAACGAGTACTACGCCGCCGCGGTCAAGGCGGGCACAGAGTCGTGGAAGGCGTGGCTGTTCGGGTCGCTGGACTCGGGAAACGCCATCACGGTCGACAAGCCGCCGGCGTCGCTGTGGGTGATGGTGCTGTCGTGCCGGATCCTGGGCTTCTCGTCGTTCGCCATGCTGCTGCCGCAGGCATTGATGGGCGTGGGCACCGTCGCCCTGCTGTACGCCTCGGTGCGCCGGTGGTCGGGGCACGCCGCGGGCCTCGTCGCGGGCGCGCTGCTGGCGCTGACACCCGTTGCGGCGCTGATGTTCCGGTTCAACAACCCGGACGCCCTGCTGGTGCTGCTGCTCACCGCCGCCGCCTACTTCGTGGTGCGCGCGATCGAGACCGCCGCCGGCCGAAAGGCGCTGCGCTGGTTGCTCTTCGCCTCTGTGGCGGTGGGCTTTGCGTTCCTGACCAAGATGATGCAGGGCCTGCTGGTGCTGCCCGCGTTCGGTGCGGCGTACCTGCTGGCGGGCCGGTCGAAGCTGTGGTCCCGCATCTGGCACCTGCTGGCGGCCGCCGGTGCGGTGATCGTCTCCGCCGGGTGGTACGTCGCGCTGGTTGCGCTGTGGCCGGCCGATTCCCGCCCGTACATCGGCGGCAGTGAGACGAACTCGCTGTGGGAACTGGCCATCGGCTACAACGGCCTGGGCCGGATCTTCGGCCAGTCAGGCCCCGGCGGAGGGACCGCACCCACCGGGGCGACGGCGCCGACCGGGGGTGGCTTCGGTGGCGGCGGCTTCGGTGGCGGTGGCTTTGCTGCCGGCTTCGGCGGTGAGGCGGGCATCGGCCGGATGTTCAACTCCGCGTTCGGCACCGAGATCTCCTGGTTGATCCCGGCGGCCCTGATCGGCCTGGTCGCGGGCCTGTGGTTCACCCGCCGTTTCCCGCGGACCGACCGGATCCGGGCGTCGCTGGTGCTGTGGGGCGGCACCCTGCTCGTCACCGCCGCGGTGTTCTCGTTCATGGAAGGCACGATCCACCCGTACTACGCGGTCGCCCTGGCACCGGCCATCGCCGCCGTGGTGGCGGTCGCCGGCCGTGAACTGTGGCGGGGCCGGACGTCGGTGGTCGCGCGCGCTCTGCTGGCCTCGATGATCGCGGCCACCGGCATCTGGTCCTTCGTGCTGCTGGGCCGGGACACCTCCTGGACGCCGTGGCTGCGCTGGGTGGTGCTGCTCGGATCGCTGATCGGTGCCGCGGTGCTGGCGCTGTCCATCGCACGGCTGCGCCGGCTGGCGGTGATCGGCCTGCTGGTCGGATCGTTGACCGCGCTGGGCGGCACCGCCGGATACACCCTGGCCACCGCGGCGACGCCGCACAGCGGTTCCATCCCTGCGTCCGGCCCGGGCGGATCCGCCGGGGGCGCTTTCGGTGGCATGGGCGGCATGGGCGGCGGCGGGATGCAGGGGGCCGCGGACGGCGGCGGTTTCCCTGATGGACAACTGCCCGAGGGACTCGAACTGCCCAGTGGCATGCAGCTGCCGGAAGGACTGGAACTGCCCAACGGCATGCAGCTGCCGGAAGGACTGGAACTGCCCAACGGCGTGGAACCCCCGTCCGGCGGGGCGGGCCCCGGCGGTGGCACCGCCACCGTGGACGGCGATCTGACGGCCCTGCTGAACTCGACCACCACCCGCTGGTCCGCGGCGGTGACCGGCGCCAACGCGGCCGCACCGTTGATCCTGGGCACCGACACCGCGGTGATGGCCATCGGCGGCTTCACCGGCAGCGACCCGTCACCGACCCTCGAGCAGTTCCAGCAGTACGTGGCCGACGGCGAGATCAGCTACTTCATCGTCGGCGGAGCCGGCGGATTCGGTGGCGGGCCCGGCGGCGACCGGGGCACCGGCTCGGCGATCCAGACCTGGGTGGAAGCCACCTTCACTTCCACCACGGTCGGCGGCTCCACCGTCTACGACCTGACCCAGCCGTCCACGACCTGAAAAGAAAAACACTTGACCCTGACGTAACGTCAGCCTGCATCGTCGTTGGTGCCCGGCCACCCGGCCGGGCGTCCATCAGGGGAGAAAGCGATGAGCTACTCGGTCGGACAGGTTGCCGAATTGGCCGGTGTGACGGTGCGGACGTTGCACCATTACGGCCAGATCGGGTTGCTGGAGCCGCAGGAGCGCACCGTCACCGGATACCGCAAGTACTCCGAGGACGACCTGCAGCAGCTGCAGCACATCCTGTTCTACCGGGAGCTCGGTTTTCCGCTGGAGGACATCGCGACCATCCTGCGCGATCACGGGGCCGACGCATCGGCTCACCTTGCGCGGCAACGGGATCTGCTGACGCAGCGGATCCGCCGGTTGCAGTCCATGGTCGCGGCCGTCGAGAAGGAATTGGAGGCAAGGGCAATGGGCATCCAGCTGACGCCCGAGGAGAAGTTCGAGATCTTCGGGCCGAATTACAGCGAGGACTACGAGACCGAGGCCGAGCAGCGTTGGGGCGACACCGATGCCTGGAAGCAATCGCAGGCGCGGGCGGCAACGCTGCGCAAGGAGCAGTGGGTCGAGATCAAGAAGGCCGGTGACGACCTCAACCGGCGGCTCGCCGAGACCATGCGCAGCGGTGCGGCACCGGACAGCCCGCAGGCGATGGAGCTCGCCGAGGAGCACCGCCGCGGGATCGAGACGTTCTACGACTGCGGGTACCCGATGCACCGCAACCTGGGTGACATGTACGTCCAGGACGAGCGTTTCACCCGGACCTACGACGAGGTCGCGCCGGGGTTGGCGCAGTGGCTGCGGGACGCCATCCACGCCAACGCCGATCGAGCCGAAGCCGCCGGCTGAGAACCGTCTGCGGGAAGTGGCCGTACCCCTGACCGGAACCGCAACCGCGGGCCCGCAACGCTCAGGAGGAGCACGTGATCACCACCGCATCACCCCTCACCGGTTTGTCCCACGTCGCGCTGACGGTGTCCGACCTCGCCGTCAGCGTGCCGTGGTACCAGCAGGTTTTCGGCCGGGCACCGGTGCTGGACGAGGACACCGGACCGTTCCGGCACGTCGTGTTCGCCATGGGCAGCACGCTGTTCGGCCTGCACACCTTCCCGGAGGGCCCGCTCACCGATGTGGCCTTCGACCCGCGCCGGGTCGGCCTGGACCACGTGTCCTTCGCCTGCGCGGACCGGGCCGAACTGGAGCGCTGGGCGGCGAATCTGGACCGGCTCGGCGTGGAACACGGCGGCGTGCAGGACGCCGGTTACGGGTCGGGACTGTCGTTCACCGATCCCGACGGGCTGCCGCTGGAGATCTTCTGCCCACCGGCTGCAGCCTGATCGCCACACGCTGATTGCCACACCCTGATCGCCACAGCCTGATCGCCGCAGTTCAACCGGCCCGGGTCACGGTGCTGTCGCCGCGACCGCGGCCTGCGACTGCAACTGGGCCAGGACCTCGGGGTCCTGCATCTCCATCCACGCGATGACGTCCTGGTACGTCGCGCAGTAGGTGTCCGGCTGGCCGCACTTCTCCTTCATGAAGTCCATGGCCGGCGGGTTGAACGAGTCACCGTTCCACTTGTTGAAGTGATTGGCGATCAGCACCGGGGCGCGGTTGCCGTTGTAGGCCTGGTCGTACATGTAGTCGTAGGTCTTCTTGACGATGTCCCGCAGTTCCGGCGCAGTTTCGGGCTCTTCCTTGCCCTGGTTGAACTTGAACCAGAAGTTGTAGTCCATCGCGGTGGTCATGCTGTCGAATCCCGGCGAATAGACCTGCGGCATGTAGAACTCCCAGATGCCGTCGACCTTTTCCGGCCAGTAGATCCCGTTCTTCGGGGCCGGCATCGAGGAGTCGTACGTCATGTTGTGCGCTTTCCACGCCGGGATCAGCACATCGAGAGTGCCGGTCAGGCAGGGCGTGCGGCCACCCTTGATGGAATCGACCGGCACCTTGAGGTCGGGCGCGTCGGTGTAGCCGTTGAGCGTCTTCCAGTCCTTCATGAACGTGAAGAACTGGTCGAGCTCGTTCTTCCAGTCCGCGGTGTTCCACTGGTTCCCGCCGGGCGGGTTGTCGTCACAGAAGTGACCGTTGTAATGCGTGCCGATCTCGTGGCCCTTGGAATAGGCGAGGTTGAGATCGTTGACCTCGGTGACGATCTCGGATTCCGGGCCGCCGTACCCGATGGACGCCTTGCCCGGGGCGTGCCCTGGGCCGACATAGACCCCGGCGTCCTTGGCCGGGTCGCCGAGCAGGTAGATGCCGGACAGGAATCCGGTGAACCGGGAATTGGTCGGCTCGGCCGCCGCCATGAATTCGTTCCACCGCTGGTGCGACCCGGCGCCGTCGAACGAGAAGATGATGAATTGCGGCGGCTTCTCCCCCGGCGCCAGCTTCTTCATCGGGACGTTCGTCGGCGGCCGGTCACCGGTGGGCGCCGCCACCGGGCTGTCCGTCGCGCCGGCGGTGTCCCGCGCGTACGGGTCGCTGGGCGAGCCCGCGGTCGACGTCTGGGTCACCGTCAACGGCGACGAACTCGCGACCTGCGTCTGGTTGCCCTGGTAGATCAGGACTCCGGTGACCGCGGCCAGCGCCACCACCAGTCCGATGATCAGATATCGGGCTCGCATCAAATCCTCGTTTCACTCGGCTGGACCGGTCCCAGGACGTGCCGGTCGACCCCGTGGTTCCGCCCGCACACGCGGAACCGCCCGTTTGTCAGGGTGCCAGAACGGGGTTGCCGGACCGGGCAGGCCGCGCCTGTGTCCGCCGAGAGAATTCAGCGCAGGTACAACTCAGCCGGAGGTGGTCGTGCTGGGTGCCGTGTCCTCGAAGCAGGCCTCCACACCGCCGTTGCGGCCCAGGGTGAACCACTGGACGCGCTCGAACGGGTCACCGTGGTCGGCGGACATCGTCCATGGCATCTGGTCGGCCAGGGTGGTGAGCGACCCGATGAGCTCCTGGTCGTCGCCGGGCTCCAATTGCAGGGTGCCGTCCGCGACGGCGCCGTACATCGCGGCCGCCCCGAGGCAGTCGGCCTGCAGCTCGTACGCCGTGGAAACCAGGTTGTCCTCGAGCCGGGCCTGGATCGCGTGCCCCCACTCGTGGGCGACGATCAGGTAGACCCAGGAATCGCCGATCAGGTCGGCGCCGTCGACCAGCAGGCTGGCGTCCCAGGCGACGTAGTCCTCGGACGCGCAGTAGAAGGCGTTGTAGGCCTCCAGCGGTTCGCCGTCGCAGGTCGGAGTGTCGTTGGGGTCGGTGCCGTCGTAGAGGCCCTTCACCGTCGGCGGCTCGTAGGTGCCGGTGTAGTAGTCACTCCAGTGCGTGGCCCAGAACCCGTCCACGATCTTCTGCGCAGCGTCCAGGTCGTCGGCCAGCTCGTCGATCGTCACCCCACTGCCCAGGGTGGCGCCGGCACTGTCGGTGACGTCGGTGCTGCCGGCGGTGGTTCCGGAAGAGTCCACCGGGACGGAGACGTCGGACGCCTCGGCGCTGGTGCTCGTCGGCGGGGTGGTGGTCGGTGTCGTAGCGGTCGACGACGACGATGCGGTCGGTGACGCGGCGACCGCACCGGTGCCGACCGCCGGGGTGCCGGTGACCCCGGAGGCGCATGCGGTCAGGCCGATCAGCACGGCGACGCCCGCAGCGAGCGAGCACATGGTTCGTCTCATGGCAACCTCCCGGATGTGTTCACTCTCCGTGGCCGCGCCAGGAGCGTCAAGCACAAAAGGGACACGGTCGCCGCAGTTTGATACACCCGAATGCCGATGCTCAGAGATCCTTGACGAGCTCCCGCTTCAGCACCTTGCCGCTGGGCCCCAGCGGCAGCTTGTCGACGAACTCCACCCGCCGCGGGTACTTGTGCCGGCCCAGCCGCTCCTTCGACCACTCGATCAGGGTCTCGGGTTGCAGCTCGCCGCCCTCGGGCGAGCGGATCACGACGGCGCAGATCTCCTCACCGTGGTGCGGGTGCGGGACGGCGACCACGGCGACCTGCGCGACCCCGGGGTGGGCGGCCAGTACCTCCTCCACCTCCCGCGGGTAGACGTTGAAACCGCCGCGGATGATCAGGTCCTTCTTCCGGTCGACGATGGACAGGAAACCGTCCTCGTCGATCACGCCCAGGTCGCCGGACCGGAACCAGCCGTCGATCAGTACCTCGGCGGTGGCCTGCGGGTTGTTGAGGTACCCGGCGAAGATGTTGTGGCCGCGCAGCACCACCTCACCGACCTCGCCGCGGGGCAGCAACTCGATCCGCTTCTCCACCTCCGGCGCCGCGATGGCCGCCTCGGTGCCCCAGATGGGACGGCCAACGGTGCCGGCCTTACGGCCGAACACCGGCTGGTTGAACGTGGCGACCGGTGAGGTCTCGCTGAGCCCGTAGCCCTCGTAGATGTCGGCGCCGAAGGCCTCGGCCACCGCTTCGATCACCGCCACCGGCAGGCTCGCCCCGCCGGACACCGCCATCCGCAGGGTGGGCCGCCGGTCGTCCTCCCGCGCCGCCGCGAGCAACGCCATGTACATCGTCGGCACGCCCATGAAGACGTTGACCTGCTCGGTGATGATCGCCTCCAGCGCGGCGGGGCCGTCGAACCGGGGCAGCAGCACCAGGGTGGCGCCGGCGAAGAATCCGGCGTTCATCGCGCAGGTCTGGCCGAAGGAATGGAACAGCGGCAGACACCCGAGGATCACGTCGTCCGGCGTGAGTTCCAGCACCGACGTCGCCGACACGATCGCGTTCATGGCCATGTTCAGCTGGGTGAGGATGGCCCCCTTGGGTGTGCCGGTGGTGCCGGAGGTGTACAGGATGACGGCCTCGTCATCGGGCCGGCGTTCCACATAGCTGCCGATCGGCTCCACCTCATCGGCTCCGAAGTCGGAGATCAGCGGGATGCCCGCCTGCTCGGCCGCCGGGGCGCCCTGCGTCAGCAGGGCCGGTGACGCGACGAGCACCTTCGCCTGCGAGTCGGTGAGCACGAAGCCGATCTCCCGCGCCACCAGCAGGGCGTGCACCGGGACGACGACGGCGCCCAGCGACAGGATCGCGTAGTACGCCCGCGGGAAGTCCGGGACGTTCGGCATCAGCAGCGCCACCCGGTCACCGGGTTCGACGCCGGCCTGCCGCAGCACGGCCGCGTACCGGCGGGTCTGCTCCCACAGCGTCGCGTAGCTGATCCGCTCCCCGCCCATCACGACGGCGTCCCGGTCGGGGTGCCGGTTGGCGGATTCGGCCAACACAGCGGCCAGGGTCAGGCTCATCGTCGATGCCTTCCATCTCGGTGGTGCCGTCAGCATGTTTCCGTCATCGTGACGACGGTCACGTTACTGGCCGGTCACCTGCCCGCCACAGGGGTTGCAGTGATCGACGACAAGAGCCTCCCCTGGCTCGGCGGCACCGTGTGGGCCAGTAACCTCGGGGTCACTGATGTCATGCCCAGGCGCGCGCCGCAATCGACCGGCGCGCGCGACGTCAGGAGTTCTCCAGACACATGGAAGGCCAGCCGCCATGCCCGAGGCCACCGACGCCGCCGCGACGCCCGCCGTCGAGATCCACCCTGCCGCCAACAACGGGTCGGGGGCCGGCCAGCCCGCGGCCGACGGGGCCGCGTCGGCGACGCTGACCTTCGACGGCAAGCAACTCGACCTGCCGCTGGTCCCGGCCACCGAGGGTTCGTCCGGGCTGGAGATCTCCAAGCTGCTGACGACGCTCGGTGTGGTCACCCTGGACCCGGGCTTCACGAACACCGGTTCGACGACGTCGGCGGTCACCTACATCGACGGTGACGCCGGCATCCTGCGCTACCGCGGGTACCCGATCGAGCAGCTGGCGCAGCAGTCGACGTTCCTGGAGACCAGCTACCTGTTGATCCACGGCGAGCTGCCGAGCACCGCCGAGCTCGAGGCGTTCGTCCAGCGGATCAGCCGGCACACCATGCTGCACGAGGACCTCAAGCGGTTCTTCGACGGCTTCCCGCGCGACGCCCACCCGATGCCGGTGCTGTCCAGCGCGGTCAGCGCCCTGTCGACCTTCTACCAGGACGCGCTCGACCCGTTCAATCCCCAACAGGTGGAGCTGTCCACCATCCGGCTGCTCGCCAAGCTGCCGACGATCGCCGCGTACGCCTACAAGAAGTCCGTCGGGCAGCCGCTGCTGTACCCGGACAACTCGCTCGGGCTGGTGGAGAATTTCCTGCGGATGTCGTTCGGGTTCCCGGCTGAGCCGTACGAGGTGAACCCCAAGCTGGTCAAGGCGCTGGATCAGCTGCTGATCCTGCACGCCGACCACGAACAGAACTGTTCGACCTCCACGGTGCGACTGGTCGGGTCGTCCAACGCCAACCTGTTCGCGTCCGTCTCGGCGGGCATCAACGCGCTGTTCGGGCCGCTGCACGGCGGCGCGAACCAGGCGGTGCTGGTGATGCTGGAGAAGATGCGGGCGGACGGTGACGGGGTCGACGCCTTCGTCAAGCGGGTGAAGAACAAGGAGCCCGGCGTCAAGCTGATGGGCTTCGGCCACCGGGTGTACAAGAACTACGACCCGCGGGCGCAGCTGGTGAAGGCCACCGCCGACGAGGTGCTCGCCGAGCTGGGCGTCAACGACGAACTGCTCGACCTGGCCAAGCAGCTCGAGGAGGTCGCGCTGTCGGACGACTACTTCGTGTCCCGCAAGCTCTACCCGAACGTCGACTTCTACACCGGGTTGATCTACAAGGCGATGGGCTTCCCCACCCGGATGTTCACCGTGCTCTTCGCGCTGGGCCGGCTGCCGGGCTGGATCGCCCAGTGGCGGGAGATGATCAACGACCCCGCCACGAAGATCGGCCGGCCGCGCCAGGTCTACACCGGCTACACCGCACGCGACTACGTCGAGCTGGGCAACCGCTGAGCCGGTGCCGGCGCGGCGCCCAGGCATGATCGGTGCATGACCCCTTCCGTGCTGTGGTTCCGCCGCGACCTGCGGCTGGGCGATCACCCGGCGCTGCTCCGCGCCGCCACCGACTCCCCCGATGTGCTCGGGCTTTTCGTCGCCGATGACGCTGTGCTGACCTCGTCCGGGGCGCCCCGGCGGGCGTTCCTGGCGGGTTGCCTGGAGCGGTTGTCCGAGTCGATGGGCGGGCGGCTGCTGATCGCCGCCGGCCGGCCCGAGCAGGTGGTTCCCGCGGTCGCCGCGGCGGTACAGGCCACAGCGGTGCACGTCTCGGCGGACTACGGACCGTATGGTCGCCGCCGCGACGAGCGGGTCGAGCAAGCCCTGGCCGCCGCCGATGTCGAGCTGATCGGCACCGGATCGCCGTACGCGGTGGCGCCCGGCCGGGTCCGCAAGCCCGACGGCAGCCGGTACTCGGTGTTCACCCCGTACCACCGCGGATGGTCGGCGCACGGCTGGCGCGGCCCGGCCAAGGACCCCGACGCCGTGAGCTGGCTGGACCCGGACGCGGTGCAGGGCGTCCGGCGGCGCACACCCGAGGACGTCGGCGCGCCGATCGACGGCTCGACCACCCTGCCCGAGCCCGGAGAGGCTGCGGCGCATCGGGTCTGGCGCGACTTCCTGCAGGACGGGATGAACGCCTACGACGACGAGCGGAACCGGCCGGATCACCAGGGCACCAGCAGGATGTCGCCGTACCTGAAGTGGGGCTGCATCCACCCGCGGACGATGCTGGCGGACCTGGCCAAGCGTCGGTCCGCCGGCGCCTCGTCGTACCGGCGGGAGCTGGCGTGGCGGGAGTTCTACGCCGACGTCGTGTTCCACCGGCCGGAATCGCTGTGGACCTCGATCGACCCGTCGATCGACAGCCTGTGCGGGGACACCGGTCCGGTCGCCGATGAGCGGCTGGCGGCGTGGAAGGCCGGCCGCACGGGTTTCCCGTACATCGACGCCGGAATGCGGCAGCTGCTCGCCGAGGGATGGGTGCACAACCGGGTACGGATGGGCGTCGCGTCCTTCCTGATCAAGGATCTGCACCTGCCGTGGCAGACGGGCGCCGCGCACTTCCTGGACCACCTGGTGGACGGCGACTACGCGTCGAACAACCATGGGTGGCAGTGGGTCGCCGGGTCGGGCCCGCAGGCGGCGGCGTTCTACCGCATCTTCAACCCGATCGGGCAGGGCGAGAAGTTCGACCCCGACGGCGATTACGTCCGCCGGTTCGTGCCCGAGCTGCGGCAGATCCCCGGTAAGGCCGTGCACCGGCCGTGGGAGCTGGCCGGTGCCGCGCCGGACTACCCGGCGCCGATCGTCGACCACGCCGCCGAGCGGGCGGAGGCGTTGCGCCGCTGGGAGTCCCGCAAGTCGGCGTGAGAGGTCAGAAACCGAACGGCCGCAGACCCCATGACGCCGACCAGCTCTCCCCCGGTTCCAGCCAGCGCAGCCCGTCGCCGCTGTTGAAGGCGTTGGGGGCGCACGTCATCGGTTCGATCGCGACTGCGCGGCGTCGGTCCGGCGCACCCGGGCCGGGGAAGTTCGGCGGCGAGTACACCTGCGCCCAGCCGAAGACCTCGTCGGCCCACAGCAGCAGGCCGGTGCCGTCGCGCGCGGAGAGCCGATGCTCGACCCGGCCGTCGGCCACGCGCAGCCCGGTGAGCGCCACGTCCAGGTCCAGTTCGGCCAGGGACGCCCCGGCGCGCAGGTCGCCCCGTGTGCCGTCAACGGGCTCCACCGCCACCGGCACCAGCGATTCGTCCAGCCGCAGATAGCGGTCGGCGGACACGGTGACCGTCAGCTCGCTGACCGGCCGCTCGCCGACCCGCAGGTACGGGTGCACGCCCACCCCGAACGGGGCCGCGTCGGCGCCGGCGTTGGTGAGCCGGTGGGTGACCGTCAGGCCGTTCGCGGACACCGCGTGCGTCACCTGCGTGTCGAGGGTGAACGGGTACCCGTGCTGCGGGTAGATGGGGGCAGACTGCGTGACCGACGACTCAGTGCGTTCCACCAACCGGTACGCGGTGTTGCGCAGCAGGCCGTGGATCGCCGCGCCGTGACCGACGTCGGTGATGTCCAGCTGCTGCTCCTTGCCGCCCAGCGTCCACCGGCCGCCGGGGATCCGGTTCGGCCAGGGCACCAGCACGATCCCGCAGCCCATCGGGGGCACCACCGCGTCGTCCCAGGTCTCGGTGAACGGCACACCGTCGACGGCGAACGACCGCAGCACCGCGGCCACCTCGCCGACCTGCGCGGTGACGGCGCCGCTGCGCAGCCGGTACTGCTCCCCGCTGGCGGGCCGGGGTGCCGTCATCGGGCGGGTCCGTCCAGCCGGGCCATCGCCCGGGAGATCGCCCGGCCGAACTGCAGCAGCCGCTGCATCTGCGCGAGCCCGCCGTCGGTCACCGATTTGGAGAACCGGTAGGTCTCGACGTGGTGCACGGCGCGGGTCTCGTTCGCCTCGGTCAGCTCGGTCATCGACCGTTCCGGGGTCTGCGTGGACAGGTACAACATCACCGCGTTCATGGTGCGCGACCCGTCCGCTTCGGTGCGGAACCGATTGCGCAGCCCCTGGTCGACGATCGCGGTCAGCGGGATGGTGCGGACCGATGAGGAGAACATCGGGTGGTCCGGCCGCCGGTCGTCACCCTCGTCGTCGCCGTGCCAGAGCACCAGCCGGCGGCCGTCGGTGACGGCCACCTCCTGCCACAGCGACTCGCCCCAGCTCTGCTCGGACGTCACCCGCTCGCAGGTGAACGCCAGCACCTGGGCCGGGTCGATGACCCCGGCCAGCGCCTCGATGGCGGCGTCGGAATCCCGGATGTAGGCGCGGACGGCCTCGTCGAGCTGCTGGTACGGGGCCCAGTCCTGCGGGACGTGAGAGCGCTGGTGCGACATGGGTGCAGTGTGCCGCACCGGGGCCGCCGGTCAGGCATTCGGTGACCACCGGGTGTCGTACCGCCACAGGGACCGGCCCAGCAGCGCGGCCACCAGGGTCGCCGCGATCGTCGCGAGCCCACCGGCGATCACCGCGAACGACGTCGACGTCGCGCTCGCCACCAGCCCGTGCACCAGGTCGGCCACCCGCGGCCCGCCGGCCACCACCACGGTGAACACGCCCTGCATCCGACCGCGCATCTGGTCGGTGGCGTTGACCTGCAGGATGGTCGACCGGTAGACGGCGCTGACCAGGTCCGCCCAGCCGCCGATCGCCAGGTACAGCACCGCCAGCCACAGCACCGAGGTGCTGCCGAACAGCGCCATCGACGCGCCCCACAGCACGATCGCCGCGACGATGGCGATGCCCTGCCGGTGGACGCGGTGGATCCAGCCGCCGGTCAGCCCACCGATCAGCGACCCGATGGCCAGGCCGGCGTTCAGCAGCCCCAGGGCCAGCCCGCCGCCCGGCGGGCCGCCGAACGTCTCCTGCGCCATCTGCGGGAACAGCGCCCGCGGCATGCCGAACACCATGGCGATGATGTCCACCACGAACGTCATCAGCAGCAACGGTCTCAGCCGCAGGTACGTGATCCCGTCCAGCACCTTCGCCCGGCCGCGGTGCTCGCCCAACGGCGGGATGGGCGGCAGCTTGATCACCGCGTACAGGATCGCGACCAGGGTCAGCGCATCGAGGAAGTACAGCCACGGCAGGCCGACGATCGGGATCAGCAGGCCGACCAGCAGCGGGCCGACGATCACCCCGAGCGAGAACACCGTCATGCCCAGGGCATTCGCGGCCGGCACCATCTCCAGCGGGACGATCCGCGGGATGATCGCGCTGCGGGTCGGCTGGTTGACGGCGAAGAAGCCCTGTTGCACGGCCAGCAGCGCGAACACCACCCACACCGACCCGGCGCCCGTCAGCGCGGCGATCCACAGCCCGATGCTGGAGGCGGCGATGCCCATGGAAGTGATCATCAGCAGTTTGCGCCGGTCGTAGGTGTCGGCGATCGCGCCACCGAGCAGCCCGAACGCGATCAGCGGCACCAGGGCGACCAGCGAGGCGAACCCGACCCACGCCGAACTCTGCGTGATGTCGAAGATCTGCTGCTGGACGGCAACCGTGGTCAGCACGGCACCGATGACGGTGACGACCTGGCCGAAGAACAGCCGCCGGTACGCGGGAACCTGCAGCGGGCGCAGGTCCGGCCCGATCCGGTGGAGTGCCGAACGCCGTCCCCGGCCGACGTCCGGTTCCGTCAAGGTGGGGTCACGGGGCGAGCCGCTCGACGACCCACCGGCCGCCGCCCGCTGCTCCGTCGCCGTCCAGCCGGTAACGGAGCCGGTCGTGCAGCCGGCCCACCCGGCCCTGCCAGAACTCCACGGTCCGCGGCCTGATCAGCCAGCCGCCCCAGAACGGCGGCAACGGGATGTCGTCGACCGCGGTGGCGCCCGCGTCGTCCTCCTCGCCGAACCGCTCATAGGCCTGCGCGCGCAGTGCGTCCAGCTCGGACCGGTCGCTCAGCACCCGGGACTGCGGGCTCGCCCACGCACCGATCTTCGATCCCCGCGGTCGGGTGGACCAGTACTGCTGCGCGGTTTCGTCGGGCACCCGGCTGACCGACCCGCGGAAGTGCACCTGGCGCTGCAGGGCGATCCACGGGAAGGTCGCCGACGCCCGCGGGTTGGCCTGCAGGTCGCGGCTCTTGTCCGAGGTCAGGTTCGTGTAGAACACGATGCCCGACTCGTCCAGGCCCTTGCACAGCACGCACCGGCTGGCCACGTCGCCGTCCGGGGACGCGGTCGCCACCACCATCGCGTTGGGTTCGCGCAGGCCGCTGTCAACCGCATCGCCCAGCCACCGGCGGAACTGGGTCAGCCAGTCCGGGGCCAGGTCCGACTTGGACAGGCCGGCCAGCGAGTAGCTCTCCCGCATGGCCGCCAGATCGGGCGTGGCCGCACCGTCACTGCTCATGTTCAGCGGTCCTCCTGACGCGTCCGGGCGCTGGTCGTGCACCGGCCACGCACGGTACGCCGCGCCGCGCGCGGTACCAGGGGGGCGGCAGTGACAGAACACACGCCGGTTCCGATGGCCCCCGTCGTCAGGTAAAGGCATTGTGAAGAAACGGTCGGATCGGGCCGATGGCCGTCATGCGTCATGCGGAACGACCATCCCGGCGACCGTCCTGGATGCGGAGGTACATCGATGACCACCAATGGATCTTCCTTCGTCTCGGGGCTCGAGGGCGTGGTCGCGTTCCACACCGCGATCGCCGAACCCGACAAGGACGGCGGGTCGCTGCGTTACCGCGGGGTGGACATCGACGACCTGGTCGGCACGGTCAGCTTCGACGACGTCTGGCACCTGCTGGTCGACGACGAGTTCGGCCCCGCGTTGCCGATCGACACCTCCCCGCCCGCCTTCCGCTCCGGGGACGTCCGGGTCGACGTGCAGGCGTCCCTGCCGCTGCTCGCCCCGGCCCGCGGCTTCGGCCCGCTGCTGGACATCACCGACGAGCAGGCCCGGGACCACCTGGCGCAGACCACCTCTGCGGTCCTGTCCTATGCCGCGCACTCCGCTCGGGGCGACAAGCCCGCCGTGCCCGCGTCCCGGCTCGCCCAGTGCAGCACCGTGGTCGAGCGATTTCTGACCATGTGGCTCGGCGACCCCAGCCCCGAGCAGGTGAAGGCCATCGACGCCTACTGGGTGTCCGCCGCAGAGCACGGGATGAACGCCTCCACGTTCACCGGCCGGGTCGTCGCCTCCACCGGCGCCGACGTGCCGGCGTGCTTCAGCGGAGCGGTCGGTTCGATGTCCGGCCCGCTGCACGGCGGGGCACCCGCGCGGGTGCTGCCGATGGTGCAGCAGGTGGAGCGGACCGGTGACCCCGAAGGCCTGGTCAACGGGATCCTGGACCGCAAGGAACGGCTGATGGGCTTCGGGCACCGGGTGTACCGGGCCGAGGATCCCCGCGCCCGGGTGCTGCGCCGCACGTGCCGCGAGCTGGACGCCCCCCGTTTCGAGGCGGCGGCGGCGCTCGAGCGGGCCGCGCTGAGGATCCTGCGGGAACGCCGGCACGACCGTGCCATCGAGACCAACGTCGAATTCTGGGCCGCCGTCATCCTCGACTTCGCCGGGGTACCGGCGCCGATGATGCCCGCCATGTTCACCTGCGCCCGGACGGCCGGCTGGAGTGCGCACATCCTGGAACAGAAGAAGCTCGGCAAGCTGGTCCGCCCGTCCGCGATCTACAACGGCCCAGCCGCCCGCAAGCCGGAGATGGTCGAGGGTTTCCACGCGCTGGCGCTCGCCGGCTGAGCGGTTCCGGCCGGGTCCGGGCCCGCCCCCGCCGGTGGCAAGATGGCCGTGCCCGTGGATGTCCCTGCCCGTGGACGTCCGTGCCCTGTGAGGAGAACGCGCCGTCATGGCCGATGCACCGAAGCTGACCCTGCCCCCGGCCATGCTGCCCAGCGACGGACGGTTCGGCTGCGGCCCGTCGAAGGTGCGGCCGGAGGCACTGGCGGCGCTGGCCGGCTCCGGCGTGTCGGTGATGGGGACCTCGCACCGGCAGGCCCCGGTGAAGTCGCTGGTCCGGCGTGTGCGGGAGGGGCTGACGGCGCTCTTCGGGCTGCCCGAGGGGTACCAGGTGATCCTGGGCAACGGTGGCACCACCGCGTTCTGGGACGCCGCCGCGCTCGGGCTGGTGAGGTCGAAGGCGCAGCACCTGACCTTCGGTGAGTTCTCGTCCAAGTTCGCGACCGTCACCCGCAAGGCTCCGTTCCTGACCGACCCGCAGGTGATCTCCGCCGAGCCCGGGGACGCCCCCGACGCGGTCGCGGCGCCCGACGTCGACGTGTACGCCTGGGCGCACAACGAGACCTCCACGGGTGTCGCGCTTCCCGTGCTCCGGCCGGCCGGTGCCACCGACGACCAGTTGGTGCTCGTCGACGCCACCTCCGGCGCCGGCGGCCTGCCGCTGGACGCGACGCAGGCAGACGTCTATTACTTCGCGCCGCAGAAGGTGTTCGGCTCCGACGGTGGCCTGTGGATCGCGCTCGCCTCCCCCGCCGCGCTGGCCCGGATCGCCGAGATCGCCGCGACCGACCGGTGGATTCCCGAGTTCCTGTCCATCGCCACCGCGCTGGACAACAGCACCAAGGACCAGACGCTCAACACCCCCGCCGTGGCGACGCTGTTCCTGCTGGCCGACCAGATCGAATGGATTCTGGGCAACGGGGGCCTGGACTGGGCCACGAAACGGACCGCGGACTCCTCCGGCCGGCTGTACGACTGGGCCGCGCGCAGCGAGTACGCGACCCCGTTCGTGCAGCGCCCCGAGCTGCGCTCGCAGGTGGTCGGCACCATCGACTTCGCGGACTCGGTGGATGCCGCCGCGGTGGCGAAGACGCTGCGCGCCAACGGGATCGTCGATACCGAGCCGTACCGCAAGCTCGGCCGCAACCAGCTCCGGATCGGCATGTTCCCGGCCGTGGAGCCGGACGACGTCAGCGCCCTGATCGGATGCATCGACCACGTCGTCGAACGCCTGTAGTTCGCCGCGCTCGGCAAGTCGCCGGGCCGCCGGCGGCGCGCCTGGGCGGAGCGCAACCGGGGCCGCGATAGCGTCGGGCGGAGTTCTGATCCGGGAGGAGAACCCATGCGCGCGTTGCGGGTCCTAGGCCTTGCCGAGGACGGTGACAACCTGGTCTGCGAGGACACCGCTTCCGGCGAGCTGTTCACGCTGCCCGCCGACGAGCGGCTCCGGGCTGCCACCCGCGGCGACCTCAGCCGCCTCGGGCAGCTGGAGATCGAACTGGAACCGCAGCTCCGGCCGCGGGAGATCCAGGCCCGGATCAGGTCCGGCAGTTCCATCGCCGAGGTGGCCGCGGCGGCGAACACCAGCATCGGCCGGATCGAGCGGTACGCCTACCCGGTGCTGCTGGAACGCTCGACCATGGCGGAGAAGGCGCGCCGGTCGTTTCCGATGATCGACGGCAACCCGGCGCGGCGCACGCTGGAGGAACTGGCGGTCGGCACGCTCACCGACCGGGGCCAGGCCGGGCAGATGCAGTGGGACGCCTACCGGGACACCGACGGCTGGGTCGTCGTGCTGCGGTGGCAGGCCGGCCGCAGCGAGAACGTCGCCGTGTGGGACATCCACGCCGGCGCCCGCACCCCGACCCTGCGTGCCAGGGACGACGCCGCGCGCGACCTGATCGACCCCTCGCCCCGGGCACTGCGCACGATCGACGAGCCGCCGGCCCCGGACGTCTTCCACCGGGTCGACACCCCGGTTCCGCCACACCATCCGGCGTCGCACCATCCCGCCGGTACCCGGCGCTCGGCGGCCGATCGGATGGAGCAGGAACAGGAACTGGTCGAGCAGACCGTGCTGGACGAACGCGCCGCCGCGGCGCCGCCGGTCGAGCGCAAGGAAGCCGCGCGCACCGGGACGGAGCACTCGGGCCGGAGCCGCAAGGGATCCCGTCCGGTGATGCCGGGCTGGGAGGACGTCCTGCTAGGCGGCGGGCAGACGCCAAATCTGTAGTGCGCGCCGGGCGACTGCTCACCGCAGCGGTTTGGTCACTCCCCGACACGGGAACGCACCGATCATGACAGGACCGCACACACGCCCCGCAACCACCACGGATGCCGGCAACGCCGTCGCCAGTGACGAACATTCGCTGACGGTTGGACCGGACGGACCACTGCTGCTGCAGGACCACTACCTGCTCGAGCAAATGGCGAACTTCAACCGCGAGCGCATCCCGGAGCGCCAGCCGCATGCCAAGGGCGGCGGCGCTTTCGGTGTCTTCGAGGTCACCCAGGACGTCAGCGCGTTCACCCGCGCCGCCGTGTTCCAGCCGGGCACCCGGACCGAGATGGTGGCCCGGTTCTCCACCGTTGCCGGCGAGCGGGGCAGCCCCGACACCTGGCGCGACCCGCGGGGTTTCGCGCTGAAGTTCTACACGTCGGAGGGCAACCTCGACCTGGTGGGCAACAACACCCCGGTGTTCTTCATCCGGGACCCGCTCAAGTTCCAGCACTTCATCCGGTCGCAGAAGCGACGCGCGGCGAACAACCTGCGCGACCACGACATGCAGTGGGACTTCTGGACGCTGTCCCCGGAGTCCGCGCACCAGGTGACCTGGCTGATGGGTGACCGCGGGATCCCGCGGACCTGGCGGCACATGAACGGCTACTCGAGCCACACCTACATGTGGATCAACGCCGCCGGCGAGAAGTTCTGGGTCAAGTACCACTTCAAGACCGACCAGGGCATCGAGTTCTTCACCCAGGACGAGGGCGACCAGATGGCCGCGGTGGACACGGATTACCACCAGCGGGACCTGTTCGAGCACATCGAGGCCGGCGAATTCCCCAGTTGGACGCTCAAGGTGCAGATCATGCCGTTCGAGGAGGCCAGGACCTACCGGTTCAACCCGTTCGACCTGACCAAGGTGTGGCCGCACGCGGACTACCCGCTGCATGAGGTGGGCCGGATGACGTTGAACCGCAACGTCGTCGACTACCACTCGCAGATCGAGCAGGCAGCATTCGAGCCCAACAACCTCGTGCCCGGCACCGGGCTGTCCCCGGACAAGATGCTGCTGGCCCGCGGCTTCTCCTACTCCGACGCGCACCGTGCACGGCTGGGCGTCAACTACCGGCAGATCCCGGTCAACGCGCCGCACTCCCCGGTGCACAGCTATTCCAAGGACGGTGCCATGCGCATCATCCCGTCGGTGGACCCGGTGTACGCGCCCAACTCCTACGGCGGACCGGTCGCCGATCCCGCCCGGACCGACGACGGTGGGACCTGGGCCGCCGACGGGGACATGGTGCGCAGCGCCTACACACTGCACGCCGAGGACGACGACTGGGGCCAGGCCGGCACGCTGGTCCGTGAGGTGCTGGACGACGCCGGTCGGGACCGGCTGGTGACCAACATCGTCGGCCACCTGCTGAACGGGGTCAGCGAGCCGATCCTGCTGCGCGCGTTCGACTACTGGCGCAACGTGGACAAGCACCTCGGCGATCGCATCGAACGCGGCGTCCGGGGCAAGCAGGGCGAGATGGACCCCAAGAAGGCCGAGCAGGGCAACCCGGCCCGGGAGAGCATGCAGGCGAAGGCCTGAGCCACGTCGACCGTTTGAGGTCAATTCAACAGATCCGAACAGCTATCACCACGTCGGCTGTTCGGATCTGTTGACTCTGTGGGGTGTGATTGACATACTCAGAGGACCCACCGACCTCAGGAGTCCACGTGACATCCACCCCCACCCGCACCGCGGGCGGCCTGACCACCCGCACCTCGACCACCATGGCGGACGGCCGCGAGCTCATCTACTTCGACGAGACCCCTGATGCGCCAAGGGTTCTCCAAGATCCAAGGGATCTGCCGGCGGTCGTGCCGGGGTCGGAGGTGCGGTACGACGCCCTGACCGGGGAGTGGGTGGGCATCGCCGGTCACCGGCAGACCCGGATCTACCACCCGCCGGCCAACGCCTGCCCGCTGTGCCCGTCCACCCCGGAGAACGCCAGCGAGATCCCGTCCCCGGATTACGACGTCGTGGTGTTCGAGAACCGCTTTCCCTCGTTCGCCGGTAGCGGCCCGATCGCCGCCGACGGCGGGCTGTTCGACACCCGGCCGGGCAACGGACGGTGCGAGGTCGTCTGCTTCACCTCCGACCACAACGCCACCCTGTCCAGCCTTCCGGTGTCCCGGATGCGCACCGTCATCGAGGCGTGGGCCGACCGGACCGCCGCGCTGTCCGCGCAGGAGGGTGTCGAACAGGTCTTCTGCTTCGAGAACCGCGGCGTGGAGATCGGCGTCACGCTGGCCCACCCGCACGGCCAGATCTACGGTTACCCGTTCGTCACGCCCAAGACCGCTGCGGCCATCCGCTCGGTGCGCGCGTACCGGGACAAGACCGGCGGCAACCTTTTCGACGACCTGCTGTCCGGCGAACTGGCCGACGGACGGCGCATCGTCAGCCAGAACGAGTCGTGGGTGGCCTTCGTGCCGTTCGCGGCCCGCTGGCCGATCGAGGTGCACCTGTACCCGCGTCGGCAGGTCCGCGACCTGCCCGCGCTGGACGACAAGGAGCGGCAGGACCTGGCCGAGCTGTACCTGGACGTCATCCGCCGCATGGAGGGCGTGTTCGACGACACCCTGCCGGCCATCACCGGCGTCCATCAGTCGCCGGTGCACGCCGAGCCGGACGACTTCCGCCTGCACCTCGAGGTGTTCACCATCCGACGCGCGGTCGGCAAGCTCAAATACCTGGCCGGCTCCGAATCAGCCATGGGAGCGTTCGTGAACGACATCAGCCCGGAGACCGCCGCCGAACGGCTGCGCGAGGCCGGGGCCGAGCAGACGCAAGAGGTGACGGCATGAAGACACTCGTGGTCGGCGGCGCCGGCTACATCGGCTCCGTCGTCACCCGGCAACTGCGCCACGACGGCCACGACGTCGTCGTGCTCGATGACTGCTCGACCGGTCACGCCGACTCGGTGCCCGACGGGGTTGAGCTCGTCCGGGCCGACATCACAACCGCGGCCGACGTTCTCGGCCGCGGCGGCTTCGATGCGGTGCTGCACTTCGCCGCCAAGTCGCTGGTCGGTGAGTCGGTGACGAACCCGTCGCTGTACTGGCACACCAACCTCTGCGGCACCCGGGCCCTGCTCGACGCGATCACCGCCAACCACGTCCCGACGCTGGTGTTCTCGTCGACCGCGGCCACCTACGGCGAGCCGGACGAGGTGCCGATCACCGAGGACGCGCCCACCCGGCCCACGAACACCTACGGCGCCACGAAGCTGGCCGTCGACATGATGATCACCGGTGAGTGTGTGGCCACCGACCTCTCAGCGGTGTCGCTGCGGTACTTCAACGTCGCCGGCGCCGCCTTCGGCGCGGGCGAACGGCACGGCACCGAAACGCATCTCATCCCGATCGCACTCGACGCGGTGGCCGGCCGCCGGCCCGAACTGACGATCTACGGCGACGACTGGCCCACCCCCGACGGCACGCCGATCCGCGACTACGTGCACGTCAAGGACCTGGCCCGGGCGCACGTGCTCGCGCTGACCGCGGCCGAGCCGGGCGAGCACCTGATCTGCAACCTTGGCAACGGCAGCGGGTTCAGCGTGCGCGACGTCCTGGCAGAAGTCGAGAGGGTCACCGGACGGCCGGTCCCGGTGACGGTCGGCCCGCGCCGGGCCGGTGACCCCACCCGGCTGGTCGCCTCCGGCGAGCGCGCCGCCCAGCGGCTGGGCTGGACCCCGGAGCTCACCCTCGCCGACATGGTCGCCGACGCGTGGGCGCTGCACGGGAAGGGGAACTGATGGACGCGGCAGAACTGTTCACCGGCACCTATTCCCGCGAACCCGACGGCGTGTTCTCCGCGCCAGGCCGGGTCAACCTCATCGGTGAGCACACCGACTACAGCGGTGGCCTTGTGCTGCCGTTCGCGATCGACGCCCGGGCGCACCTGGCCGCCGCGGCCAACACCGACGGCACCATCCGGGCCACCTCGGCGCAGAAGCCCGGCGAGGTCATCACCACCACGGTCGACGACCTCGCGCCGGGGTCGGACGTCGCCGGCTCCTGGGCCGGTTACCTGCTCGGGTCGATCTGGACCCTGCGCCGGGCCGGCCACCCGATCGGCGGGTTCGATCTCGCGCTGGATTCCCAGGTCCCCTCTGGTGCCGGCCTGTCGTCGTCGGCGGCCATGGAGTGCGTCACCGCGCTGGCCACCTCGGTGCTCTCCGGTGTCCAGCTCGACGAGATGACGATTGCCCGGCTGGCCCGGGAGGCGGAGAACGACTTCGTCGGCGTGCCGACCGGTCCGATGGACCAGACGGCGTCAACGGCGTCGCGTGCCGGTTCCGTGCTCATGTTCGACACGCGATCGGGCAGCGTGCAGCACATCCCGTTCGATCCGGCCGCGCACGGGCTGGAGGTGCTGGTGATCGACACCCGGGTCACCCACGCTCTGTCCGACGGCCAGTACGGGCGCCGCCGCGCGTCCTGCGAGCAGGCCGCGGACATCCTGGGCGTGCAGTGGCTGCGCGACATCGGCATCGACGAGCTGGCCGCGGCGCTGGACCGGCTGCCCGACGACGAGTTGCGCCGGCGGGTCCGGCACGTCGTCACCGAGAACGATCGGGTGCGGCAGACCGTCGACCTGCTGCAGGCCGACCGGGTGGCCGACATCGGTGACCTGCTCACCGCCTCGCACCGCTCGCTGCGGGACGACTACGAGGTTTCCTGCGCGGAACTGGACGTGGCCGTCGACGCCGCGCTGGACGCGGGCGCCCTCGGCGCCCGGATGACCGGCGGCGGATTCGGCGGATCGGCCATCGCACTGGTTCCCGCCGACCGGGTCGACGACGTGATCGGCGCTGTCACAACGGCTTTCGCAGCGAAGGGCTTCGTCGCGCCGGTCCCCCGGCTGGTTCACCCCGCGCAGGGGGCCCGCCGGGACGGTTGAACCGGTGCGACGCCGGTCGCAGCCATATACTTTCGCGCATGCACAAAGTCGGCACGCCGTTCCCGGCGCTGTCGCAGGCATCCCGATCGGTGCTGGTGGACCTGCTCGTGCACGGCCCGGCGTCCCGGGCCGACCTCGCGCGGCGGTCCGGCCTCTCGCCGGCGAGCCTCACCCGGATCACCCGGTCGTTCGTCGACGCGGGCCTGGTCACCGAGTCCGATACCACCTCACCGCAGCGCACCGGACGCCCGTCGCAGCCGATGGACGTCAGCGTCGACCAGGCGCACCTGATCGGCATCAAGCTGTCGGCCGGTCAGCTCAACATGGTCACCACCGACCTGCGGGCCCGGCTGCTGAGCGACCGGACGGTGACCCTGCCGGCGTCCGACCCGGAGTCGGTGGTGTCGGCCATCGCCGACGCCGTCGGGCAGGCCAGGAGCGACGACGACCAACTGTGCGCCGTCGGTGTGAGCCTGGCCGGCCCGGTGTCCCCACGGTCGGAGATCGTGCACACCTCACCGTTCCTCGGCTGGACCGACGTCCCGCTGGTGGCGCTGATCCGGCAGCGGACCGGGCTGCCCGCGGTGGTGGAGAACGACGTCCGTGCGCTCACCGCCGCCGAACACTGGTTCGGCGCCGCCGCCGGCTGCAGCGACTTCGTGCTGGTCACGATCGGCGCCGGCGTGGGCTGCGGCATCGTCGTGGACGACCGGCTGGTGGACGGCGCCAGCGGCGGCAGCGGCCAGGTCGGTCACCTGCCGGTGACCCCGTGGGGTCCGCTGTGCGAGCGGGGTCACCGGGGCTGCGTGCGGTCCTACCTCTCCTCGACGGCCATCGTGTCGGCAGTCTCGGCGGCCGCGGGCCGGCCGGTGGACTACGACGAGGTGCTGACCATGGCGGCGGAGGGCTCACCGATCGCCCGGACCGTCATCGAGGAGGCCGGCCGGGCGCTGGGCACGCTGATCGGCACCATCGCCACCGTCACCGCGCCGGCCAAGGTGATCGTGTCCGGGGAGGGGGTGGCGCTCGCGGCAATGGTGCTGGAGACCACCCGCGAGCAGGCCAGGCTCGTCCAGCACTGGACGCTGCCCGACGTCCCCATCGAGATCGCGCCGTTCACCTTCACCGAGTGGGCCCGCGGCGCCGCCGTCATCGCGCTGCGGCAGCAACTGGACGTGGCGGTCCGGCCGGACGCCTGAGCGGGCCGGAGGCCCGAAGGAGACGTCAGGACGAGGCGGGCGCCGCCCATTGGCCGCGCAGCGAAGTCGAGGCCGCATCGGTCAGCACGCCGGGTTGCAGCCGCAGGCGGGTCTCGGCGGCGGAGAAGACCGTCGCGTCGGCCGCGTGGCGGTCGATCAGCTCGATCACGTGCAGCTGCACCGCAATGCCGTCTATCAGGGCGGTCAGCAGCCGGGCATCGAAGGCCGGGTCGGCGCTGGTCGCTCGGCCGGCTTCGACGAGCCGGGTGATGATCCGGGCCAGCCGTCGCTCGCAATCCCGGTGATGACGGACCAGCGCGGCCTTGAGGTGTGGGTTACGCGCCGCCTCGCTCCACGCGTCGATCCACACGAAGTAGTGCTCGGGCGGGGTCGACGTCAACCAATCGGCGAGGGCGGCCATCGGCTCGGACGTCTCGGCGATCTCCTCGTCGAGCGCGAGCTCGGCGCTGACGGCGGCGTCGAACGCCTCGGCGACGAGCTGCTCGCGCGTGGGGAAGTAGTGCCGGATCAGCCCGTGCACGACGCCCACTTCGGCCGCCACGTCGCGCAAGGTCACCGACGCGAACCCGTCGCGGGCGACCAGCCGGAGGGTCGCGTCGAGGATCTGCTTGCGGCGTTCGGCCGGTTCCAGTCGGGACACGGGAACACCTTATCTCTGTTGTCCAGTTGGACAGTAGGTGCTACCGTTATTGTCCATGCGGACAAAGACGGAATCGACCCGGCGGACGCTGCTCGGCGGAGTACTGCTCGCGACCGTGCTGATGTCGTCGGCCTCCATGCTGGTGTTCCCGCTGCTGCCTGCGCTGCAGGACAGCCTGGGCATCTCGACCGGGGCCATCGGCCTGATGGCCGCCGCCGGGTTCGCCGCCGCCCTGGTCGCGGAACTGCTGGTCGCGCCGTTCGCCGATCGCGGTGCGGCCCGGTGGATGGCCACCGGCGGCGTGCTGCTGATGGCCGCCGCCCTCGGCGCCTCCGCGTTCGCGGTCGACGCCTGGCAGTTGGTCGGCGCCCGCGCCATCGGCGGCTTCGGGTTCGGCATCTTCCTCGCGGCGGCCAGCGCGCTGCTGGTACGGGTGGCGCCCGCCCGAGCCGGAGAATCGCTGGGCCGGCTGAGCGCGGCCGAACTGGCCGGCGTCTCGATCGGCCCGCTGGCGTCCGGCGTCGCCGTCGCGTTCGCCTCGCCGCAACTGATCCTCGGGGTCGCCGGCGCCGTCGTGCTGACCGCCCTCGCCCCGGTGCTGATGACCTTCCGGGAGCCGGCCACCGCTTCCGCCGGGGCCACGACCGATCCGACCGACACGACCGGGAAAAGGATCAGCCTGGATCTGCTGCGCTCGCCCCAGGTGCTCGGCATCGTGCTGCTGTATTCGGCGGTGATGATCCCGAACGGTGCCTACGACGGCATCTGGCCGCGGTTCATGACCGACATCGGCGCCGACGCATGGCTGCTCGCGTTGAGCTACATCCTGTTCGCCATCCCGTACATCCTGGTCGCCGGATACGCGGGGCGGCTGGCCGACCGGATCGGCGGGGTCCCGGTGTTCGTCCGCGGCCTGATCATGCTGGTGCCGTTCATCGTCCTGTACGGCGTCATCGGCAATCCGTGGGTGGCGACCGGGATGGGCTTCGCCGAGTCCAGCGGCCAGGCTTTCGCCTTCATCGGTGCCGCCGCGGCCATGGCACACGCCGTCAGCCCGGCCCGGGCGGGTGCGTCGCAGGGCCTGATGCGGGCCGCAGGCCTGTTGGCCGCCACCGCCGCAGCCGCGGCGTCCGGGTTCGGCTACGACGCGGGCGGACCGCTCGCGCTGTTCGGCGGGACGGCGATCACCGTGATCGTGGTGGCGGGCATCGGCGTGCTGTTCACCCGGCGCCGCAGTCAGGACGCGAAGTCCGGTGACGCCGACCGCGCCGCGTCGCTGCGGCCCGCGGGTTCCTCCCACTGCTCCTGACGGCCGAGGGCCGTGAGGTCGAGGAAGTAGTACGAGCCACCGGTGGCCTCCAGGCCGCGCGCGTACTGCGAGTAGGTGTGGAACACGCGATCCTCGACACGCAGGAAGCAACTCCGGCCGGGCACGTCGAACGGTTGTGGCGCGGAGAACGCGTCACTACCCCTGGCCTCGTACTCCGCCCGGGTCCGGTAGTTGAACTCCCCCGCGCCGACCGATTCGTCGATGGTGACGCCGAAGTCGGTGTTGAAGTCCGTCCCGAACGACGAGTACCACGGAATGTCCCAGCCCCGCTTGGCCTTCCACGCCTCCAGCTTCGCCAGCGGCGCCCGGGACACGATGGCGTAGGACGTATCCCGAACATGCAGGTGGTCCAGGAGGCCGTGGGAGATCTCGTCCGTCCCGGCCGTGCAACTCGGGCAGCCGTCCGTCCACTCCGGATGGAACATGAAGTGGTACACGATCAATTGCCGCCGGCCCTCGAACAGGTCGATCAGTCCGACCGGGCCGGCCGGCCCGTCCAGCACGTACGGCTTGTCGATCCGGACCATCGGCAGGTTCCGGCGCTCGGTGCTCAGCCGGCCCGCAGCCTGGTCAGTTCCTTCTCCTTGGCCAACAACGCCTTCCGGGCGGTCAGCCACTCTTCCCGGGTCGAGATCCTCGGCAGCATGATCGGTCTCCTTTCGGCGGCGGTTGCCGCCGTCGCACTACCGACCGGAAGGCCGCGGGGAACTGATCGGTCAGCGCTGCTCCCGGACCACCGCCCAGCCACCTGCCCGCAGGTGCAGCACACCGTCCACCTGCCGCTCGGCCACGACATCGAAACCGGAGGCCGGTACCTCGATGTCGTCGGCCGAGTGGTTGAGGACGAACAACCACGATCGGTCCGCGGCGCGCCGGCGGACGACGTCCACCTCACCGGCCACCACGGCGGGTGCCTTTGCGGGCAGCGCGACGGCGGGTTCGGCGCCCGACTCGCCCAGCACCCGGGCCAGCACCGCACCGAAGCCGGCCGGGTCGGGATGGGTGGACAGATACCACATCGCGCCGGAGCCGACCGGGCGGCGGGTGAGCGCGGCGAAGCCGGCGGTGGGTCCGTCGGCATACCGGGCCAGCACGTCGGTGCCCGGGGCGGCAGCGGTGTCCTCGGCCCAGGTGGTGCTGCGGACCCCGGTGAACCCGCTGTCGGCATCCCAGCCGACCTCGGCGCCAGGTGACAACGGGAAGAACTCCTCGGACCGGACGCCGAGCGCGTCCCGCAGCACGCCGGGATAGCCGCCCGTCACGACCTGGTTGTTCCGGTCGGCGATGCCGGAGAAGTAGGTGACCAGCACCTGGGCACCGGCCGCGGCGGCGGCCGCGAGCCGCTCGGCGTGGTCGGTGGACAGCAGCACGACGGCCGGCACGACGAGGACGCGGTAGCCGGTCAGGTCGGCGTCCACCGGGATGACGTCGCAACCGGTGCCGGTCCGGGTGATCGCGCGATGCGCCGCCATCGCCACGTCGAAGTGCCGCACCAGACCACTCGGATTGGCTTCCTGCTCGCACGCCCAGGCCGAATCCCAGTCCATCAGCACGGCGGCCGGCGCCTCGACGGCGGATCCGGCGACCTCGCCGAGGCGACCCAGCAACTGACCGAGCCCGACGACGTCCCGCCAGCGCCGGGAGTCGGTGCCGGCGTGCGGCAGCATTGCCGAGTGGTACTTCTCGGCGCCGATCACCGACTGCCGGAACTGGAAGAAGCAGATGGCGTCCGCACCGCGTGCCAGGTGCGCGAGCGAGTTGCGCTCCATCTCGCCGGGCAGCTTCGCCCGGTTGATCGGCTGCCAGTTCACCGCGCTGGTGGAGTGCTCCATCAGGAACCACGGCCGGCCACCGGCGAGACCGCGGGTGAGGTCGGCACTGAACTCCAGGTGCAGCCGGGGCGCCTGCTCCCCCGTGCCCAGCCCGATCAGGTAGTGGTCGGTGGACACGATGTCCTGGTCCGGCGCCCATCGGGCGTAGTCGCACGGACCGGGCCCGACCTCTCCGGGCCCCATCCCGACGGTGAAGTTCGTCGTCACCGGGAGGTCCGGCGAGATCGACCGCAGCACCTGCTTCTCCGCCCGGTACTGGTCCAGCAGTGCGTCGGAGGAGAACCGCTTCCAGTCCAGCAGCTGACCCGGATTGCCGAAGGCCGTTGTCGCCGAGGGCACCCCGACCTCGTCGAAGGACGAGTAGTGCTGGCTCCAGAACGCCGTGCCCCACGAGTCGTTCAGCGTCTCCACGTCGCCGTACCGGTCGGCCAGCCAACGCCGCCAGTGCTCCGCGGTGACATCGCAATAGCAGTAGGCGTTGTGATTGCCCAGTTCGTTGGACACATGCCACATCCGCACCGCCGGGTGACCCGCGAACCGGCTCGCCAGGTCCCGGACCAGCTGCAACGAATGCGCGCGGAACACCGGTGAACTCGGGCACCAGGTCTGGCGGCTGCCGACCTCCAGCCGGGTGCCGGACGCATCGACGGGCCGGATCTCCGGGTACGCCCGGGCCAGCCACGGCGGCGGCGACGCGGTCGCCGTCGCCAGGTCGACCGCGATGCCGCCGTCGTGCAGCAGGTCCAGGATGCGGCGCAGCCAGCCGTCGTCCCACACGTCGGGCGCGGGCCGCAGCCGCGCCCACGAGAACACCCCGACCGTGACGACGGTGATGCCCGCCTGCTGCATCAGCGCAACGTCCTGCGGCCAGATCTCCTCCGGCCACTGCTCGGGGTTGTAGTCGCCGCCGTAACCGATGCCGGAAACCGGCCACGGGGCGGACGAGACGTGTTGCGGGTCAGGACTATCCGGCACTGCACCACTCTCCCGGGGTGTGGACTTCATGGGCGATCCGCAGTTCGGTGGCGGCGTCGGCGGCGGGCACCGGGCGCAGCGCGGGGTCGATCCGCCAGTCGAACCGGTCCTGCGGCGCGGCGTGTCGGGCGTGCTCGGCCAGCGCCGCCGGGATCAGCCGCAGCCGGGCGTCCATCCACTCCGGCGTCCACGGCCCCTCGGACAGGATGTGCTCGGCGGCGCGGAACTCGAAATAGATGGTGCGGCGCAGGGCGTTCCCGACGGCGGGCGGCGAGCCGTGCACGATCATGTCGTCGTGCACCAGCACGTCACCGGGTGCCATCTCGACCTCGACGGCGCCCGGCAGCTGCCAGCCGTGCTCCTCGGCGATGGCGCAGGCGTCGGTGCGCTGCTTCTGCGAGCCGGGGACCACGTACAGCGCACCCTGCCCACTCAGCGAGGCGTCGAGGTAGACGTCGATGTTGAACAGGCGGTAGTTGCGGCTGTGCACCGCATCCTGGTGCCACGGGATCGGGGCACCGTCACCGGCGGACTTGAAGACCATCGACTCGTAGGTCGGCACGAAATTCCGTCCGGCCAGGCTCTCGGCGATGCCCAGCACGGCGGGCGACCCGAGCAGCTCCAGCGACGCCGGCTGACCCTTGGCGTGGATGTAGTCCACCCGGTACATCACCTCGCCGGACGGCCGCCGGGCGAAGAGCCAGTCGCCCCGGTCCTGCGGCGCCCGGCGGTGCCCCTCGGTGACCCATTCCACGGCGGCGGCCTGCAGCCGGTCCAGCAGGTCCCCGCCGATCCGGTTGCGCAGCACCAGGAACCCGTCCCGGTCGAACTGCTCCACCTGCTCGGCGGTCAGCAGGTGCCCGGCGCGCACGGCCCGGCCGGTGTCGGTGACTGACGCGGTCATCGTGTCTCCCATCGGTGTCGGCGGGCCCCTCCCACCTCTGCGCCCACGCTAGGCAATCAGATGCAGGCATACTTCCGGAATGAACGCCGGAACTTCCAGGATCCGACTGGCTGCGGACCCGCGGAGCGTGCACGAGCAGTTCGGCTTCGCCTGCGGCCTCAGTGCCGTGCCCGCCATGGCGACCGCGCACCGGCACGACGACGTCGAGGTGCTGCTCACCGAGGGCGGCCGCGCCGTCCTGGAGCACGGTGGCCGCCGGCTGCGGCTGACCGACGCGACATGTGCGGTGTTCTGGGCGGGCATTCCGCACCGGCTCACCGACACCGACGCCGGGGTCCGGGTCCGCTGGCTGACGGTGCCGCTGGTCGACGCGCTGGGCTGGTCGCTGCCCGGCGCGTTCACCGGGCGGTTGTTGCAGGGCACGGTCAGCACGTTCCCGGCGCCGGCCGTGCTCACCCGGCAGATGTCGGTGTGGGTGAACGACATCGGTGCGGACCCGTTGCTCACCGACGCGGCGCGGTACGAGGCAAGGGCGCTGCTGATCCGGCTGTCGGCGCTGCCGGCGTTGTCGTCGGCGCAACCGTCCGCCGGGCAGCGGGACCCGGCCGGCATCCCGCCGGCCGGCACCGGCCGGCATGCCGCCGCCATCGCCGCGTACATCTCGCTCCATTTCTCCGAGCCGATCCGGCTCGCCGACATCGCCGCCGCGGTGCACCTGCACCCCAGCCGCGCGGGCTCGCTGTTCCGCCGGCACACCGGGGTGTCGATCGGGCAGTACCTGGCCCAGACCAGGGTGGCGGCCGCGCAGCGGCTGCTGATCTCCACCGATGCCACCACCACCGACATCGCGGTCCGGGCCGGTTTCGGTTCCACCAGCAGCTTCTACGCCACCTTCCGCGCGCACTGCGGTCTCGCGCCGGATGCCTACCGGCGCGAGACCCGCGGGCGCATGGTCTGACGGCCCCTACTTGACGCCGCCGGCCGACAACCCGCTCTGCCAGAACCGTTGCAGGCCCAGGAAGGCGATGAGCAGCGGCAGGATCGACACCAGGCTGCCGACGATCACGAACAGCCGCAGTTCCGGGGCCTGGTTGATCGAGCTGTTCCAGGTGTACAGGCCCAGGGTGATCGGGAACAGCCGCTCGTTGGACAGCATCACCAGCGGTAGGAAGAAGTTGTTCCAGATCGCCACGAACTGGAACAGGAAGATCGTCACCAGGGCCGGCGTCATCAGCCGGATCGCGACGACGAAGAACGCCCGGAACTCGCTCGCGCCGTCCAGCCGCGCCGCCTCCAGCAGCGCGTCGGGTACCGAGGCCGCGGCGTAGATCCGGGCCAGGTACACACCGAACGGACTGACCAGGCTGGGCAGGAACACCGCCCAGTAGGTGTTGACCATCCCGACCTGGCTGAACATCAGGAACAGCGGCAGGGCCAGCGCCGTGGCCGGAACCAGGACGCCGCCCAGGATCAGGTTGAACACCAGCTCGCGGCCACGGAAGACGTACTTGGCCAGCGCGTACCCGGCCATGGTCGCGAACAGCGTGCCGAACGCAGCGCCCAGCACGGCGTACCCGACGCTGTTGAGCAGCCAGCGCAGGTACAGCCCGTCCCGGAAGGCGAACAGGTTGGAGACGTTGGAGAACAGCTGGAACGGTTGGGAGAACCACAACCCGTTGGTGGTGACCAGGGTCGCCTGTGACTTGCTGGAGGCCACCACCAGCCACCAGATCGGAATCAGGAAGTAGATCGCGGCGATGACCAGGCCGCCGGTGGCGAGGATGATCGACAGCGGCCGTTCCCGCGGACCGGCGGTCTTCCCGGACGCCGCGGGCGCCGCCGGTGCGGACGTCACGTCGGTGCTCATGCGAACGCTCGCTTCTGGGTGACCTTGAGGAAGATGAACGACAGCACGAAGGTGGACAGCGCCAGCACCACCGAATAGGCGGCCGACAGGTTGTAGTTCGGCACGATCGACGTCGAATACACCACCATGTTGGGCGTGTAGTTGCTGGAGACCGAACTGGTGATGGTGCGGAACACCTGCGGCTCGTTGAACAGCTGCAGCGTGCCGATGATCGAGAACACGAACGTCAGGATGATCGCCGGCAGCACGATCGGGATCTTGATCGACCAGGCGATGCGGAACTGACCGGCCCCGTCGGTGCGGGCGGCCTCGAAGATCTCCTGCGGGATCGCCTGCAGTGCCGAGAAGATGATCAGCATGTTGTAGCCGCAGAAGACCCACGTGATGACGTTGGCGATCGACCACAGCACCAGTCCGGAGCCGAGGAAGTCGACGCTCTCGGTGATGCCGAACGGCGACAGGGACGGCACGTACAGGAAGCCCCACATGATGGCGGCGATGACGCCGGGCACCGCGTACGGGGCGAAGATGGCCAGCCGGAAGAACTTCTTGCCCCTGGTCACCGTGGAGTCCAGCAGCAGTGCGAACACCAGCGCGAGGCCGAGCATGATCGGCACCTGGACGATGAACAGCAGCAGCACCCGGCCGATGGACGACCAGAACTCGCTGGAGGCGAAGACCCGCTGGTACTGGTCGAATCCGCCGAAGACCGTGGTCGCCGGCCCGAAGGTGCCCTTGCGTTCGGTCTTGAAGAACGACTGGTAGATCGCGTAGATCACGGGGAGTGCGTAGAAGAGCGTGAAGAGCAGGACGAACGGCGCCAGGAAGCCGACGATGGCTCCCTTGTGCTTGGTCGGTTCGCGTTTGCGGGACTTCACCGGTGGCATTTCTGCGACCGGCGCGGCTGTCGCGGTTGTCATGGGCCTCTCGCCTCTCACATCGTTGTGCTGGGGCCGTGTTCGACCTGACTGCGCGGCGCACGGGTCCGGACGGCCGCAGGGGCGGGCGGGACCTGCTGGTCCCACCCGCCCGCGACGTGCCGTTCCGCGCACTGCCGCGCGGTGGTGGTGCCGGTGGTGCTTGCGGTGCGGTGGCGGTGAACTACTCGGCGACCGGGATGGCCTGGGCCTTCATGGCGTCGATGGTCTTGGTCTGCGCGGCCGCCAGGGCGTCCGCCAGGGTGCCCTGACCGTTCAGTGCCGCGCCGAAGCCGTCGGTGAGAGCGTTGTAGGTCTCGTTCATCACCGGACCCCAGGTGAAGTTGGGGTCGACCTCGGTGGACGCCTGCTTGAACACGTCGAAGATCTTCTCGCCCCCGTAGAACGCGCTCGGCTCCTGCAGGGCGGGAAGTTCCTGTCCGGCGGTGGTGGCCGGGTACAGCCCGCCCTCCTTGTTCAGCGCGGTCAGCGATTCGGTGTTCGTGTTCAGCCACAGCGCGAACTTGGCCGCCTCGGCCGGGTGCTTGCTGCCCTTGAACACGGCGGTCGTCGAGCCACCCCAGTTGCCGGCGGTGGCACCGTCGGCCGTCCACTGCGGCATCTGCACGACGGCCCACTTGCCCTTGGTGCTGGGCGCGTTCGTCTCGATGGTGTTGTTGCCCCAGACCGCGGACACCCATCCCCACAACTTGCCGGAATCGGCCGCCTCGTTCCACTGATCGGTGAAGTTCTTCACCGGCGAGACGAGCTTGGCGTCGATCAGGCCCTGCCAGTAGTTCGCCACGTCGGTGGATTCCTTGCTGGTCAGCTCGACCTTCCAGCCGTTGTCGGTGTTCTCGAACCACTTGCCCTTGTTCTGCCACACGAAGCCGGCGAACTGGTTCGGGTCACCGCTGGAGAAGTTGGTGATGAACGCGCCCTTGCTCTTGACGGTCTGCGCGGCGGTCTTGAAGTCGTCCCACGTCTTCGGCACCGGGATGTTGTTCTGCTCGAACAGGTCCTTGCGGTAGAACAGCGCCATCGGGCCGGTGTCCTGCGGGATGGCGTACACGGCCCCCTGCTCGCCGAACGTCGCCTGCGACCAGGTCCAGTCCACGAACTGGCTCTGCGACTCGGTGACGCCCGGGCAGCCCGCGATGTTGGCCAGCCCGTCCTGGATGCGGAAGTTCGGCAGCCGGTCGAACTCGATCTGCATCAGGTCGGGCGCGTTGCCGGCCTTGATCTGGTTGGAGAAGTTCTGGTAGGCACCGGCGTTGCCGCTGGGCCCGGTGGCCACCGTCACCTGAATGTCGGGGTTGGCCTTGTTCCAGGTGTCCACCACCGTCTCGATGCCGGGGATCCAGGAATAGAAGTTGAGGTTGACCTTCTCCCCGGCCGCGGCCGGCGTGCACGCGGGTGCCTCGCCGCCACCGCCGCCGGAGTCACCGCCGGCGCTGGCGGATCCGGAGGCGCCGCCGCCGGCACTGGTGGTGCTGGAACTGTCACTGCTGCTGCCGCACGCGGCCGCGAACAGCAGCACGCCGCCGGCCATGGCGGCCAGCCAGCGTCTCGACGTCTTTGTCGTCGCCGTCATGTACTCGCTCCTTCTCTCGGGCCGTTTCTGCCGCGTCCCGCAGCACATCCGGCCGCACGGTGTGGTGCTGAACCGGATCGTCTTCCGGCCCAATCGTTGACAGATGGGTGGTGCTGGTGGTGGTCCAGGGCGTCACTCGAGCGGCGGACCGGTCATCGCCCCTCCTCCATCGCTCCGTCTACCAGGACGGCTTCCAACAAGTGCAGGTACTCGGGGTACATCGCGGGGATCTGCACGCCGACCCGGGCGAGCGTCCGGCCCGTGGCGACCACGCCCTCGTCCCACCACGGCGGGACCTGCGGCGCCTCCGGGTACCGGTCGGCCGGCGGGACGGGCCGGATCCGGTAGCGGCGGTCCGGTGACAGGCCCGGCAACCGCACCCGGCCAGGCGGCCAGGTCACCGATCGGTCCACCGCGGCGATGCTGTAGAGCGCCCGGGTGCGGTCGGTCGACACCACGCCGTTCACCCAGATCGCCGGGTCGGGGTGGTCGGCAACGACCAGGTCGCCGGTGTGCAGCAGCTCGCGGTACTGCTTGTAGAGGGCGACCCAGGCGGCCAGTCGCTCCAGGCCCTGCGGGCTCGCCTTGGTCAGGTCCCACTCGATGCCCAGGTGACCCCAGAACGCCGTCCCGGCACGGAAATCCAGCTGCTGGGTGCGGTGCGTGGTGTGTGCCTGGGTCGGGCCGACGTGGCTGCCGACCAGTTCAGGGGGCAGCAGCAGCGCGGTGTAGCGCTGGATCTGCTGCCGCTCCAGGGCGTCGTTGCAGTCACTGGCCCACACCCGGTCGGTGTGCTGCAGGATGCCCAGGTCGATCCGCCCGCCACCGCCGGCGCAGCTCTCGATCTCCACCCCGGGATGCCGCTCGCGGATCTCCTCCAGCAACCGGTACAGCGCGGCGGTGTGCGCGTGCACCCCCGGGCGGCCCTCCGGCCCGTGGCCGGCCTCGACCACCATCCGGTTGTGATCCCACTTGAGATAGGCGATGTCGTACTCGTCGAGCAGGCTGTGCAGCCGCTCGGCGATGTAGGCATAGGCCTCGGGATGGGCAAGGTCGAGCACGTACTGGTTGCGCGAGGCCAGGCCCTGCCGGCCACCGGCCCGGAACATCCACTCCGGGTGCGCCCGGGCGAGATCGGAGTCCAGGTTGATCATCTCGGGTTCGACCCAGAGGCCGAACTCCATACCGAGGCCGCGGACCTTCTCGATCAACGGGTGCAGGCCCGACGGCCACACCTGCTCGTCGACATACCAGTCACCCAGGCCGGCGGTGTCGTTGCGGCGGTGCCGGAACCACCCGTCGTCCAGCACGAAGCGCTCGGCGCCGACGGCGGCACCGGCCTCGGCCAGGGCGATCAGCCGGTCCAGGTTCTGGTCGAAGTACACCGCCTCCCAGGTGTTCAGCACCACCGGCCGGGGTCGGGTGGGATGCGAGGGCCGCGAACGCAGCCAGCGGTGCAGCCGGTGCGCAACCTCGTTCAGGCCCCGCCCGTAGGACGCGTACAGCCAGGGCATCGCGTACGCCTCGCCCGGCTGCAGGTCGATCTCGCCGGCCAGCAGCAGTTCGCCGCCGCCCAACTGGCGGACGCCGTTGTAGCTGCGCTCGGCGTAGGCGACCTGATTGCCCGACCAGCCGACGTGGATGGCCCACACCTCGCCGGAGGTGAAGCCGAAGCCGGCGGTGCCGGCGGCGAGCAGGTAGGAAGCGTCCAGACCGGGCTTGCCCTTGCGGGACTCCCGCAGCAGGGTGCCCACCCGGAACGGCCCCCTTTGCGGAACCCGTTCCCGCGCATGGCGTCCAGTCAGGTCGAACAGCTCGTCGGCCTCGGTCGGCACCGGCAGCGCAAGCACCAGACCGCCCAGCTGGAATGCCGCGGCGTCATCGGTGTTGGTCAGCAGGGCCCTGATCCGCAGCAGCCCGGACGCGGCCAACTCCAGTTCGATCACGACCTCGAGACGCGCCACGTCGTCCACCGCCAGGTACCGGCGGCCGGTGTCGCCGAGCGGTTCCTCGTGCCGCACGGTGAAGGTCGGCGAGAAGTCCCGGCCACCCCGGTTGCCGGTGAGACCCGGTGTGCCGACCCAGCCCTCGGCCGGCGTGGGCAGCATGCTGATCCTGGTCGGCACGTCGATCCGGCTGTCCCCCACCGGGGCCTCGAGCGCGATCTCCAGGGCGGCCAGCTCGTCGGGGGTCAGATCACCGAGGTCGCTGCCCCAGTGCAGCACCGCCGGCAGGCCGCCGTCGCGGGTGTCGAGCAGCACGCTGACACCGCCGGAGCGAAGGTGGGTGAGCGTGCCGCTCAGGACGTCGATGGCCAATGCCGCTACTCCTCGGTGAGCCGGCTCATAGTTGCAGGTGGGTATTAAGGGACCCAACCATGCCGGCCCAATACCGTCAAGACACCGCTATCGGATCGTGACCTGCGGGATTCGGCTGACCGGGTGACCCCCACTGAGGTGACCGTTCTTTCACTGACGAACCAAAGCGGGAGATTTATCCGACATCGTGTTCGTCAATTTGGTTTCCTACTTCTCGGCCGGCCAGGTCAGCCGATGGCCCGCAGGATGCCGCTCAGCACGGCGCGGTGGTGTGGTCGATCGATTTTCCCGGCGAACGAGGCAGCGCACACCTACCCGGGTCCGCGCCTCCTGGAACAGGGCGCTGTCGCGCACATCGGACCCCGCCCACGGGCGGAACGACTGCTTGACGGCCGACCCGCCCGAGTCGGTGTCCAGCCGCCAGATCCGGCCCTGGTTGCCGCGGGCCACCGGACCGTCGGGCAGCCGCCCCTCGCGGCCGAGTTCGAAGGCCCGGGCGATTGCCGCGGCGATGCCCGGATCCCGCATGAGGTGGATCAAGGGGCGGCCGGTCCGGGTGCCGTCGAAACCCGGTCGAGACTGCCGGGGCGCCGACGTAGCCTGGCCCAGCGATGACGACCAGTTCCCCTGCCGCACAAGCGGTTACCCCGAAATCCGACGAATCCGACGGCCCGATCACGGATCGGTCCCCGGACCGACCCGCGCACATCCCGGCCACGACGTCGTTGCGCAGGCTGCTGCCGTTCGCCCGGCCCGCACTTCCGGCCCTGGCCGCCAGTGCCGCCAGCGCGCTGGTCGCGACCCTGTGCGGACTGCTGTTCCCGCTGGTGATCCAGCAGATCATCGACGGCCCCGTCAGCGACGGAGATCTCGCCGGCCTCTGGCCGTTGGCCGGCCTGCTGTTGGCGCTGGGCTTCTTCGAGGCCGCTCTGTTCTGGGTTCGGCGGATGCTCGCGGCGCGGCCCACGATGCGGGTGGAGGCGGCGATGCGCGCCGCCATGTACAACCACCTGCAGCGGCTGCCGGTGGCGTTCCACGACCGCTGGCCGGCCGGCCAACTGATGTCCAGGGCCGTGTCCGACCTGACCACCATCCGGCGGTTCCTGGCGTTCGGGCTGGTCTTCCTGATGGTCAACCTGGCGACCTTCGTGGTCGGGGTGGTCATCCTGCTGGTGCTGTCCTGGCAACTCGGGCTGATCGTCGCCGCGCTGGCCGTTCCGCTGGTCGCGCTCTGCTTCCACTACGAGAGCCGCTACCAGATCCTCGCCCGCCGTTCGCAGGACCAGGTCGGCGACCTCGCCACCATGGTGGAGGAGTCGGTCCTGGGCATCCGGATCGTGAAGGCGTTCGGCCGTGGCCGCCACCAGAACCGGCGGTTCCTGGCGGCCGCCCGGCACTTGCGCAGCACCGAGATCGGCAAGGCGAAGGTCATCTCCCGGCTCTGGGCGGTCATCGTGCTGCTGCCCGAGATCGCCTTCGGCTGCACCCTTTTCCTCGGTGTCCGGCAGGTCGCCGACGGCACACTGTCGGCCGGCACGCTGGTCGCCTTCTTCGGCGTCGCGCTGGGCCTGCGCTGGCCGATCGACTCGATCGGCTGGTTGCTGGCCATGTCGAACGACGCCGCCAGCGCATCGCAGCGGTTCTTCGAGGTGATGGACTCGCCGATCACGGTGGTCTCACCGGAGCATCCGGCGAGGATCACCGGTCCGGTGCGAGGCCGGCTGCGATTCACCGACGTGCATTTCCGGTTCCCCGACGCCCCGTCCGACGCGCCCGACCTGCTGCGCGGCGTCGATCTCGACATCGCGCCGGGCGAGACCATCGCGCTGGTCGGCGCCACCGGGTCCGGCAAGACGACGCTGACCTCACTGATCAACCGGCTCTACGACGTCAGCGGTGGGTCGATCACCCTCGACGGGGTGGACATCCGGGACCTGGACCTGGACGAACTGCGGTCGCTGGTGTCGGTCGCGTTCGAGGAGCCGACGCTGTTCTCGGCGTCGGTGCAGGAGAACGTGCTGCTCGGCCGCCCGGACGGTGCGGACGACGAGGTGCGCCGGGCACTGGAGGTCGCCCAGGCCCAGTTCGTGCACGACCTGCCGTGGGGGCTGGATACCAGGATCGGTGAGCAGGGCCTGTCGCTGTCCGGCGGCCAACGGCAACGGCTCGCGCTGGCCCGCGCGGTGGTGTCGCGGCCGGCGGTGCTGGTGCTGGACGATCCGCTGTCCGCGCTGGACATCCACACCGAGGCGCAGGTGGAGCGCGCGTTGCGGTCGGTGCTGACCGGCACGACGGCGCTGGTCGTCGCGCACCGGGCGTCGACGGTGCAACTGGCGGACCGGGTGGCGCTGCTGGACCGCGGCCGGGTGACCGCGGTCGGCACCCACTCCGAGCTGATGGCGACCGAGCCGGTCTATCGGGACCTGCTGGCCAGCCGCGAGGACGCCGCCGCGGCCAGTGATTTCCACCTGGCCACGGCCGGGACGGCATCGACGGGAGTAGATCGGGCATGACGTCGTCCGCCACCACCACACCCGTCGTGCTCGACCCGGAGGCGGACGACGCCTGGCGCGGGGTCGCCGCGGAGGACACCGCCGACACCTCGGTCGCGGTCGGCCTGAAGCTGCAGGCCCGGTCCCGCCGGCTGCTCGGTTCGCTGGTCCGCCCGCACCGCTGGTGGGCCCTGCTCGCCGGGCTGATCGTCGTGGTCAGCGAGCTCGCCTATCTCGTCGGTCCGCTCGTCATCGCGTACGGCATCGACACCGCGGTGCCGGCACTGGCCGCCGGGGATTCCGGCCCGCTGGTGTTCGCCACCCTGGCCTACCTTGCCGCCGGCTGCCTGAACGCGGGCGGGAAGGCGTTGTTCGTCCGGCTGTCGGCCAAGGTGTCCCAGGCGGTGCTGCTGGATCTGCGCGGCCGGGTCTTCGACCACTCGCAGGCGCTGAGCCTGTCGTTCCACGAGAAGTACACGTCCGGCAAGGTCATCTCGCGGATGACCAGTGACCTCGACGCGCTGGCCGATCTTGCCGCTGAGGGGCTGGAAGGTCTGGTCTCCGGCCTGCTGTCGGTGGTGGCCATCTCGGTGACGCTGCTGGTGCTCGACCTGCAGCTCGGGGCGATCGCGCTCGCCGCCTTCATCCCGATCCTGTTGGCCACCAGGTGGTTCCAGCACCGTTCGCGGCGGATCTACCGGCGCACCCGGTCGGCCATCGCGTCGGTGATCGTGCAGTTCACCGAGACGATGAACGGGCTGCGGGCCGTCCTGTCGTTCCGCCGGGAGGAGCGCAATCGGGCCATCTTCGGTGCGTTCAACGACGACAACGCGCTGGCCAACGGCGACGGGCTGGTGGCACTGGCGCAGTACACGCCGGCGGTGCGGCTGTTCGGCAACCTCAGCCTGGTGGCCACGATGGTCATCGGCGCGGTGCAGGTGATCAACGGCAACATCGAGATCGGCGTGCTGGCCGCATTCCTGCTGTACGTGCGGCGGATGTACGACCCGCTGGACGAGCTGGCGATGTTCTACAACACCTACCAGTCCGCCGCGGCCGCGCTGGAGAAGATCTCCGGGCTGCTCGAAGAGGTCCCGGCGGTTCCCGAGCCCACCGACCCGGTGTCGCTGCCGGCCGACCGGGACATCGCCGGTGAGGTGCGATTCGACGCGGTGACGTTCGCCTACACCCCGCAGGTGCCGGTGCTGTCCCGGTTGGATCTGCTGATCCCGGCGGGGCAGACCGTCGCCGTCGTCGGGGCCACCGGTGCCGGCAAGTCGACGATGGCCAAACTGCTGGCCCGCTTCTACGACCCGACCAGCGGGCAGGTGCTGCTCGACGGGATCGACGTCTCCCGGATCGGCACGGCCGACCTGCGGCGCGGTGTGGTGATGGTGACCCAGGAGTCGTTCCTGTTCTCCGGCACCGTCGCCGACAACATCGCGCTGGGCCGGCCGACCGCGACGCGAGCCGAGATCGAGGCGGCCGCCGACGCCATCGGTGCCGGCGATTTCATCCGGGCCCTGCCGGAGGGTTTCGACACCGACGTCCGCAAACGCGGCGGCCGGCTGTCCGCCGGGCAGCGTCAGCTCGTCGCCTTCGCCCGCGCCTTCCTCGCCGATCCGGCGGTGCTGATCCTCGACGAGGCCACTGCGTCGCTGGACATCCCGGCGGAGCGGGCCGTCCAACGGGCGCTGTCCAGCGTGTTGCGCGGACGGACCGCTGTGATCATCGCGCACCGGTTGTCGACGGTGGCGATCGCCGACCGGGTGCTGGTGATGGAGCACGGTCGCGTCGTCGAGGACGGATCACCGCAGGAGCTGATCGGCGGGACCGGCGCGTACGCCACGCTGCACGAGGCCTGGCGGGACTCGCTGGTCTGACGCCGGCCGGCCGCGGACAGTCAGCCGACCGTGATCGTGTATTCGGCGGATTCGTGGAAATCTGCGTTTCGGTAGCTCCCGCCGGAGGCGATGGTGTGCGTGCCGGCGCACAGCGGCTCCAGCAGAACCCAGACTCCGCGACTCGTGCTCAGGCCGGGACCCACCGGAACACCCGTCGGGCTACCGGAGACCGCGGTGAAGGCGAAGTCGTCCGAGATGACGCCGTAGCGCGATTCCTTGACCACGACATTGGTCTTGTCGACCTTCAGCTTCAGCCGTGACGGATCGAACAACGGTTTCTCGACGCACGATCGGCGCTGTTCAGGAGTCAACCCCAAGAAAGGATCGAGTTCGACATCGGAGCACTCGGTGTTGATGATCGGCACGAGAATCCTTGTGTTCTCAGCGATGGTCCCGGCGCACCTGCGGTCGGCGGATCCGCTGACGGTGAACGGGGCAGCCAGAAACAGCACGTCACTACGTGGCTGGTTTTCCGTGCAGCTGACCACCGCCGTACTCCCGTCGACATTGTCGAACGGGCCGCCCGCGGTGTTCGGTGTACTGAAGGCCCACTGCCACCACTGCGCACTCAAGGTCTCATAGAGCGTCACATGCGTTGCTGGATCCACGATATCGACGCCACCGGACGGCGCCGCAGACGCGGACGGCGCCCACAGTGCGCCTGTGACGACGGCACAAGCCAGCGCCACCGCCGCCCTGCGCAGTAGTCCTCCGCCGGCACGTCTGCGAATGATGGCCATGACCTACCTCCTCGACATCGCCGCGGCTCAGGGATCAGGCGCCCGGGCGATGCGAGGACGGTGGTTCACCGAAACCGTTGCGAATACGGTCAAATCGGACGCACTCAGCAGGTACCCCGGCCACACCGCTGTCAACCGGCCATTGGTCGGATCAGTGTTCGGCCGAGCCCGCCGGCGCGGCAGCAAGCGGGTTTACCGTTGTCCATGCACCGGCGGCTTCTCGGGGGCATCGTGTTCCTCGTCGTGTTGGCTGCGGCCATCGTGGCACCCAACGTGTCACAGCGGCGGGTCGCCGGCTCTGCCGTGCCCATCACGGTGCCCGGTCCGCCGTCGCGCGGGGACTGTGTGACGTCGCTGGCCGACGTGAACGGGGAACTGCAGGGCGGTGGCTTCGGCGTCGGTGACGAGATCGAGGTGCCGGCGCCCGGGCTCGGCCCCTGCGCCGGACCGATCGTCGGCGAGGTGGTGTCCGTACAGCCGAATGCCGGCGTCCCGCAACGGCTGCCGGCGCCGCGGTACCAGGAATTGATGTCCGAGTGCGGCCTGAGCAGCATCTACTACACCGGGACGGTGCCGCCGGTGGTCGACGGTTCATCGGGCGCAGCCGCCATCGTCTGGGCCCCGGCGATCAACTTCCAATTCACCTACGTCGGACCGAGCAGGTTGCAGCGGTTGGTCGGGCAGCAATGGTCCGCCTGTGTGATCGGGGCGCCGTTCGCGCGGCCGTACGAGGGCCGGTTGCGGGACGTGCTGAGTCGCGCAACGCTGCCGTCGGTGTTCGCCCATTGCTGGCGGACAGCGGCCATGCTCGATTCCGAGCAGGTGGACTGCGACGAGCCGCACGCTGTCGAACTGCTCGCGACGACCGGGCTCGGCAGCACCCCACTCACCGCCACCGAGGTGCACCGCTCTTGCACCGTTTTCGCCGGCCGGATGATGCGCACCGACGATCCCACCCGGGGCGGCGCGCTCAGTTACAGCATCCTGGACTTCCGCGACACCGAGGTCGCCGTCCCGCCGTCGGCGGAGCCGCTGAGCGACACCTACATCACCTGCATCGCGACGACCCGCGGCGGCCTGCGGCTCACCGGCAGCCTGGTCGGCGTCGGCAACGGGCCGCTGCCCACCGGCTGACGGTGATCGACCCGGGAACCGCTCAGCCGGAACCGCTCAACCCGGAACCGGGAGCAGCAGCAGGGCGCTGACCCAGCCCGCCACGATGCCGACCAGCGCTCCCGCGGCGATCCACCGCAGCACCGGCAGATCCCTTGACAGCCACATCGCCGGCGCCAGACCGGCGGCGACCAGCACATTCACCGCGACCGCGACGATCGGCCGATCCGCCAGGCCGGCGGACAGCACCCACACTGCCACCGCGACCACCAGCGCCGAGAACGCGGCCAGCACCAACCCGGTCGCCCATGGCGTCGGTTCACCGGCGGCGCGCCATTCCACCACCCATGGCCAGTCGTCACCAGCCTGTCGCGGCGGTTCCCCGCTGCCCTCCTCGTGGTCGATCGGGTCCGCGTCGATCGGGTCCGCGTCGATCGGGTCCGCATCGATCGGGTCCGCGTCGGCCGAGGGGCCGGTCGTTGCGGCCGCATCCGGAACGAGGTAGACCGACCCGGATTCACGGCGGCCCTTCGGCCACGCCGTGGGCGCGTCGTCGGCTGCGGACTCGCCGGTGTCGTCGTTCATCGGGCCGGATGCTATTGCAGCGCGCGGATGCGGCGGCGCCCGCAGCGCCCGGAAGGCGTCAGGATGTCGCCGAGGCGTACCGGCCGCGGACGTCGTTGCACGCCTCGCAGACGGCTGCCGGGATGACGCCGAGGGCCTGCAGTCGGCCGAAGATCATGCAGCCCAGACAGAGGGCGAACGCCGATTCCAGCGTGGCCGCCACGGCGATCATCGCCACCAGGATCCAGGCCACCGTCGGCGCACCCACCAGGTAGGCGACCAGGGCCGCGACGGACAGCGTCGCACCGATGCCCTGGGCGAAGCGCTTGGGCGGCCCGGGCACCAGCTTCGGCGCGGCGATGCGCGGCGCGATCACCCTGACGGCGAGCTGGCCGAGCGGAGACAGCGTGGGACCGGTCAGCACCCGCGCGACGAAGCCGGCGGCCAGCAACCACAGCGGCCACCCGGTCCGCAGCAGCAACGTCACCAGACAGAGCACGACGACCCCCGCCGCGACGGTCCGTGCCGCCACCTCGTTGACCGGGTTGGGGAAGCGGAACAAGGTCCTCACCGCGCCAGTGTGCATGACGCTTCAACTATTGGTCCAGAGGCGTGGGCGGGCTCACGCGCATCGGGTGCGTCGTCCCCGATCGAGTTCGGACCACCCGTTCCGTCGGTTCCCGTCGAGCACCGAAAGTCACTGATGGGTGTTTTGCTGGCCCGATCAGGTGTTGATACGCCCGAACGCTCGAACATCTATTACACACCGTGAGATTGTTCCGATACCTGGATGGCCACCGGGTGACACAGGTCTGGCAGCGCTGCCGCGGATCCGCGCCGCGCCCGTACGTGCAGCCACAACCGCACCCGACCGACCCCGATGACGCGCGCCGTCACAGGGACTCGGCGGGCCGAGGCTCCGGGAGGACAGCAGGATGACCGCACGGCCCGAACACCCGAGCCGGGGTTGGCGCGGCCCGCTTCTCTCGGCCGCCCTGCTGGTCATGGCGACCCTCGCGGTGACGGTCGGGGTGCGCCAGTCCGTCGCCGACACCCCGCCCACCGACTCCCCCTCGGTCGCCGACGGGGCCGCAGCCAGCACCGACGCCGCGCCCTCTGCCACTCCACTGGCCGCCACGGCGCAGCCCGCCACAGCGCGGCCCGCTACATCGCGGCCCGCCACATCGCTGTCGGCCCGCGCGAGCGTGCCTGCCGCGGCGGCCGGCGCCCCGACGCACCGGCGTCCGGGGAACTCCTCGAGCACGTCCCCCTCGACCGCGCCGAAGCCCGCGGCACCCACGACCGCACCGCCGAAAACCGCACCGCCGAGAACCACAGCGCCGAAGATCACAGCTTCGGAGCCGGCACCCAGGCCCGCAACATCCCAGCCCGCAGCACCGAAGCCGACCGCGGTGGCCGCGCCACCCGTTGCGGAGGTGACGTCGTCCGGCAACTGGATGACCGACCTCGCGGCGCAGATCGATCCCGGCGGGACCGCCACCTGGGCGCTGGAGAGCAAGGGAGCGTGGGGGGCCAGCGACGGCCACACCATCTACCTGGACCCGGACATGCCTGCGGACAAACGCTTCTCGGTAGCGGTGCACGAGTACAGCCACGTGCTGCAGGCCCGCGCGTACGGCAGCCTCCGCGCTTCGAAGGCGGCGCTGAGCGCCATCATCGGGGACGACCCGTCATCGGTGACGGCGAACGAGAGCACCGCCGATTGCATGGCGCTGCTGCAGGGCGCGACCTGGGTGAACTACGGCTGCGACGACAGGCTGCGCCCGGCCGCGGCGGCGCTGCTCGCCGGCCATCGCCCCTGACCTCACCACTGCCCAGGGCTGCGGTGGTGATCGCGCCGGTGCGGGGTGCCGGAAACCGGGCGTCCCGCGCCGGCCGTCAGTCGTTCGCCGCGGCGAACGCAATGGCGGCGGCGGTCGCGACATTGAGCGAATCGACGCCGTTTGCCATCGGGATGCGCATCCGGATGTCCGCCGCCCGCAACGCCTCCGGCGTCAGGCCCGGCCCCTCGGCGCCGACCAGCACGGCGACCCGCCGCGGCCAGGTCATGGCGCGCAGCGGGATCTCACCGCCCGGGGTGAGTGCGACCACCTGAAAACCCTGACGCCGCAACATGTCCAGCCCTTCGACCAGCGGGGTCAACGGCGCGAACGGCACGGACAGCACGGTGCCCATCGAGACCCGCACGCTGCGCCGGTACAGCGGGTCGGAACACCCGTCGCCGAGCAGCACCGCCCCCACGCCGAGTGCAGCGGCGTTGCGGAACAGCGCACCCAGGTTCTCGTGATCGCCCACCGCCTCGAGCACGGCGACGGTGCGGGCGCCTGCTGCCAGCTCCGCCGCCACCGGGAACGTGACCCGGTCGGCGGTGGCGAGCACACCTCGGTTGAGGTGGAAGCCCACCACCGCGGCCATCACCTCGGCGGACGCGATGTAGAACGGCGCGGTTTCGCCGACCAGGTCCTCGGCCAGCTCGTCGTAGCGGCGGGCAACGCCCAGCAGTGCGCGTACCCGGTAGGCCGAGGCGACCAGCCGGCGCACCACGACCACACCCTCGGCGATCACCAGCCCGCGGCCACCCGGTCGGTCGGGACGCCGGTCGGCGGTGGTCAGGTCGCGGAAGTCGTCCACCCGCGGATCCGCCGGATCGGTGATCTCGATCCGGTCCGGCCCCCTCGTCATCCGGGTCCGGTCACGCCAAGGTTCCCTTGACGGCGCCCATCCGGTCGCGGACCTTGTCGCCGATGCTGTGCAGCGCAGCGAGTTCCCCGTCGTCGAGCAGGTCGATCAGGAACGACCGGACGGCCATCACGTGGCCGGGCGCCATCGTCCGCAGCTCCGCCAGTCCCCGGTCGGTGAGGTCGGCGAAATAGCCCCGTTGGTCGTCGTCGCAGCGCACCCGCTGCACCCAGTCGCGGGCGGCGAGCCGGTCGACGGTGCGCGTGATGGCGCTGCGGGTGGCCAGCGTCCGGTCGGCGAGCTCGCTCATCCGCAGCCGGCGGCCGGGCGCCTCGGAGAGGTGAACCAGGACCTCGAAGTCGGTCAGCGACGCGGCAGAGTCGGTCTGCAGCTGCCGATCAAGGGCCGGGATCAGCAGCCGGTACATCTCCAGCCACCCCCGCCACGCCGCCTGCTCGTGCTCGTTCAACCACTGCGTCATCGAACGCCCCGTCGTCGTCGGTCGCAGGTCGGCACCCGACCCCGGCGTGCCGCCCGGGCCCCGCAACCGGTCGCGGCCGGCACGGTGCGTCAAGGGCACGGCACCCAGTATCGGTCCGCGGGTGACGCCACGGTCGGCGGCCACGCCCAGGGCCGCAGGACCTGTCACGCGGTCAACACCGGTGCCCCGGGCGTTTTCCGGCCCGGACGCCCGTTCTGTCCGGCATCAGCGGTGGTCACACCCGGAAACACCCGAGGCAGTGCTGCGGGCTGAATCCATCCAGAGGCATTTACCCGTGCCGGCCGCAGCGGCCCGAGACGCCGATATCCGTTCTGGCACAACGCGACTCGCCGCCGATCACGGCGCGAACGAGCGATCGGCACACCGCCGCGCAAATCAAATTGTGACGCTGCTCACACCCTCTTGGCTTACTTAGCACGTTAGCAAAGGTGCTGCTAACTTCCATGGTGGGCGTTCACCGCGGAATACCCGTCACCTCACAGAAGAGGACCGGCATGAGACTGCGCACCGTGCCGTACGGCACTGCGACGTCCAATCGCCGAGGAACGCGCCCGCGCCCGGACCGGCAAGCCCCGACCAGCGCCACGTTGCCGTCCGCGCGGCAAGGGGACCGCCCGTGACGCCGAACCTAGGGTGGACCGGGTGAACAGACCATGGTCCGAGCCGATGTCGCTCGGCGAGATGATCCGCCGGCAACGAGAAATGGCTGCGCTGCCGATGCGCCAGTTGGCCGCGATGTCCGGTATATCCAATCCCTACCTCTCGCAGATCGAACGCGGTCTGCGGGATCCGTCGGACCAGGTGCTGAACGCCATCGCCGACGCACTGCAACTGTCGGCGGAGTCGTTGCGACCGCCGCAGCCGGCGCAAGACCCGGCCGCCGCCCCCTCGGCGGTGGTCGGTGCAATCCGGTCCGATCCCCATCTGACCGCGCAACAACGCAGGGCCCTCGAGGAGTCGTACCTGGCTTTCCGCGAGGTCACCATCGAGCGACGCCGAGTGAAGGGCCGCCGGACCGGCGGCACCGCCGCCGACGTCTCCCCCGCCAACGAGGACTGAGGAGAACGTCTTGACCACCAAGAAGAGCAGCGCCAAGGACACCGGCGCGACGGACACCGCATCGGACAAGCTGCCGCCGCAGCTCAAGCCCGCCGACACCTCCGCCTGGGACGAGGTCGACCGCCGCGTCCGCCAGCGGATCACCGAGGTGCTGAGCCAGGCGGAGGGCGCCTACTCCGCGACCCCGCTGGGCAGGCTCGACTCGATGGATGCCCTCCCGGCGTTCACCCGCACCGCGTTGTCCATGGCGTCCGAGCCGACGACGGCCATGCAGGTCGGCACCAACTACGCCACCGGCATGATGCGGGCGATGCTCGCGGCGGGCGCGCGCACGGCCGGCGCGAAGGTCGACGGCCCGATGCCCGAGGGCAAGGACAAGCGGTTCGCCGACAAGACCTGGTCCGACAACGCCGGCTTCTGGCTGCTGCGCCAGGAGTACCTGCTGTGGGAGAAGGCGATGCAGGAACTGGTCGCCAAGACCAAGGTCGACGACCAGACCCGCCTCAAGGTCGGCTTTCTCACCCAGGCGATGGTCGATGCGCTCGCCCCGACCAACGCCTTCCTGACCAACCCGGACGCCATGCGACGGGCCATCGAGACCGGCGGGCAGTCCGTCGCCAAGGGCGTGCAGAACCTGCTGCGTGACCTGGCCACGAACGGCGGCCAGCCACAGCAGTTCGCCGAGGGCGTGTACGAGGTCGGCAAGAACATGGCCGTCTCGCCCGGCAAGGTGGTGTTCCGCAACGACCTGATGGAGCTCATCCAGTACGAGCCCACCACGGAGAAAGTGCACGAGATCCCGCTGCTGTTCAGCCCGCCGTGGATCAACAAGTACTACATCATGGACCTCTCGCCCGGTCGGAGCCTCGTGCAGTGGGCCGTCGACCACGGTCACACGGTCTTCCTGATCAGCTACCGCAACCCGGACGAATCCATGCGCTCGGTGCACATGGACGACTACCTGCTGTCCGGCCCGATCACCGCTCTCAACGTGATCCGCGACATCACCGGCCAGGAGAAGGCAAACCTGCTGGGCCTGTGCCTGGGCGGCACGCTCACCATGATCACGCTGGCCTACCTGGACGCGATCGGTGACGAGCGGATCAACTCCGCGGCCTTCCTCAACACGCTGACCGACTTCAGCGAGCCCGGTGCGCTGGGTGTCTTCACCGACGAGGGCACCGTGTCCAAGCTCGAGGTCTCCATGAAGAAGACCGGCTTCCTGCCGGCCGAGAACATGGCCAAGACCTTCAACCTGTTGCGCGGCAACGACCTCATCTGGAACTACGTCGTCAACAACTGGATGAAGGGCGAGGCCCCGCCGGCGTTCGACCTGCTGTCCTGGAACAACGACTCCACCCGCATGCCGGCCGAGATGCACTCGTTCTACCTGCGCACCTGCTACCTCGAGAACCGGCTTGCCCAGGGCAAACTCGAGATCGCCGGCCAGTTGCTGAACATGCACCAGGTCGACCAGGACCTGTACTTCCTGGCCGCCGAGCAGGACCACATCGCGCCGTGGCGCAGTTCCTACATCGGTGCCAGACTGCCGTCGGGCAACGTGCGGTTCGTGCTGTCGAACTCCGGCCACATCGCCGGGATCGTCAACCCGCCGAACCCGAAGTCGAAGCACTACGTGGGCGCCACCGACGAACTGCCGGAGAACCCGGACAAGTGGCTGGAGACGGCCACCGCTCACAACGAGACGTGGTGGGAGGACTGGGCACGGTGGATGGAACCGCGCTCCGGCGCCCTCATCGATCCGCCCCGGATCGGCAGCGAGTCCAACCCCGTGCTCGGTGACGCGCCGGGAACGTACGTCTTCGGCAAGTGACCCGCGCCAACCGGGTCACCACCAGCCTGATCACCACCAGCGCTTGATCAGCAGTCCCCCAGCAAGCACTCCCCGTCGCACCACCGAGAAGAAGTCGAGGTCCCATCGTGTCGGAGTACACCGTCAGCAAGGCCATTGTCACCGGAGCCGCCCAGGGCATCGGCGCCGCGATCGCGCACCGCCTGTCCAGCGAGGGCCTGACCGTCAGCGTCCTGGACATGAACGGTCCGGGCGCGAAGGAAACCGCCGAGAAGATCCAGGCCGAGACCGGGAACCCGGTGTACGGCATCGCCTGTGACGTCAGCAACCGCCCGAGCCTGCACGCCGCGTGGGCCGAGGCCGCCGAGAAGATGGGCGGCCTGGACACCTACGTCGGCAACGCCGGCATCACCCGGGACAAGATGTTCCACAAGCTGACCGACGACGACTGGGACAAGGTCATCGCCGTCAACCTGACCGGCACCTACGAGGGCATCAAGGCCTCCGCGCCGTTCCTGCGCGTCCCCGGCCCCGGCCGGATCGTGCTCATCTCGTCACTGGTGGCCAAGATGGGCAACCTCGGCCAGATGAACTACATCGCCTCCAAGGCCGGCGTCGTCGGTCTGGTCCGCTCCGGTGCCACCGAACTGGCCCGCTTCGGCACGACGGTCAACGGCATCCGCCCGGGCTTCATCGAGACCCCGATGACGGCCGCCATGACCGACGAGGCGAAGAAGGCCCTGACCCGCAACCCGCTGGGCCGCGCGGGCCAGCCCGAGGACATCGCCGGCGCCGTCGCGTTCCTGGTCTCCGAGGACGCGTCGTTCATCACCGGCGCCATCATCGACGTCAACGGCGGCGAGATCTTCGCCTGATCGGCAGGCCGGCCCTGCCGGCCGGCACATGCTCGCGACGATGCCCGCCCGGTTCCCTGGAACCGGGCGGGCATTGTGCTGTTCGGGTCCGAGCGGCCGGGCCGCCGGCAGCGATCAGCTGAACGCGGTGGAGATCCCCTCGGAACCGGTCTCCCGGGTGTCCTGATGATCCTCGGTGGCGACCTTGTCGTGCCGCTTGGTCTGCGTCACCACCACCGATGGGTCGATCGTCATCACCGTGTAGCCACCCACCGAACCCGCACCGAACCCGGGCGCGAAGATTTTCATCGGGCGGTCGATCTTGCCGTCCTCCACCGCGTCGGCGATGGCAATCGGGATGCTCGCGGACGAGGTGTTGCCGGCCTTCTCGATGTCGAAGTAGATGAGATCAGCCGACAGGCCGGCCTTCTCGGCCAGCCCGATGACCATCGTCTTGTTCGCCTGGTGCGGCACCACCAGCTCGACCCGCTCCCACGCCGAGCCCTTCTCGCCCAGCGGGTCCGGCTGATCGCCGAGCTCGGTGATCATCTGCTCCAGGTATCGGCCGGCCAGCGCCTTCACCTCGGGGCCGAAGACCGTGATGTTGTTGTCGAACGCCGCGTTCGGCCAGATGATCGAGTTCACCTGGCTGACCGGTCCGCTGGCGTAGGTCTGCATCAGATCGATGTCGGTGTCCTCGCCCTCCTCGGCGGGAGCCAGCACGATCGCCGCGGCGCCGTCACCGAAGATCATCCGCGACGGCCGGACGGTGCCGATCTTGTCGGAGAACTTCTCCCCGCAGACCACCATCACCGGCCGGTTCACCTCCTGCAGCAACCGGATCGCCTCGGACAGCCCGTACGGCAGGCCCGCGCAGGCGGCGACGATGTCGGCTGACATGTGCGTCTGGTACATGCCCAGTTGCCCGGACAGCCAGGTGGCCATCGACGGCATCGACCGGTGGTTGGTGCAGGAGCAGAAGATGACGGCGCCGATCTCCTCCGGTTGCCGGCCGGACCGCTCCAGCGCGGCGATCGCCGCGTCCAGAGCCAGCTCGTCGAGCCCCCGCTCGGTGTACATCCGGGTCTCGATGCCGGTCTTGGCGCTGATCTCCTCGGCCGTCATCGGCGACCAGCAGTACGCGGAGTTGCGGATCAGGTCGTCGTTGGAGCACAGGATCTCGCCGCGGACGACGGCCAGCGCCTCGATCTTGGGCAGCACCGTGAACTGCTTGCGGACGTCGATCGCCGGGTACGGCCGGATCGGCTTCTTGGTGACCACTTCCGGGGCGAAGGAGGCGACCCGGGTGCCGGTCGACGGCCGCGGCGCGCCCTCGGTGACCTTGTTCAGGAACCGGCTGACCTCGCTCGACTTGGGCCGCATCAGCACGACGACGTCGTCGTCGGTCAGGTCCTTGATCGCGGTCAGCTGCACGTCGGCTCGGTCCCACGGGTACTGGTTGTGCAGCACCATCGCCCAGCGGTGCAGCGCCTCCAGTTCGGCGACGTCCTCCTGCACGTCGACGATGTCGGAGAACGAGAACGTCGGGTAGTCCGGGTCGTAGGTGCGCAGATGGAACGTGAGCTGGCTGGGGTCGGCCAGCGCATCGGCGACGGTCGGCCGGATCGCCTCCAACGCGCTCGCGTGGTGCTTGCGGTTGCCGAAGACATCGAACAGCATCGCCCAGATGCGGTCCTCGGTGTCCGGGTCGCTGCCCGCGGGCAGCTCGGCGTACGCGCGCTGCACCGCACCGACCTTGGTCTCCTTGTCCAGCCACGGCGTGACGAACGGCAGGTACAGGTCCTTGCGGGTGCGCGGCACGTCCCGCCAGCGGGTCGGCACCTTCTCGTACATCGTCATCGCGAAGCGATTCACCCAGAACAGGTTCAGGGCGACGTCGCGCATCAGGTGCACGCGGTCCGGGTAGCGGCCGTCCTTGATCCGCTCCCCGATCTCGGTGCCCGACGGGGCCTTGGTCTCGAAGTCACGCCGGATCACCTGGTCAAGCTGTTCCTCCGTCTCGATGACGGAGAAATCCAGATCGGGGGTGAAGTTGGACGGGAAGACCAACTTGCCGTGCCGATTGAGGACGAATGGCTGCATCACGGACTCCCTTTGCCGAACCGGGCACCACGCGCCGCACGAAACGAACGGCGGTCGGACGACCGCTGCGCGGCGCCTGCTGATGCCTTCGGAAGTGCCCCATCCTGCCGCACCGCAAAACCCCGCGCAGCCCCGCCCCGGCGGTCGCTCCGCGCCCGGGGAACGCGGTGACCCCCACCACCCCGGCGAGGCGCCGCTGAGGCAGAATCGGCCGCGACCTCACCCGGCGACCCTGGAGGACTTGAATGACCGCACCCGCATCGGACCGCGCCGGCACCGCCGGTTTCGGCAGCAAGCTGGGCGGCCGGGTGGCGCTGGTCACCGGCGGCAGCCGCGGCATCGGCGCCGCCATCAGCCGGAGCCTGGCGAATCAGGGTGCGACGGTCGCCGCCGGCTACGGGCGGGACAAGGAGCACGCGGAGCGGTTCCTCGCCGAGATCCGGGCCGAGGGCGTCAAGGGTTCCATCCACCAGGGCAACATCGGCAATGCCGACGACTGCCGTCGGGTGATCGCCGAGGTGATCGCCGAGCACGGCCGGCTGGACATCCTGGTGAACAACGCCGGTATCACCGCGGACAAGACGGTGCTGAACATGGACGACGCAGACTGGGAAAAGGTGCTGGCGGTCAACCTGTCCGGCGCCTTCTACCTGTCACAGGCCGCACTGCGGCACATGGTGGAACGCGGCACCGGACGGATCGTGAACGTTTCCTCGATCATCGGGGAGACCGGCAACATCGGGCAGGCCAACTACGCGGCGTCGAAGTCCGGGCTGTTCGGGCTCACCAAGACCCTCGCCCGGGAAGCGGCTTTCATGCTGCAGAAGACCGGCAAGCTCGACCAGGAGAGCGTCGGCATCACCGTCAACACGGTGACCCCGGGGTTCGTGGCCACCGACATGGTCGGCACGATCCCGGACAAGGTGATCCAGCGGATCACTGACCAGATCCCGATGCGACGGTTCGCCCGGCCGGAGGAGATCGCCCGGGTGGTGCACTTCCTGGCCGCGGATGCCTCGGGTTACATCACCGGGCAGGTGTGGGGCGTCAACGGCGGCATGGACATGTAGCCGCCGGGCCTGCTCAGGCGGGGCGCTCCACCGGTTCCTGGTAAGCGGCCAACTGGTCGATCAGCACCGTCGCCTTCTTCAGCAGATCCCGGTCCTCCTGCGGCAGGTCGGCGAGTTGCTGTTCCAGCCACAGTTCGCGGGCCCGGACGTATTCCTGCATGCGGTGCGAACCCTGCGGCGTGATCTGCACCAGCACCTGCCGGCCGTCCCGCGGGTTCTCCAGTCGCTGCACCAGGCCGAGGCTCTCCAGGCCGGTCAGCACGCGGGTGATGGACGGCGGCCGCACCTGCTCCTTGGCCGCCAGGTCACCCGCGGTCAGCGGCCCGTCGCGCCAGATCACCGTCAGTGCTGAGAGCTGGGTCAGCGTGAGGCCGTCCGAGGGGGTTTGCTGCCGAAGGCGGCGGGTCAGGCGATGCACAGCGATACGGAGCTCGCTGGCCAGGGGGGCGACATCAGACACATCCGAAGGCTATCGCATTACCTCGCTAAACGACTGAAAAGGATTAAACGGACATATCTAAGACTTTTGTCGATCAACGGGGAAAGGGACGCGGCGGCTGATTTAAGCTCCTGACCGTGGCCGATCCGGCGTCGCCCGCCGACGCATATGTCCCGCCGGCGTTGCCCCCGGTGACGGCCGGGCTGTGGCACGTGGCGGTTCCCGGCACCGTTGTCTGGCTGGCCGCCACGATCGTGCTCGCCTTCTTCATCCCCACCCTCCAGGACCGGGACGCGATGATCTGGTTCTGGACCTGCCTGGCCGGCTTCGTGCTGGGGCTGATCGGGCTGTCGATCTATGCGCTGCAGCGCCGCGCGGCGCGGCTGGGCCGGCGCAGTGCCAATCAGATGGCGTTGGACGAACGGATCTGATTCCCGGCCGGTGTTCGCACGCTGTCCTCGGCCAGCGCGACCGCGTTCCCGGACGCGGCGGCGACGGCCAGGTGCCGCAGCTCCCACCTGCCCGCCGCCCACGCGGCGGCACGGCCGGCTCCCTCGGCGGAGCCGTCGGTCAGGGTTTGGCCACCGTCGACCCACCACCGGACGCGGGTCGGGGCGCCGTCGACCTCCACCGACAGCTCCGGTATCGCGGCGACGCGCACAGTGTCCGGGTCCAGACCCACGGCCTGCGCCGCACGGCTCACGCGGTCGACGGCACCGTCCGGTGGATTGCCGCCGGGCGCGTGCAGCCGGATGCGCGCCTCGGCGGAGGCGGGTCGCAGGTCCAGCACCCGTGACACCAGCGCCGGGTCGGCGCCGCCGGGCACCAACCGGTCCGGATCGAGCACCTGTGCGAGCCACGGCACGTCCAGCACGAGGGCGTCATCGGCGTCCCGGACGGCGCCGGACAGGGTCCGCACGCCCGACGGCAGATCCGGGTCGTCGACCTTGGCCAGTGCGGTGACGACGGCGGCGGTGACGGCCGCCACCCGCGCCGCCGGCACGGTCCGGGCCGGGTCGGCGAGCCGGTCGAGCAGGTCCTCCGCATCCGCCGCGGCGGCGCCGGCCAGATCCGCGCGCACCCCGATCGCGCGGGCCAGCCGGGCGTCCAGTGGCACGGGGAGCGGGTCGTACAGGCCGTCGAGCGCGGCGGCGGCGGGCAGCCGCCAGAACCCGGGCGGACGCCCGCCGATCCGGCCGTACCGGGACAGCCACCAGCCCGAGTAGGACAGCGGCCCCTGCAGCAGGCACTCGCGGGCGACCGGGTCGGCCGCGATGAGTTGCAGCGCCTGCGGCCAGCGGTCCGGGTCCACCACGTCCAGGTCGGCCAGCGCCGTCATCGGGCCGCGCAGCGCCGCCGGATCGGCCTGGTCGAGCCACTCGTCGAAGTCCGGCAGCTCCGGCTCGGTGGCGGGGTCCGCCGGGTCGTCGAGCAGCAGCACCGCGAAGCCGGACCGCACCCCCGCCGCAGCGAGCACGTCGGCGGGATACCGCTCGAGCCACTCCCGGCCGACGGAAGGACGGTCGGCGTCGGCGGCGAGCACCGACGAGAGCGGCGCGCCGGGCAGCAGCAGTTCCGGTGCGGGCCACGGCTGCCCGTCATCGGTGGTGAGGATCAGCTCGCCGGGTACGGCGGAGCCGGTCCCGCGGGCGGCCCGGCCGCCGGCGGCCAGCAGGTCGAGCACCACGATGGCCAGGTCGTGGACGTCCTCGGGGTCGGGGTCGACGTCCTCGAGGTCCGCCCGCATCCGGTCCAGCGCCGCGGCGACGGCCGGATCGGCGAGGACGGTGTCGGCGTCCGCCGGCCGGGCACCGAGGCGCCGCAGGTAGGGGTGGGCAGCGGCCGGGTCGACGATGCGCAGGTCCGGGATCGTCTCCGCGCAGCGACGGGCGAGCTCGGCGGGAAGGCCCGACCCGTCACCGTGGCGGGGTTCTCCGTCCGCCTCGGGCAGAGCCGCCGGCAGCAGACAGTCGCGGGCGCCGAGCACCCGCCGGCCACTACTGAGCGGCACCGGCAGGTCCGCCAGGTCGTCGGCGCCGGGCGGCCGTTCGGTGGTGGCCACCGCGTCGTAGAGCTGCCACCAGAACTCCGGCCCGCGGTCGATGGCGGCCATCGCGGTGCTGGCCTGCGCCCAGGTCAGCTCGCCGACCCCGATCCCGCGGAGCACGTCCAGGGCCGCCCGGGGTTGGGCCGGGAGCAGGCCGGGGACCGCCTGGCCGATCAGCCGGGCACCGGCGTCACCCAGGCCGGGCAGCAGGCAGGCCTGACCAGGCGGGACGAGGTCACCTGCGGCCGTGGTCAACAGTGGGGTGACGTCGATCCGGCGCAGGATCGCCTCGCGCAGGTTGCCGTCCACCGGCCCGGCGGGGAATCCTCCGACGGGGAACAGCGTCCAGCGCTCACCGGGTTCGGTGGCGGCGATCAGTTCGAGATAACAGTCGGCGGCCCGCTGCAGCAGGTGATCGCACAGCGGGCCGGGCGCGAGCCGGCGCCGAGTGTCGTCCACCGGGAACGTGCCGATCAGCCGGGCCGGGAGGGTGAGCGGCTCGTCGGTGGGAGTGGGTGCACCGACCGTCCAGCGGGCGGTTCCCGGGCGGCCGGTCAGGGGTGGACCGAGCGGGTCGGCAGCGGGATCCGTCGTGTCGAGCGGCAACGCCCACGTCACCTGCCAGGAGGCCCGGCGGCGCTCCTCCACCGGCCGGTCCGCGAGCAACTCCGGCGGCGTCGGCCCGGCCAGGCGCGCGGTGCGGTAGACGGTGGGTCGGCCGCCGTCGTCCAACACGGTGAAGCCGCGGTCGTCGGTGGTGCACCGGACGACCCGGTCGGGCAGGTCGATCTCGGTCAGCGCGGGCAGCGCCCAGCACAGGTCCGCTGCGGCGGCGGGGTCGTCGAGGAACCGCTGCACCTCCGAAATCGCGGTCGGCAGCAGCGGCAGGCGCACCTCGGTGGTGTAGCCGGCCGGTGGCGGCTCGGCATCGTCGGCCGGAAAGGGCAGGCGCAGCACCGGGACCGCACCGCCGCGCCGGGCCACCTCCCGGTCCAGCGCGGACACCCTCAGCCCCGCGATGGCGGCGGCCGTGGCAGCCGGATCGAACCGCACACCGCCGGTGCCGGACACCACCCGCGGCGCCGCGGACCAGGACAGCACCGCGGTGAAACCCACCCCGAAATGCCCGACGGCGCTCAGGGTGTCGCGCTTTGCCGAGGCACGCAGTGACGACAACGACGCCACCCCGTCCGCGGTGAGCGGCGCACCGGAGTTGGCGACCAGCAGTTCGCCGTCCCGCACCCGAAGCCGGATCCGCGGCGGCACCCCGTCCTCGACGGCGGCGTCGACCGCGTTCGAGGCGAGCTCCACCAGCACCCGGCCGGCGTACCCGCCGACGGCGAGCGCCTCCTCGGCGTTCGCGTCCTCGCGGAACCGCGCGGGAGACGCCGACCAGGCCTCCAGCACAACCCGGCGCAGCTCCGCCGTACCGAACGGGTCCAGCGGGTCGGCGGGCGGCGGCGCGCTCGTGACGGCCCCGCTCAGGATGTCGGGCGGTGCTCGTCCGCCGGTTCAAGGTCCCAGGCGACGTCCAGCTCGACCATCGGCTGGTCGTCCTCGGGTACGGCGTCCTCGGGTGCAGCGTCCTCGGGTGCAGCGTCCTCGGGTACGGCGTCCTCGGGTACGGCGTCGATCAGCTCGTCCAGCACCTGGTCGGTCACCACGTCGGCCAGCAGATCCGGGTCGGCGTCGGGCTCCGGGTCCGCGGCGGACCGGGTGCGCACGCCCGGTCGCGGGTGCACCTCGAGCACCAGCTCGTCCACGACGGTGTCGGTGCTGGCCGAGATCAGCGGTGCCTCGATCACCGTCTCCGAATGCGCGCCGCAGCCGTACCCGCCGTCCACCACCCGGCCGTCGGCGGGTGAGAACTCGTTGGCGCAGGCGCCGAAGGCCTGGCCCAGCAGGCCGGCCAACGGCACGTAGAAGGCGCAGCTGACGCAGGTCGCCGGTGCGGCGAGTGCGACGGGATCGTCCGGTCCGAACGACCCCTCGTGCCAGCGCTCCGCGGCGTCGTCGCGGCCCTCGCGGCTGAGCACGCGCTCACGGCCGAACCCGATCTCGAAGGCCACCTCGGCGACCGCCGGGTCGTCGGACAGCACGTAGCCGGGCACCAGCCGGATGTCGTCCGCGGGCGGTGGCAACAGGTCCGCGGGACCCAGGTCACCGGGGCGGATCCGCCGCTCCCACGGCACCCAGGCCGGCGCGAGCAGCGCGTCCTCGCCGGGCAGCAGCACCACCTCGCTGACGGTCGGTGCCGACGGGTCGACGAGCGCAACGGTGACCGACCAGTACCACCCGCGGTAGCCGCGGTCCCGGGAGGCGAAGGCTGCACTCACCGTGACGGCGTCCTCGACGACCGCGCCGAGGTACTGGCCGACCGACGCCTCGCCGCCCGCCTCCTCGACCGCGGCGGACCGGGCCAGCGACACCACGGTTTCCGCCGGGTTCGCCGCAGCGCCCGGGGTCAGGGGGTCGTCGCGACCGATCTGGGCAGGGTCGGCGGCACCGGCGGAGAAACTCACACGGGTCATGATGCCGCACCGGCCGCGCGGGGGCGGCGCGCCGGGCTGTTGGACGGGGTTACCGGGTGGATCGGGTGAGGGAGGATGGTGAGGTGAACCCGTCCGTGCCCCTCCCCGGTGACGGTGGCGAGCCATCCTGGCCGCCGCCCGATGCCGGCCGGGCCGGGACGCCCCGGGCTCCCCGGAACCAGCAGCAGGCCGATCCCGTTCCCGCGCACGGGGAGCCGGAGCCGGAGCAGCTGACGTCGCAGCTCCCGCGGCACCCGGACACCGAGCGGTTCCCCTACCCGGCACCCCCCGAACCGGCCCCGGCGCGCCGGCCGCCCGGCAATTCGTCCCGGCCGCCGGTCGCGCCCCCGGCCGGTCCACCGGTCGCGCCGCCGTTCGAGCCGCCGTTCGATCAGGACGACCAGCCGACCGACCCGTTCCTGGACGTCGGCGGCATCCGTGCCGGGCGGCCGCCCGCGCGTGACAGTGGCTACCGGCCGCCCGCCCGCGGCAGCCACCTGCCGCCGTACGCGGAGCCGTTCGGCAAGGCCGGCGGCCGGCCACCGGCGGCCGATGCGACCGCCGCCGCACCCGCCGCCGAGCCCCTCACCGGCGCTGCGACCGAAAAGAGCCCCGCCGGAACCGCCGCGAGCGCTCGCCGCACCGGTCCCCGCAAGCTGACGGTGACCAGGGTGGCGGCCTTCCGCAGCCGGGAGCTGACCACCCGCGGCGTGCAGATCTTCCAGCGCGCCGCCGCCGCCGACGGTGCGGACCGGTCCGGGCTGACCGCCCTCACCTACGCGGTGATGGGCAACTACGCCGTCGACGCCGCCCTCGCGGTCGCGCTGGCCAACACGCTCTTCTTCGCGGCCGCGACGGCGGAGTCGACCAGCAAGGTGCTGCTGTACCTGCTGATCACGGTGGCGCCGTTCGCGGTCATCGCTCCGCTGATCGGGCCCGCCCTGGACCGGCTGCAGCACGGGCGGCGGATCGCGCTGGGCGCATCGAGCTTCTCCCGCGCGCTGCTCGCCATCGTGATGGCACTGAACTTCGACTCGTGGATCCTCTACCCCTGCGCGCTGGGGATGCTGGTGCTGTCCAAGTCGTTCAGCGTGCTCAAGGCGGCGATCACACCCAGGGTGCTGCCGCCGGACATCACGCTGGTCAAGACGAACTCCCGGCTCACCGTGTTCGGGCTGATCGCCGGCGGCGTCGCGGGTGCGCTGGCGGCGGGTCTGTCATGGGCGTTCGGGTCGACCGGTGCGCTGATCTTCACCGCGGTGCTCAGCATCGTCGGCGGGTGGCTGTGCCTGCGCATCCCGTCCTGGGTCGAGTCCACCGCCGGCGAGATCCCGGTGGACGGCGTCGGGCCCAAGGCCAGACGCGCGTTCCCGCTCTCGGTGACGACGACGCTGTGGGCCAACGGCACGATCCGGGTGGAAACCGGCTTCCTGGCGCTGTTCATCGCCTTCGTGATCAAGAGCGAGTACTCCGAGTCCAGCGGCTTCACCCAGCTGCTGCTGCTCGGCATGGTCGGCGCCGCGGCCGGCGTCGGCGGGTTCATCGGCAACGGACTCGGTGCACGGCTGCCGCTGACCAAACCCGAGACGGTGTCGATCCTGTCGCTGCTGGTGACGGTGATCGCGACGCTGATCGCCGTGCTGATACCTGGTCTGGGCACCGCCGCGCTCGTCGGTCTGGTCGGCTCGACGGCGTCGTCGCTGGCCAAGGTGTGCCTGGACTCGGTGATCCAGCACGAGCTGCCGGAGGCCAGCCGGGCATCCGCGTTCGGACTCAGCGAGACCGTGCTGCAGCTGTCGTGGGTGTTCGGCGGCGTCATCGGTCTGCTGATCGGCGGGGTGTGGTCGTTCGGCCAGGACAGCGTGTTCTCGATCGGCTTTGCGGTGATCACGGTGCTGCTGCTGATCGGCCTGGCGCAGAGCTGGCTGGTGCGTTCCGGCCGCTCGTTGCTGCCGTGGCTGGACTACTCGAAGGTCAGCCGCCACTTCCGCCGCTCCAAGCGGTCTGCGGCCGACGCACCGACGACGGCGGGCCCGGGCGGTGCCGCGCCGAGGGTCGCCGGGCAGCCGGCGCCGCCGCCGACGACCGCCTGGCCCACCGGCGCCGCCCCTTACCAGGGCGGCTGGCAACCCCAGCCCGGCCAGTGGACGGCCGCCGGCCAAGCGCCACCTCCGGGCTACTCGGCCCCGCCGGCCTACGGTCCCCCGCCCGCCTACGGTCCCCCGCCCGCCTACGGTCCGCAGGGTCCGCCGACCCAGACGAGCGGACCCGGATACGGCTACCCGCAGTCCGGCCAACAGCCAGGCCCCAAGTCCGGACACCAGTCCGGACAACCGACCGCCGCGCGGCGGCCACCGCGCGAGGCCGGCACACCGCGGAAGGGAACCACCCCGTGAGCACCCGGAGCACCACGCACCGCCGCCGTTGGCGCCTGGCTGCAGCGATCGCCGCCAGCTGCGTCGTGCTCGCGGCATGCGAGGCGCCGAAGCCGGACGTCACGTTCTACGGCAACCGCACCTCGGTGGACACCGGCCCCACCCGGTGGTGCGACGTGGATGCCGCGGCCCAGACCATCAACTGCAGCGACACCCCGGAGGATCAGGTGCCGCGGCTGGAGCTGGCGGCCGGCGAGCCCGTGCAGATCAACGTGCCGGGCGCGGTCGGCGACAACCCGTGGGGCGTCTACTTCCGCTACCGCAACGCCGCGGGCGAACTCAACGACGGGCGCACGGAGGTGTTCACCGACGACCGGCTGGCGTACACCCTGCGGCCGTTCAACGAGCAGGACCAGCTCGTCTACGTCGAGGTGCAGTCCGGCTACATCCTGATGGGCGGGGCGCAGAGCGGGGTCGACTTCGCCGTCACCCAGAGCTGGTTGCTGCTGATCGATCCCGAGCAGCCGGCGACGGCCGAGACCGGCTGACGCCGGCCGCCGACCGGCCCGCAGCCAGCTGGCCGGGGCCCGTCAGGCGTCCAGTTCGTTCGCAACCGCGCGCAGCACCGACGCGATCCTTCCGCCCATGGCCCGGTCCGGGTAGCGGCCCCGGCGCAGGTCCGGCAGCGCCTTGGACTCCAACAGCTTGATCATGTCGTCGACGAGCCCGTGCAGTTCCTCGGCGGGTCGGCGGTGCGCCGCGGCCACCGACGGCGGCGCTTCCAACACCTTGACCTGCAACGCCTGCGGCCCGCGGCGGCCGTCCGCGACCCCATACTCGACCTTCTGCCCCGGCTTCAGCGTCGCCACTCCCGACGGCAGTGCGGAGGACCGCACGTGCACGTCGTCCCCGCCACCGTCCTGGGCGATGAACCCAAAACCCTTGTCAGCGTCGTACCATTTGATCCTGCCGCTGGGCACCCGACTCACCTGTCCTGATCTTGACGGGACAACCCGCCCAAAAGCGCCTGTGCCACACACTTTCTGGCCCGCGTCTGCGGGCCGGCGCACCGGTGGTCCAGTTTAGCCGCGCGCCGCGGGCAACCGAGCCAGCGCCGCCGACGTCACAGGGCCGGGCGCGCGATGCGCAACTATCCTCGACGGCGTGCCTGCTACCGCCGAACCGCCGCCCGCCGGCGCCCTCGGGGCCGCCCCGTCCGGCTCACCGCCCGCCGGCCGCGGCCGGCCCACCGGGCCGATCGCGGTGGGGGTGATCCTGTTCCTGATCGGGCTGGTCGCCGTCGCGGTGATCATGGTGCTGTTCGCCACCGGTTCCCACGACCTGCCGTTGTGGCTGAACCTGACGGCGATGCTCGCCCCCGTCGGCTTCGGCATCGGGCTCTACGGGATCGCCCGCGAGGCGCGCGCCGGCCGGGCCGAGCGGGCCGCGCGGGCGGCCGCCAGACAGGCACGGGCATCGGGCGCGGGACGGGACAGGTCGGCATGAGTCTGTTCCATCGCTCGCACGCTGCTCCCGCGGTGGTCCAGGTCGCCCAGCACGCCGACGACCTGGATCGTGCGACCGCGTTCTACACCGAGGTGCTCGGCCTGCCACTGATCGCCAGGTTCGGTCCGCTGGTGTTCCTGGACCTGGGCGGCACGCGGTTGCTGCTGGAGGAGGCGGCGCCGCCATCGCTGATCTATCTGCAGGTCGACGACCTGGCCGGCCGGCTCGACACGTTGCGCGCGGCCGGGGTGGACGTCGTCAGCGAACCGCACGACATCTTCACCGACACCGACAAGGTGTTCGGCGGCGATTGGCTGATCGAGTCGCAGGCCTTCATCCGCGATTCCGAGGGAAACCTGATCGGCCTGGTCAGCCACCGCAGCTGACTGCGGCGCGTCAGTGCACCGTCGCGACCAGGTACGACTCCAGCCACTGCGGGAAGCTGAGCAGGTCGGGCAACACCACGTCGGCGCCCGCCGCGCGCAGATCGTCCGCGCTGATCGGACCGGTGGCCACCGCCACCGCCAGCGCATCGGCCGCCCTGGCCCCGGCGATGTCGCCGAGATGGTCGCCGACGAACACCTCCGCGCCGAGCGACTGCAGGGCGGCCGCCTTCGCGGTGCTCCACAGGTCGCCGACCACCGCAGACACCTCGATGCCCAACGCGTCGAGGTGGGCGCGCGCGTTCGTCGCGTACTTGGCCGTGACGACGACCGCCTGACCGCCGCGCCGGGTGACCGCGGCGACAGCCTCGGCGGCGCCGGGCAGCGCGACGGTGCGCGGCACGACCAGTGACGGGGTGAGCTCCCGATAGCGGTTCACCAGGTACGCGATCGTCGCGTCGTCGAGGTGGTACCGGCTGAGTTCGTGAGCGAGCGGCGGACCCAATCGGGTGACGAAAGCCCGCCCGTCCAGCGGGATCCCGGTCTCGGCGGCCAGCACGTCGAAGACCTCGATCATCCCGATTCTCGGGTCGATCAACGTCATGTCGAGGTCGAAGCCGACGGTGAAACTCACCCGCCGAGAGTAAGGCCCTCCCCACCGATGCCCCGCGCCGGGAGACGTGCTGAGGCCTGACGGTGACCGAGATGTTACGCATCAGGTGACGGCCATCACCCGGCCTGACGACCCGACCGGGTGATAGGTGCCGGTACGCCCCATTCGGCACCGGGGCACACCGGCGCCGGAACCTACGATGAACCGGTGACCCGGCCCGACGATGCGAGTACCGCACCGCCGCGCTGGCTGGGGGTGCTGTCACTGGCGCTGCTGCTGACGTTCTGCCTGATCGTCGCGGTGATCACCTTCTGGCCCGGGCCACCGGACCCGGACGGCCAACGGGCGTTGCGCGCGTTCCTGCGGGAGGCCCATCTGCACGGGCTGCCACTGTGGATCACCTTCGGCAAGATCGAGTTCGGCTCCAACGTGCTGATGTTCGTGCCCATCGGGTTCTTCGGCGCGCTGGCGCTGCCGCGGTGGCGCTGGCTGATCATCCCGGCGGCCCTGCTCGCGTCCGGCTGCATCGAAGTGCTGCAGTGGGCGCGACTGCCGGAACGGGTGGGCACGCCCCGGGACGTGGTGGCCAACGGCGTCGGCGCGGTGATCGGCTACCTGCTCGCCGCGGCGGTCCTGCTGGCCCTGCACCGGCGGCGGCGGCGCTGGCAGCCGACGGCCCCGACGTTGCACGTGGCCTGATCGCCGGGCTTGCGGTTCAGCCGCCGAGCGGGTTGTCCGTCCTGCCGATCAGGTCGGCGATGGAGTTGATCACCAGGCTGGGCCGGAACGGGTACTGCTCCACGGAAGCCAGCGTGGAGATCCCGGTCAGCACCAGAATTGTCGCCAATCCCGCCTCCAGGCCGGCGATCACGTCCGTGTCCATCCGGTCGCCGATCATCAGCGTCGACTCCGAATGCGCGCCCATCGCCCGCAGCGCCGACCGCATCATCAAGGGGTTGGGTTTGCCGACGAAGTACGGCTTCTTCCCGGTCGCCTTCTCGATCAGCGCCGCGACCGCGCCGGCGGCCGGCAACAGCCCGGCCCGGCTCGGACCGGTCGGGTCGGGGTTCGTGGCGACGAACCGGGCGCCGGCCTCGATCAACCGGATCGCCGTGGTGATCGCCTCGAACGAATAGGTGCGCGTCTCGCCCAGGACGACGTAATCGGGGTTGCGGTCGGTCAGCACGTAGCCCGCCTCGTGCATGGCCGTGGTCAGCCCGACCTCGCCGATGACGAACGCGCTGCCGCCGGGCCGCTGCGAGTGCAGGAACTTCGCAGTCGCCAGCGCCGAGGTCCAGATCCGGTCCTCGGGGATGTCCAGGCCGGTGGCCAGCAGCCGGGCCCGCAGGTCACGGCGGGTGTAGATCGGGTTGTTGGTCACGACGACGAAGTTCGCCCGGCGGCTCGTCAGTTCGGCGATGAACTCGTCGGCGCCCGGGATGATGTGCTCCTCGTGCACCAGCACGCCATCCATGTCCATCAGGAACGACCACGGCGGCGGCTCCCGGTCCGCGGTGCGGTCGGCGGCGGCGCGATCGGCGGCAGTGCGATCGGCGGCGGTGGGAACGGACGATCTGGTCTCGGTCACCGGACCATGATCCCGTGCCGGGATCCGCCTGCACAGCCGGGCGGTCGCAGCGCGAAGGTAGTTCTCGCCGCCGATCCTTCCGGCCGTTACCATCCGGCGGGAACAGCGGCGGGGGGAAGGCGACGTGGGCGGAAGGTCCGGACCGGTAGCAGGATCGGTATCTCCCTCGCTGCGGGCCGTCCTGGAGGCCGTCGGGTCGATCGCGGCGGACCTGGACCTGCACGAGACCCTGCAGCGGATCGTGGACGCCGCGACCCTGCTGGCCAACGCGACCTACGGCGCCCTGGGTATGCTGGACGAGCGCCGCGGCAGTGGCGGGCGGCTTCGCGACTTCGTCACCTCCGGCATCACGCAGGAGCAGCGGGACAGGATCGGGCCCAGACCCGAGGGGCACGGCATCCTCGGGGTGCTGATCGACCATCCGGAGCCGCTGCTGGTCGACGACCTGTCCCGGCACGAGCTCGCGGCCGGCTTCCCCCCGCACCACCCGCCGATGACCACCTTCCTCGGGGCTCCCATTCGGATCGGCGACCGGGTGTTCGGCAACCTCTACCTGACCGAACGGCGGGGCGGCGGGCCGTTCACCGTGCACGACAGCGAACTGGTGGTCGCGTTCGCGACCGCGGCCGGCGTGGTCATCGAGAACGCGCGGCTGTACGAGGAGCAGTCGCACCGGCGCCGGTGGCTGGAGGCGGCCGCGGCGGTGAGCGACCGGTTGCTGGGCAAGGTCGGCACCGACCATCCGCCCGACGTCATCGTCGAGCAGGCGATGGCCGCGGGCGACGCCGACGGCGTCGTCGTGCTGCTGACGTCGGGCCGCGGAACGCTCCGGGTGACCGGGGCCGCCGGCGCGTTGATCGACCCGACCGCGGCCGTTCCCGACCCGGACGGCCGGACGCGCACCGGGCTGGAACTCGCCGAGACGGTGCTGCGGACCGGCACCTCCGTCACCCCCATCCCGTCCGGTGACCTGCTGGTCCGGCTCGGCGCCACCGAGCGGGTCGCGGGCGTGCTGTGGCTGCGGTGGTCCGGTGATCGGCTGGCGCGGGTGCCCGAGACCATCGCGGCGTCCGTCGAGCGGTTCGCGGAGCAGGTCGCGCTCGCGCTCGAGGTTGCGCTGGCCGAGGGCGACCGGGCCAGGCTCGCGGTGTTCGAGGACCGCGACCGGATCGGCCGCGACCTGCACGACCAGGTGATCCAGCGGCTGTTCGCGGTCGGCCTGACGCTGGAGAACACCACCCGGCTGGCCGCGGACCCGCGCATCGCCGGCCGGCTCAACACGGCCGTCGACCAGCTGGACGAGACGATCAAGGACATCCGGCGGACGATCTACGAGCTCGGCAATCCGCAGCGACCAGCGGACCTGCGCGACGAGGTGGACGTCACCGTCACCGAGATGCTGCCGTCACTGGGTTTCCACCCCAAGGTGCGGACCAACGGAGCGGTGCACAGCGGGGTGTCCGACCGGGTCCGGCCGCACCTGCTGGCCGTGCTGCGGGAGTCGCTGTCGAACATCGGCCGGCACGCCGGGGCGTCATCAGCGTCGGTGACGCTGGAGGTGACCGACGAGGTCGTGCTGACCGTCTCCGACGACGGACGCGGGATCGCCAACGACGGTCAGGGCACTGGGAATCACCGCGGCACCACCGAAAACCAGGGCACCACCGACCACCAGAGCACCACCGATAACCAGGGCCCCCTTCATGAGGGCAACGGCCTGCCCAACATGCGGGCCAGGGCGGAAGAGCTCGGCGGGTCGTGCGAGATCTTCCCCGGTCGGGACGCGGGCGTCACGCTCGTCTGGCGGGTTCCGGCGAACTAGGGACGGCGCGCCGTCACCCGGTCACTGCCCGTCGGGCAGGTGCCGGGCAGCGAACAGCGCGGCCTGCGTCCGGCGCTGCAGACCGAGCTTGGCCAGCAGGCTGGACACGTAGTTCTTCACCGTCTTCTCGGCCAGGAACATCGTCTCGGCGATCTGCCGGTTCGTCATGCCCTCCCCGATCAACGACAGCACCCGGCGTTCCTGGTCGGTCAGCGGTGCCAGCGCCGGATCGAGCTCCGGCCCCCGGCGCACCCGCTCCAGCACCCGGGCCGTCACCGCCGGGTCGAGCAGCGACTGGCCGGCGGCCACCCGGCGGACCGACTCGATGAGATCCGAACCGCGGATCTGCTTGAGCACGTACCCAGCGGCGCCGGCCATGATGGCGGCGAACAGCGCCTCGTCGTCGTCGAACGAGGTGAGGATCAGCGCGGCGATGTTGGGGTCGCGGGAGCGGATCTCGCGGCAGACGTCGATGCCGGAACCGTCGGGCAGCCGACCGTCCAGCACGGCGACCTGGGGGCGCAGCGCGAGGATCTGCGCCTGCGCATGCGCCACGGACCCGGATTCACCGATCACCTCGATGTCGCCGTCGCTCTCCAGCAGGTCTTTGAGCCCCAACCGGACGATCTCGTGGTCGTCGAGCAGATACACGGTGATCTTGTCGCTCGGCTCTGCCATCGGTGTCGTCACCTTTCCATCGTGCGGTGCGCTCGGATGAGGTCCCCAGTGGCACCGGGCCCGAGGACCCGGGACCTTGGTCCCGACTCCGGATCCATGCACCAGCACCGGCGACCCTGCCATGGCGCGGTCGGCCCACTGCACCCACCGGCGCTTGGTGCACCGGTCCGGGAACGGCGAAACTCCCGCCTGGCGGGCGTGGAGCCAGCCTAGGGCGGGAGTTTCGTCGACCTCAACACTGAGGTCATATGGCGGCGAGATCAACCGTGGAAGACCGGCGATCGGCCCGTGCGGGAGGTGTCTGTGCGGGCCGGGCCGGGTGAACCACCCGGCCGGCCCGGGTGGTCAGCGGAGCCAGGTGTTGTGGCCGGTGACCTTCGCCCACCAGCTGCCCAGTCCGAAGAACCGGCCGGCGGCGATGACGGCGAGCACGACGCCGGCGGCGGCGTAGATCCAGTGGTAGTCGATCAGCGGGTTGTTCGAGCCGGTCGGGTCGCCGGTGGAGGTGAACCGGGCCAGCGGCCATTCGGCGGCCCACATCATGGCCATCATGACGACGTTGGCGACGGCGGCGATCTTCAGGCCGATGCCCAGGATCAGCGCGACACCGATCGCGAACAGGCCCGCCATGAACAGCAGGTTGGCCCACCAGGCACCGGCGATGCTGTTGTAGAAGGACTGCAGCGGGCCGAAGTCGACATTGGCCAGGAAGCCCTTGGTCGGCGATCCGCCGTTGATCCAGGCGCGTTCGGACGGGGTGCCGTAGTTCAGGCCGAAGGTCTTGTCCAGAAACGCCCACAGGAACACGAAGCCGAGCGAGATCCGAAGGACCGCAACGGCGACGCCGCCGGCGCGGCTGATGGTGACGGTGGTGCCCTCATGCGTGGCCGTGGTGGGCTCGAGGGTGGAACTGGACATGGCCTATCTCCTGACTGTGACAGAAGTAATCCGACACGTTCATCGTTTCCGTAACAACAACTCGGGACATGAGCCGAAGGTCCTGACCCCGGAGGACCTGGAGCACAGATCACGGATTACCGTCCTGATCATGACGATGAGTTTCGGTGTCTTCATCCCGCAGGGCTGGCGAATGGACCTGGTCGGCATCGAGCCGGCCGAGCAGTGGAACACCATGTCCCGGCTGGCGGGGCGGGCCGAATCCGGTCCGTGGGCCTCGATCTGGGTCTACGACCACTTCCACACCGTGCCGCGGCCGTCGGAGGAGGCCACTCACGAGGCGTGGACGCTGATGGCCGCGTTCGCGGCCACCACCAGCCGGGTCCGGCTCGGCCAGATGTGCACGTGCATGGCGTACCGGAACCCCGCGTACCTGGCGAAGGTGGCGGCGACGACGGACATCATCTCCGGTGGACGGGTCGAGATGGGGATCGGGGCAGGCTGGTACGAGCACGAATGGCGGGCGTACGGCTACGGATTCCCGTCCGCGCCGGACCGACTGAAGGCGCTCGACGAGGGCGTGCAGATCATGCACCAGGCCTGGACAACCGGCACCGCGACGCTGGACGGAAAGTTCTACCAGGTGGACGGCGCCATCGTCCGGCCACTGCCGCTGCAGGAGGGCGGCATCCCGTTCTGGATCGCCGGGGGCGGGGAGAAGGTGACCCTGCGGATCGCCGCCCAGTTCGCCCGGTACACCAACTTCGACGGCACGCTCGAGGGCTTCACACACAAGTCGGAGGTGCTCGCCGGGCACTGCCGGCGGCTCGGTCGCGACTTCGACGCGATCACCAGGTCGGCGAACTACAACATCGCGATCGGCCGGGACGAGAAGGAGGTCCAGGACCGGCTGGACTGGTTGCGGGACAAGTACACCAAGCTCGTGGGCGCCGACCGGGCCGAATCCGAACTCCGCGGTTTCCTCGGCCTGCCGGGCGTCGGGACACCCGAACAGATCGTCGAGAAGCTGTCGGCCCTCAAGGCCGCCGGGATGACGTACGCGATCACCAACTTCCCCGAGCTCGCCTACGACACCTCGGGTTTCGAACTCTTCGAGTCGGAGGTCATCCCCGCGCTGGCCCAGCGGTAGGGCCGGTGGTCAGCGGAGCAGTGTGAGAATCGCGACGATGCCGCCCAACACCGCCAGCAGCACGACGACGGCGGCGATCCCGGACAGCACCAGCCAGGAATCGGCCGGTTCGCCGCGGACGAACCGCTGCCGGGGAAAGGCCAACGCCAGCACGGTGACCAGCACTCCGAGGACCAGGGCGACGTAGCCGACAGCCGGCACCCGAAGCCGCAGCGAGGTCTGGAACACCAGGAACGACCCGACGATGACACCGAGGCCGGTCCGCTGCCAGGCCAGCGCGGTGCGTTCCGGAGCGGCCCCGTACACCTCGGGCGGCCCGTCCGGCTGTCCCGCTTGCTCTCCCGGTTGCGCAGCCACCTCGGTCAGCCCTGGGTGACGGTGAAGAAGATGATCACCAGTGCGGCGACTAGCACCGCCCCGACCAGCCAGGGCAGCACGGTCGGCGACGGCAGCGGCTCGCCGGTGCGTAGCGCGCGTTCGGCCCGCCGCCAGGAGATCAGCGCGTTCACCGCGGTGCCGGCGCCGATGATGCAGGACAGCACCGCCACCACGTCCAGCCACGCAGGCAGACCGGCGAGCGCGGAGACGGACGTCAGTGCGATACCACCGGCGACGAACGCCAGCGCGGTGCGGACCCAGGCAAGCGCGGTCCGCTCGTTGGCCATCGAGAACCGCGGGTCCGGCTCGTCGCCGACGCCGTAGACGCTGCGCGGCCGGCGCGCCGGGCGATCGGGCCGCGTCGCGGATGTGCCGGACGGCGGGTCCGGCACCGGAGCGGCTGCGTCGGGCACCCGTCGAGCCTAGATCGCGCGCCGGGTCAGGGCCGATCGCCCGTCAGCCGTTGGCCTTCCAGATCGGCGTGGAGGTGGTCAACCGCCGCGACGCGGCCCATGTCCCGCTGTACACCCACAGGCGGCCGTCCTCCCGTAGGACCAGGCGCTCGAAGCCGCCACCTCTGACCCCGGACTGCCACTTGACGCTGCCGTCGGCGCCGCGGACGACCAGGTTGCCGTCGGCTCCCAGCTGGAGGTATGCACCGGGCGACCTGGTTCCGGTGGCGAACTTCACCGCGTGCGACGCGCTGTAGAGCACGAAGTTGCCGTCGTATTGCATCGCGGCGAAGTAGGCCCCGTTCTGGGTGCGCAGGACGCCGCCCGGCCGCAGTACCTGTCCCTCGATCATCTGGCTGTACGGCCCGGACAGCGAGCCCTGGAGCGCGGTCAGACCGGCATTGCGGCCGAACTTGGGCCAGCCGTTGTTGCCGAGGGTGCCGCCCGGGGTGGTGTACGAGCTGACGATGCCGCCGTTGCCGTTGTAGCCGGCGAACGTCACGCGAAGGCCGCCGGGATCCTGGGTGATGACCGGCGTGTTCTGCACGACAAGATTGGTGGGGATCGTGGCCATGATCGCCCGGTTACGACCGTTGAGGACCAGGAACTGCCCCTCCTTCGCCGGGATCACCATGTCCTGCGCGCCATCGGAGTTGAAGTCCGCCGTCGCGATCGACGTGCCCTGCGTGTAGGCGATGTTGGAGCCGTACGGGGCGAGCGAGGTGCCCGTGTGTGCCAGAACGCGGCCGTTGGTCGGGTCGATCACGTAGACCCGGGGGTACCTCATCCCGTCACCGCGAGTCATCGAGATCAACTGCAGGACCTGCGGTTTGCCGGTGCCGAGGACGTCGGCGAAGGTCGGGGACGTCCTGGCCTGACCGCCCAGATCGGGTGTGGCCCACTTGAATCCACATCCGGCGTCGTAGCCGACCACCTGGTTACCGCCGACCCCGTACTGGGTCGGCCCGGTGGAACCGAAGACGATCAGCGGCCGGCCGTTCACCTGCGCCACCGCGGGCGAGGAGTTGTTGTACCCGGAGGAGGCGTAGGTGCTGCCGGAGACGAGTTGGGTGGCGGTGCAGATCTGCTTGCCGTCGTAGGTCAGGATCCGCAGGATGCCGCCGTTGCGGTCCCAGGAGAACTCGGCGCTGGTGTCGCTGCTGGTGATGACCTGCGGACGGCCGGATCCGTAGAGGTCGGCCACCGCCGGAGTGGCCATCGTCGAATCGGCGTTCCGGACGCCCCAGAGCTGGCCGCCACGTCCACTGGCGTCGACGCCCCAGATCCATTGGCCCGATGAGCCGCCGAAGCCACGGATCGATGACCCGATCCAGGCCACCGTGAGTCCCGACAGCAGGAACCCGCCCGTGGCGGTGATCCTGGTGGTCGGGTTCGAACTCCACAGCAGCGCGCCGGATCGAGAGTACTTGCGGTACAGCGGGTAACGGTCCAGGCCGTCCTGCGCGACCGGCACGTACACGGACGTTCCGTCGCTGGACAGCGGGGCGCGGACCTGCGGTTTCACCGCGGACCCGGCCCCGGCGTTGAGCTGACCCCACCCCGGCAGCACGGCACCGGTGTCCAGGTCGAACGCTCGCAGGTCACCGGAGTTTCCACCGGCGACCACGAACGGATTTCCGCCGTTGTTGACCACCACCGGCGACGACTCGGCAATGAAGCCGCCGGCAGTGTGCGTCCAGGCCTGCCGGAAGGTGGGCACGGCCAACGACTGAGCAGCCTGAGCAGCCGCCTGGTGTTGGGCTCCCGCCTCCTGCCCTCGGGCCACGTCGAGCGGGCCGACCAATGAGATGACGAGCCCGGCTGCCACCAGCAGCGCAGCAGCCCGCGAGCGTTGACGCATGGCGTTCCTCTCGGCGAAGACCTATGCGACCAGGTCGTTGCGCAGGCCCAGGGCAACGGCGTGGGCACGGTCGTGCGCCCCGAGTTTCTGGAACAGCCGGCGCGCGTGGGTCTTGACCGTATCTTCCGACAGGAAGAGCTTGCGGCCGATCTCCCCGTTCGAGTAGCCGTGCGTCATTCCGCGCAGGATCTGCAGTTCGCGCTCCGTCAGCCGTGCGGTGACCTTGGCGGTCTCGTTCATCGGCGTCATCCGGCCGAAGGCGGCGGTCCGCTGCCGCGCGGGCGAGGACACCGGGTTGTTGGCGTCCCACAGCAGGAACCCGCGCGCACCGTTCGCGATCGCGGTGGCCAACGCCCGGGTGTCGTCGATCGACCCGTAGACGATGAGGGGGGCCGTCGGGTACCGGTCGAGCAAATGGTTGACCGCCTCGGCCCCCTTCACCTTGCCGTGCGTGATGCCGATCAGCACCAGGTCGGGCCGATGCGCCGCGTACTGGGCGAGGAGCTCCGGCCCGTCGGCGGAGGTGTCGATGTCGGTGGCGGTCGGTATGGCACCGGTCACCACCCGGGTCAGCGCCGCCCGCGCCGTCGGCCGCTCGTCACAGATGGCGATCCGCTGCACGCCGACCCACTTCAACGCCGGACTGGTCAGGTTCGACATGGACTCCCCCATTTGATGACGCGTGCCTTCCGACGACGCCTGGCCGGTGATCTCCGCGGCTGCGCGGCGGTCCCACGGCCTCATTTCGCCTGATGGTTACCTAGCGTACACGATCAACTACAGAAAGCGACGCAATGAATGAAATTCAGTCATGGTCGGCCCAGTGCGTGCGCTGGTTCGCGATGGCGACGGCCTCCAGCCGAGAGTGCGCGCCGAGCTTGTGCATGATCGATTGGATGTGATTGCGGGCGGTGGCCGGTGCGACGAACAGGGCCTGCGCCAGTTCGGCGGTGCTCTTGCCGGCGACCAGCAGATCGAGCACCTCCCGCTCGCGACTGGTCAAGGTGTCACTCACCCGCTTGCCCCGCTGCCCCATCCGCGGCATCAGGCGGCGAAGCACGTCCGGCGTGATCACCGGCTCGTCGTTCGCGGCCGCGCGGACGGCGGCCACCAGGCTCATCGCCCGCTTCCCCTTGGTGATGACGCCCACCGCCCCGGCCTCGATGGCGTTCATCAGCACGTCGTCGCTGTCGACCGCAGTCACCAGCAGCACCTTGGTGCCGGGACTCGCGACCAGCATGTCCGCGAGCACCGAGGTGCCCAGGCCGTCGGGCAGGCGCTGGTCCAGCAGCAGCACCGCGGGGCTGTGCCGTGCCACCGCGGCGAGCCCGGCGGCGCAGGTGCCGGCGATGTCCAGCACGGTGATGTCGTCGGTGGCATCCAGCGCGGCGGCGATGCTGTCGGCGACCAGGAGGTGGTCGTCGACGATCACGACGGTGATGGGCCGGGTGTGGCTGCCGGCGCCGTGAGGCTCGCCGGCGGGTACGGCGCCGGGGTCGACGCCGCTCATCGGATCGCAGGCTTCACGACGCACCCCGCTCTGCACGAATCAAGTGACTCACTGTGGTTGCGTCATTACTCTACGCGAATCATTGGGCCAAATGGCTCGTTCTGCGCACGCAATTGTCGCGCGAGTATGCAAATTGACGGGATCGCGCTCCCCGGCCAGCCGGACAAATCGCCGCTTGTGGTTGAATCGTGAGGCGCGACACAACCAGGTGCTCGTGCCGCCGGATGCGTTGCGAGACATCACCGATCGCGTGACTTCAGCGATCGCCCCACCGATCGTCCCGGTCGACCGCCCGGCCACATCCGTCACAGGAGGACACCGAATGTCAGAGCTGATCGTCATCGGGTACGACGACCACGACAAGGCCACCGCCGCATACAACGAGGTGATGGCACTGCAGGGCGACTTCGTCGTGGAGCTCCGGGGACTCGCCATCGTCACGGTCGACGCCGAGGGCAAGAGCCACGTGGAGACGCCGCAGAAGATCGTCGGGATGAGTGCCGCGTCCGGCGCTCTCTGGGGCATGCTGCTCGGCCTGCTGTTCCTGGTCCCGTTCGTCGGCCTGGCGATCGGCGGCCTGATGGGTGCGGTCTTCGGCAAGCTCGGCAAGACCGGCATCAACGACGAGTTCCGCCGTCAGGTGCAGGAGCTGCTCGAGCCCGGCAAGGCCGCGGTCGTCGTGATGGCGTCCAAGATCACCGAGGACAAGTTCGCCGACCGGATGAAGCAGTACGGCGGCACCCTGCTGAAGACCTCGCTGTCCGACGAGGACGAGAAGGAGCTGGCGTCAGAGCTGGGCGAGGGCCAGGCGGCCACCCCCGCGTCCTGACCGAATCACCATCGAAGGCCGGCCCGGCCACCGTCGGGCCGGCCTTCGTCGTGCAGGCGTCGTCATGTCGTGATTCGTCGTGTCGTGATTCGACGTGGCGGGACCGCCTCCGATGACGCAACGGTCAGTGGACGACGGACGGTTCCGGCAGCAGGCCGATGGACCGCGCCCGCTCCACGGCGGCCGTCCGGGACGACACCCCGAGCTTGTGGTAGATCGCGAGCGCCTGGGTCTTGACGGTGTGCCGGGACAGGAAGATCCCGCCGGCGATCTCCGGGAACGACAGCTGCGTCGGCAGGAACCGCAGCACGCGCATCTCGGCCGCGGTCAGCGCCGGGGCAGCCCCCGCACCGTCGGCGCACCGGCGGCCCAGATCGGCCCGAGCCGCGTCGAGCAGTTCGGGCAGCATCCCCGACTCCGGTCCGGTGGCGTGCGCCTGCCCGGCGTGGCGCAGCAGGCTGCGGGCCATCGGCAGGTCACCCAGCACGAGGCACGCCCTGGCCTGAAAGACGCTGCACAGCACGGTGATCCACGGCGCGACGCCGGCGTCGGCCGGCAACCGACGGGCGAGGCCGAGCGAGCGGCGGGCGGCGGGCAGTTCCCCGTTGGCGGCCTGGACCGCAGCGACGACGCTGTACGGCAGAGCGGTCAGCACCGCACCGTCCATGCCGCCGGATGTCAGTGCGTCCAGTGCCGCGGCGCCGGCGCGCACACTGTCCGCGGTCCGCGATTCGCGCAGTGCGACCCCTGCCGTCACGGCATGCACCAGGGCGGCGGCGAGCGGGCAGCGCAGGACATCGGCGAGTGCCGCGGCCTGCCGCAGCAGACGGTCGGCTCGGTCACGGTCGCCCGCGAGCAGCGCCTCGACGGCGGCACTCCAGCGGGCGAGCGACTGCCATGGGCTGACCGGGTCGAGGCGGTCGAGGCTCCGGACGGTCGGGGCGGCGGCCCCGGTGCGCACGGCGGCCAGCAGCCGAATCGCGACGGCGACCTCGCCACGCCGCCTTTCGACGCCCGCACCTCCGTCCGGCCGGTCCAGTCCGAGTTCGGCCAGCGCCGTCCAGCGCTCGGCGTCCGCGGCATCCCCGCCGAGGAATGCCGACCACGCGGCCGCGGTAGACAGTTCCACCGAGGTGGCGACGACCCGGTCCGGCAACGGACGCAACCACTCGGCGATCGAGAGCGGTGATCCGCTGCCGACGGCCGGCCCGGTCGCACGCCAGATCCACGGACCGGCCTGCGCGGGGTTCCCGGCCCGGACGGCCGCCGTGATGGCGCCCGTCAGGTCCCCGTCCGCTGCCAGGGCCGTCGCCGCCCTGCCGAACCACCCCGCCGATCCGCTCTCGCGGCGGTCGAGTTCGGACAGCAGCGCGGCCCGCAGCAGCGGGTGCCACGCGAAACGCCGGTCGCCCTCGTCGAGCGGCCGCAGCAGGACGTTGCCCCTGGACAGGTCACGCAACACTGCCCCACTGCCGCTGCTGCCCAGCACGGCGTCACACGTCGCGCCGGTGGGCTCGGGCAGCACGGCCGCGTGGGTCAGGAAGGTCAGCGTCGCGTCGTCCAGGTCGGACCACACCTGCTCCCGCAAATACTCCGCGACCGATCGGTCCCGCCCGCAAGCGACCACATCGAGGCCCGCGAGCCCGCGGGTGGCCAGGATGCCGGCGACCAGTGCGACACCGGCGGGCCAGCCCTGCGTGAGGTCGAGCACCGTGTCGATGGCGTCCGGACGGAGCCCACACCGGGCGAGAACCAGTTGGGTCTCGTGCCGGTCGAGTTCGAGGTCGGGAGGTCCGATCTCGCAGACATCCACCGCGTCCGCGCGCAGCCGGGCGAGTGGCACCGGTGCACCGGTCCGGCCCGCGAACACCAACCGGCAGCCCGGTGGCGTGGACCGTGCGAGCAGCGTCAGCAGCCGGGTGGCGGCGCGGCTGCCGATCAGCTGGACGTCGTCGAGCACGAGCACGAACGGAACCGTCACCGCCGCGAGTTGCTGGGCCAGCGCGGGCAGCACGACGCGGCTGAAGGTGGGTCCGGCGGTGACGGCCTGCAGCGGGGCGGACGTGGGCTGGACGCCGGCGATCGCGGCGGTGAGCCGGCTGCCGAGGGTCACCGCATCGTCGTCTGCCTCGTCCAGGTCGAGCCAGGCGAACGGGCGGCCGTCGGCGGCGGCCCACTGCCGCAGGACGGTGCTCTTGCCGTAGCCGGCGGGAGCGCGCAGCGAGATCACCGACGCGCGCGCGGCGCGCAGCCTGCCGATCAGCCGGCGGCGGGGCACCTCCGTGGGCGGCCGCTGCGGCCCCCGGGCACCGCTCACCGGGGCGGACGCCGGCAGCGCTGTCCCCGCGTTGCTGGACTCCGTCACGCGCGGAGTCTAAAACGGTAGAAACGGACCAATTCCCGGGCAACGGAGGCGGTCGATCACGACCGGGTGATCATGTCGCCGATGCCTCACGGGCTCGGCCAGACTGCTGACTGTCAGTACACCGACGGCGCGCCCGGCGCGGCCGGACAGTGGTCCAGCACCGTTGTGATTCACCCACCCGGAGCGTCGGCGCAGCGCGCCGGCACCGACGTCCAGCATCACCCGACCCCGGACCGCTCCGGAGAAGGATCCGACATGACGGCTCCACCGCGCCCGGCACCGCCTCCTTCCACACCGTCCGCCCCGTCTTCGGCCATGATCTCCCGGGGGGCTCCGCAGGTCGCCGACTTCGCCCGCCGCGTGCGGGCGGAACGGACCACATCGGCGGAACGGGCGGCGGCGGGCAAGGCTGTTCGGTCCGCGCTGCCGCTGGACGGGCACAGCGAGATCTCCCGCGGCGAACGCGCCGACCCGGTCCTGCTGCTGGAGGAGCAGTCCGCGACCAGGGTGCCGCAGCTCGTGCCGATCCGGCACGGCCGGATGTTGGCGACGCCGTTCACCTTCTACCGGGGCGCGGCCGCGGTGATGGCGGCCGATCTGGGTTCGACCCCCGACACCGGGCTGACCGTGCAGCTGTGCGGGGACGCCCACCTGAGCAATTTCGGCTTCTACACCACCCCGGAACGCCACCAGGCGTTCGACATCAACGACTTCGACGAGACCCACCCCGGGCCGTTCGAGTGGGACGTCAAGCGGCTGGCGGCGAGCGTGGCGGTGTCCTCGCTGGTCAGCGGGTTCTCCCCGAAGAAGGCCGCTGCTGCGGCGGTCGCCGCGGCCCGCGGCTACCGGGAGGAGATCCGCCGGCTCGCGCCACTGGGCAACCTCGAGGTCTGGTACTCGCACCAGGACATCGCCATGCTGCTGAAGGAGATCAAGCGTCGGGTCGGGTCCTCCGCGCAGAAGGACCTCAACGCGGGCCTGACCAAGGCCCGCTACCGGGACAGCATCGACGCCTTGCGCAAGCTGTGCGTGACCGTCGACGGGCAGGTGCAGTTCCGCAACGACCCGCCGCTGATCATCCCCGGTGAGGAACTGCTGCGGGCCTGGGGTGAGGACGTCGACGTCTGGTACCGGCAGATCACCGGCATGATCACCGACTACCGGGGCAAGCTGCAGTCCGACCGCCGTCACCTGCTCGACCAGTACGCCTTCGTCCAGCTCGGGTTCAAGGTCGTCGGCGTGGGCAGCGTCGGCACCCGCGCGTACATCGTGCTGCTCGACGGCGCCGGGCCTGGCGACCCGCTGATCCTGCAGGCCAAGGAGGCGTCCCGGTCGGTGCTGGCCGATCATGCGTCACCCGCCGCGGGGTTCGAGAACGAGGGCGAACGGGTCGTGCACGGCCAGCGACTCATCCAGATGACCAGCGACATCTTCCTCGGTTGGGAGCGGGTGCACGGCATCGACGGCCAGGACCGTGACTTCTACATCCGCCAGCTCCGGGACGGGAAGGGGTCGGTCGTCGTCGAGCACCTGGACCCACCGACGATGGCGTTCTACGCCCGGCTGTGCGGCCAGACGCTGGCCAGGGCGCACGCTCGGTCCGGCGACCGGGTGGCGATCGCCGCGTACCTGGGCGGGTCCGACGCGTTCGAGAGGGCGATCGGGCGGTACTCGATGGACTACGCCGACCGGACCGAACGCGATCACGCCGAGCTGCGCCGGGCCGCCGACGACGGCCGGATCCTCGCCCGGGAAGGGATCTGAGGGTTTCAGCCCGCCGGGTGCGGCTCCGGGACCGGGCCGGCGACCGGCACCCGATGGATGGCACCGGAAGTCTGCGACAACGGCGCACCGGCACCGGACCAGCGCCGGGCAATGATCTCCGCCGCGATCGAGATCGCCGTCTCCTCGGGCGTTCTCGCGCCGAGGTCCAGGCCGATCGGGGACGCCAGCCGGGCCAGTTCCGCGTCGGACAGGCCCGCCTCCCGGAGCCGGGCGAGCCGGTCGTCGTGGGTGTCACGGGAGCCCATCGCGCCGACGTAGGCCACCGGCAACCGAAGCGCGTCGACCAGCACCGGGACGTCGAACTTCGGGTCGTGGGTGAGCACGCAGATCACCGTCCGGCCGTCGATGGCGCCCGCGTCGACCTGTGTGCGCAGGTATCGGTGCGGCCAGTCGACGATCACCTCGTCGGCCTCCGGGAACCGCTTGCGAGTGGCGAACACCCCTCGCGCGTCGCACACCGTCACCCGGTACCCCAGGAAGCTGCCGACCCTGGCGACGGCGGCGGCGAAGTCGATGGCGCCGAACACCAGCATCCGCGGCGCCGGGGCGAAGCAGGAGACGAACACCGACAGCCCTTCGCCGCGGCGTTGCCCGTCCGGCCCGTAGGTCAGCGTGCCGGTGCGTCCGGTGGCGAGCAGGCCGCGGGCGTCGTCCCGCACCGCATCGTCAAGACGATCCGAGCCCAGGCTGCCGGCGGTGTCGGCGGTCCAGATCACCAGGTGCCGGCCGATCTGGTCCTCGCGCCCGGTGGTGATCGTGGCCAGCGCGACCGGTTCGCCCGCCTGGATCGACGCGGCCAGGGTCCCCAACTCCGGGAACGTCCGCTGCGACAGCGTCTCGACGAAGATGTCGATGATCCCGCCGCAGGTCAGCCCGACCGTGAAGGCGTCGTCATCGGAGACGCCGTAGCGCTGCAGCACCGGGCCCGGTCGCTCGCCGGTGATGACCGACGTCGCCAGCTCGTAGACCGCGCCCTCGACGCACCCTCCGGACACCGAACCGACCGCCGTGCCGTCCGGGCCCACCACCATCGCCGCTCCCGGCGGCCGCGGCGCCGAGCGGAACGTGCCGGTCACCGTGCCGAGCCCGACGGTCGCGCCGGCCTCCCACCACCGCAGCAGGTCCGGCAGCACCTCGCGCATCGCACGTACCTCCGGCTCGGCTGGGCATCGACTCAACGGTGACCAATCAACGGTGCCAACTCAACGGTGCCAACTCAACGGTGCCAACTCAACGGTGACCGGCTGGCCGGGACCGAGCCGCCGGTGGCGGATGCCGCCGAAAACGCCCCTGGGCAACCACCTGTTCGTCCACTATGACCCATTCGCCGATGTGCCTGAGCGCGGCTACGCTGGGTGAATGACTCCTGTCGCCCTGGGCATCCCGGGAGTGGGCGGGGGGCGGCTCCGGCCCGGGTTCGCGGACACCGCGGTCACCGGTGGTGTGCAGCCCGTTGTGGGGAGCGGGAACACTCCGGAGCGGGGGAACTCGCCGCTGCTGATCGACTCCCACGGCCGGCGTGCGCGGGATCTGCGGGTGTCACTGACCGACCGCTGCAACCTGCGCTGCACGTACTGCATGCCGGCGGAAGGGCTGGACTGGCTGCCGGGCAGTGATCTGCTCTCCGATGACGAACTCGTCCGCGTCATCGACGTCGCGGTGCGCACGCTGGGCATCGAGGAGATCCGGTTCACCGGTGGAGAACCGTTGCTGCGCAAGGGCATCGTCGATCTTATCGACCGGGTCGGCAGGCTCTCACCCCGCCCGGAGATGTCGCTGACCACCAACGGCATCGGCTTCGCCCGGCGCGCCGCCGACTTCGTCACGGCCGGGCTCGACCGGATCAACATCTCGCTCGACTCACTGGACCGGGAGACCTTCACCCGGCTGACCCGCCGCGATCGGCTGACCGACGTCCTCGATGCGCTCGCCGCGGCGGTGGACGCCGGCCTGTCCCCGGTGAAGATCAACACGGTGCTGATGCGCGGCGTCAACGACCACGAGGCTGCCGACCTGTTGCGGTTCAGCGTCGCGAACGGCTACCACCTGCGGTTCATCGAGCAGATGCCGCTGGACGCCGGGCACTCGTGGACCAGGGAGCGGATGGTCACCGCCGACGAGATCCAGGCGTCGCTCTCCCGGGAATTCACCTTGACGCCGCACTCCGGCGCCCGGCTCGGCGCCCCCGCCGAGCTGTTCGACGTCGACGGCGGCCCGGCCACCGTCGGCATCATCGCGTCCGTCACCCGTCCGTTCTGCGGGGACTGCGACCGCACCCGGCTGACCGCCGACGGGCAGGTGCGCACCTGCCTGTTCTCCCGCGACGAAACGGACCTGCGCGCACTGCTCCGCGGCGGCGGATCCGGCGAGGTTGTCGACGGGGCCATCGCCGACGCGTGGCGGACCGCGACCTGGGGGAAGCTGCCCGGGCACGGCATCGACGACCCCTCGTTCCTGCAGCCCGATCGGCCGATGAGCGCCATCGGTGGCTGACGTGACCCAGCCCGTTCTCGTCACTATCCGCTACTTCGCCGCCGCCCGAGCGGCTGCCGGCACCCCGGAAGAGACGATCCCGTTGGTGCCCTCGGGCGGCACCGGCCCGACCGTCGGTGACGTGCTGGACGCGGCGGTGGATCGTCACGGAGCGCAGCTGCAGCGGGTGCTCCAACGGTGCAGCTACCTGCTCGACGAGGTCGCCGTGCACGGCCGGGAGACCCCGGTGACGAGCGGACAGGCGGTGGACGTGCTGCCGCCGTTCGCGGGCGGTTGAGCCTCGATCCGCGGCGCTACGGACTGTGATCGCGCTTTGTGCGCGTGTCCGCTACCGCTCCCGTTGTGACGGCGTTACCGTTTCCGGTGCTGCTGCACGCGCCTGCGGTACGCAGGTGTCACGTCATCGACCAGGAGGTCCGCAGTGACCCAGCCCCCTCCCGGAGGTTCGCCTCCGGATCAACCAGATGCCGGGGGCCCGTCCGGCTCTTCCGGCCCCACCAACGATCCCGGCGGGTATCCGCCGCCGCCCGGCTACCAGCAACCTCCGGCCTACCAGCCGCCGCCCGGGCCGCCCCCGTCGTACCAGCAGGGCCCGCCGCCCGGATACCAGCCGCAGCAGGGACCACCGCCCGGGTACCAGCAGCCACCGCCGCCGCCCGGCTACCAGCAGGGCCCGCCGCCGGGGTACCAGCCACCACCCGGTGGGCAGAACCCCTACCCACCGCCACCCGGATACGGCGCACCGGCCGGTGCCCCACCCGGATACGGCCCGCCGGCAGGTGCGCCCGGCGCCTACGGCCCGCCCGGCCAGGCCGGCCCTGGCGGTGTCGCCAAACCGTCCTTCGACGCGTCGAAGGTGTCGGTCGCCGGCTGGGGCGTGCTCGCGTCATCGCTGCTGACGCTGATCGCGAGCTTCTTCAGCTTCTGGACGATCAAGTACACGGGCATCGCCATCGCCTCGATCGGCCTGAACGGCTGGTCGCTGTGGTGGTGGATCCCGGTGCTGCTCGCCGTCGCGGTCGGCGTGGTCTACGCGCTGCAGCTGTTCGACGTGCTCAAGCCGGGGCAGGTCAAGCCCGAGTGGCTGTTCTACGGGGCTGCCGCGTCGTTCGTGCTGATGATCCTCGTGCTGATCCAGACGTTCTTCTACGGCGGAGCGGCGTCCGACATCTTCGGCGACGTCGGCATCTCCAAGGGCCCGTCGTTCGGCGTGTTCTTCGCTCTGATCACCACCGCGGCGCTGACCTACTTCACCGCCCTGGCCGCGCAGGGCGCCGGATCGAAGCTGCCGTTCAAGGTGCCCGGCCCGGCCTGACGCAGCGCTTCGCTCCTGTTGAACAGTGGCCGCGACCCGGAGTTCGGGTGGCGGCCACTGTTGTGTCGTGGGTTCGCGCCGTGTTGTTCAGTTCGCGCCGTGACGCGAATGCGGCGACCGGCGGCTGCGTCGACCGGGGCTGCTTCGACGGGCTGCGTCGACCGGCCGGCTTCAGTCGATCGCCACCCCGGCCGCGGCCGGGACAGGCTCGGCCGCGCCGAGAGCCGGTTCGGCGGCCGGTTCGGTGGCCTGCCGCTCGAACTGCGTGCGGTACAGCTCGGAGTACAGCCCGCCCTGCTCCATCAGCTCATCGTGGCTGCCCGACTGCACGACCCGCCCGTTCTCGACGACCAGAATCTGGTCGGCGCTGCGGATCGTGGACAGCCGGTGCGCGATCACCAACGACGTCCGGCCCTGCAGCGCGGCGGCCAGCGCCCGCTGCACCGCGACCTCCGATTCGCTGTCCAGGTGAGCGGTCGCCTCGTCGAGGATGACGATGGCCGGCGCCTTGAGCAGCACCCTGGCGATGGCCAGGCGCTGCTTCTCCCCGCCGGACAGACGGTGCCCCCGATCGCCGACGACGGTGTCCATACCCTGCGGCATGGACCGCACCAGGTCCCAGATCTGCGCCGCACGCAGCGCCTCGATCAGATCGGACTCCTCGGCGTCGGGCCTTGAGTAGAGCAGGTTGCCGCGGATGGTGTCGTGAAACAGGTGGGCGTCCTGGGCGACGACGCCGATCGCGTCCCGCAGTGACTGCAGGGTGAGATCGCGGACGTCGATGCCGCCGACCCGCACGGATCCGGAGTCGACGTCGTAGACCCGCGGCACGAGCTGGGAGATCGTCGTCTTCCCCGCACCGGACGGCCCGACGAGCGCGACGAGCTGCCCGGGCTCGGCACGGAAACTGACGCCGTGCAGGACGGGATGGCGCGGGCTGTGGTCCGGGATCGCCAGGTCCTCCAGAGACGCCAGCGACACCTCGTCCGCGCCGGGATAGGCGAAGTGCACGTCGGCGAACTCGACCGACTTCGTGCCTGCCGGCAGCGATCGGGCGTCCGGCTTCTCGACGATCAGCGGCTTGAGGTCGAGCACCTCGAAAACCCGCTCGAACGAGACCAGCGCGCTCATCACGTCGACCCGGACGTTGGACAGCGCGGTCAGCGGGCCGTACAGCCTGGTCAGCAGCAGCGCCAGTGACACCACCGCGCCGGGTTCGAGCGAGCCGTTGATCGCAAGGGTGCCACCGAGGCCGTAGGTGAGAGCTTGCGCAAGGGCCGCGACCAGCCCGAGCGCGACGATGAACACCCGTCCGTACATCGCGGTCGTCACGCCGATGTCGCGGACCCGTCCGGCCCGGTCGCTGAACGACTCCGCCTCGACCTCGGGGCGGCCGAACAGGGTCACCAGCAGTGCGCCGGACACGTTGAAGCGTTCCGTCGTGGTGGCATTCATCGACGCGTTGAGCCCGTAACTCTCCCGGGTCAGCGCCTGCAGCTTGCGGCCGAACCAGCGGGCGGGCAGCACGAACAGCGGCAGCAGGATCAGCGAGAGCACCGTGACCTGCCAGGACAGCGTGAACATCACGATCGCGGTGAGGATCAGCCCGATCACGTTGGAGACGATGCCCGACAACGTGGAGGTGAACGCCTGCTGCGCGCCGATGACGTCGTTGTTGAGACGGCTGACCAGCGCGCCGGTCTGGGTGCGGGTGAAGAACGCCAGCGACATCCGCTGCACGTGCTGGAACACCTTGGTGCGCATGTCGAAGATGAGGCCCTCGCCGATCCGCGACGAGTACCACCTGGTGCCGAGCGACAGCAGCGCGTCGAGCACGGCCAAACCGGCGATGACGCCGGCGAGGATCAGCACCATCCTGACCGTGCCGCCGAGGCTGATCTCGTTCACCACCTGGCCGGCGAGCAGCGGGGTCGCCACCCCGATCACCGACGAAACGATCGTCAGCAGCAGGAAGATCGTCAGTTCCTTGCGGTACGGGCGGGCGAACGACGCCACCCGGCGCAGGGTGCCCGGCGCGAGCTTCTTCTCCAGCACGGAGCGGTCCTGATGCATCATCCGGCGGGCACCACCAGCTGGTGACGTCATGGGCAACCTCCTGGTATCCACCTGCTCAACCAGGAGGTTGCCACTGTGCTTCCCCGCCCGGCCTGCCGCGACCCGGATTCCGCCACCGGTGAACGGGCGGGCCGCGTGGCGGCGCGGGGCTCGTTCGGTGGCGCCGACCACTCAACGGCGCGACGCGCTCGCCCCGCGGCCGCAGTCCGGGCACTGCCCACGCCGCCGCAACCAGTAGCCGATCGCCGCCGCGGCCAACGCCGCGCCCCAGAGTGACCAGAACATCTCCGGCAGCCAGGCCGCCACATCCGCGGTGCCACCGAAGGTGTCGGGGATCCGCCCGGTGACGGCGATCCGCAGGAACATCAACCCGGCGGAGGTGGTGATGACGGCGACGAACAGCGCCGGGACGACGGCCACCGGGATCGGCACACGGCGCCCGCGCAGCCCGGGTATCCAGCGCGGGAACACCTCCCCCCAGGGCCGCACGAGACCCGCCGTGAGCACAGCGCCGCCGACCGCCAGCGTGCCCAGAAAGGCCCCCATCCAGACGCCGGCACCCAGCTCGTCGAGCAACGACTGACGCACACCCAAAGGGATCCCGAGCGCCCACGCCCAGCGGGTGGCCGCGTACCCGACGGGAATGACGATCGCCACGACGGTGGCCCACCGGCCCCAACGCACCGCGGCCGCCGGTGACGTCCACGCCGACGGCCGGTCGGCGCGACCGCACCGCGGGCAGGCCGACCTCAAGCGGCGGCGGAATCCGACCGCGGCGGCGGCGAACGCGAGACCGGCGATGGTCATGGTGAGCATCGCGACGGTGACCGGCGTATACGCATCACCCAGGGTGTACGGGCTGTCCTTCTCGAACAGCTGACGGGCCAGCAGGACCGGGGTGTACCCGACGGTCGCGATCACCCGGTAGTCCGGCAGCAGCACGGCGAGGACGAACGCCTGCACCGCGGCGAGCACCGTCACCACGGCGCCGAGCCAGGCGCGCCGAGCAGTGAGTGGGCGGCCGCGGGACGGCGGACGGATCGTCGCCATGACCAACACCAGGATGACGCCCGCGGCGGCCACCACTGTGATGATCAGGGCGGATCCGCGGCCGCCCGCTCCCGTGAGCAGCGAGGTGAGCTCGCCGTCCACGTCGACCGCGGGGTCGAAGGGATTGCGCAACCAGACGTGGTCCAGGACGGGCCAGTCGGCGAGCCAGCCCACGCCGCGAATCAGAAACACCACCGACCACGCAGCGGCGACGGCCAGTGCGGTGGTCTCCCAGCGGGGGCGGCGGTGGGGGTTGTGCGTGGCGGCGCATTCCGGCCGCGGTGGCGTGGTCGCGGGTGAGGGTCCTGCCCGCCGTCCGGTGAGATTCGGCTGAGTGCCCGGGATCCGGGGTTTTCGCCCGAGCGCCCGAACGGCCGCGGGTCGCGGTCCGGCAGCCTGCTTGTCGGGCGGCTCGGATTCCCGTGGGCCGGCCGAAGACGGCTGGTTGCGAGATGTGGTCATGAAAGTCCCTCCGGCGGTTGACCTTGTGAGACTGTCGCTCGGCCCGCCGCATTGCCTCCTGCGCAGGTCGCGATCGGCCTCGTCCGTAGGGATGAGATCGAAACCAGCCCGTCGCTTGTTGAGCACGGGGGCTGCGATGGGCTCAGCGCGACGGTCGGACCATCCCCGACTCGTAGGCGACCACGACTGCCTGCACCCGGTCCCGGACCTCGAGCTTGCGCAACACATGCCCGACATGTGTCTTCACCGTCGTCTCGGACAGGAACAGCCGCTCCGCGATCTCGGCGTTCGACGCCCCGGACGCCAACTCGCGGAACACATCCCGCTCGCGACCGGTCAGCGACTGGATCGCGCCGGCGTGCCTGGCACTCGGTGCGAGCCTGCCTGCGACGTGATCGAGCAACCGGCGGGTGGTGGACGGTGAGATCACCGCGTCACCGGCGTCGACGCTGCGGACCGCGCCGACGATGGTGTCACCGGAGGCGTCCTTGAGCAGGAACCCGCTCGCCCCGGCCTGCAGGGCGCCGAAGGCGTGCTCGTCGAGGTCGAAGGTGGTCAGCATCAACACTTTCGGGCGCGGCCCGTTGGCGACGATCCGCCTGGTTGCCTCGACCCCGTCCAGCACCGGCATCCGCACGTCCATGATCACGACGTCGGGCGTGGTCTGCGCGGACAGCGCCACCGCGTCCAGGCCGTTGGCGGCCTGCCCGACGACCTCGATGTCGGGCTGGGTCTGCAGCATCATCACCACGGCCGAGCGCAGCAGTTCCTGGTCGTCGGCCACCAGGACCCGGATCGTCACGTGGGTTCACCGACCACGGACCGCCGCGCCGGCAGTGATTGCGCCGCAACGGGAGTCGGCCGGTCGGGGTGCGCTGCGGCAGCGCTGTGCGTCCGGGCATTGTCGGCTGCTGCGGTCTGCACGGCTGTGCCCGTCTGAGCCGCGCTGCCGGGGGGCACGGGATGCAGGTCGGCCGATGCCGCCGGAACGTCCGCCGCGCGGGCAGCGAGCTGCGCAGTGACGGCCCAGCCCCGCCCGTTCGAGGGGCCCGCGGACCAGTGGCCGCCGACCGCCTGAACCCTGGCGCGCATTCCGGTCAGCCCGCCACCGAGGCCGTCGGAGTCACCGGAACCGATGCCGTCGTCGGTGACCGTGACGGTCAGGCCATCGGTGGAATCGACCATGACCGCAACCTGTGTCACCGGTCCGGCATGTTTGATCACGTTCGTCAGCGACTCCTGGACGACCCGGTAGGCGACGAGTTCCTCGGCGCCGGTCCACCCCCCGTCCGGTCCGATCCGGTGCAACCGAACAGGCAGCCCCGTGCCGGCCAGCCGATCCACCAGACCAGGGATGTCCCGCAGACCCGGTTGCGGGGACGCACTGTCGTCACGGTGGGGACGCTCGTCCTGCGGGGTCTCGGCGGGTGGTTGCCGCAGGACACCGAGCAGCGCCCGCATGTCGGACATGGCTTCCCGCCCGGTGCTGACGATGACCGGGAGAACCGCCGCCCCGCGTGCGGGATCGGTCACCGCCGCCATCCGGCCGGCTTCGGCCTGGGCAACCACGACGGCGAGCGAATGGGCGACGACGTCATGCATCTCGGTGGCGATCCGCGCTCGCTCGCGTTCGGCGGCCTCGCGAAGGCGTTGTTCGCGGTCCGCCTCGGCCCGCCTGGCCCTTTCCGCCAGGGCCAGCACGCTGTCCTGGCGCAGTTTCCGGAAGCGCCCGAGACTCCACGCGGCGATCACCACCGCGCCGAGCGCCCCACCGATGATGACGGCGATCGGCCATCCCGCCGGTACCACGGCCGACATCACCTCCGCGGCTGCCAGTCCGACGGTGGTCACCGCGGCGCCCAACACCGCAACGAGCAGGGCACCGAACGGTTGGCGCCCCGACCCATGGGCGGCGATCGAGTACAGCAGCACGGTGAACACCAGGGATGACGGCAACAGGATCGCCGGGACGTCCGTGGTGTCACCGTTCATCACCACCCCGGACAACGGCGGCGTCACCACCAGCATCAGCATGGCCGCGCAGCACGTTCCGTATGCCGCTGCCGGTAGCCACCGGCGGACCGCGACGGTCGCGTGGGCGACGACAAAGGCTGCCAGCACGGCCATCTTGACGGCCGCTGGGGACGTCGAGCTCGTCACCAAGGGTGCCGTCGACGGGAAGAGAACAGCGGCCAGCACGGCCGCGAATGCCGCGTCCACGATGAGCGGGTGCCGGCGCAGCCAGCGGTCCAGCCGCGCCATTCCGCCCCCGCCGGTCGCCACCTGCCGGAGTGTAGGGGTGCGAGGGTCGGGCGCACCTCGTCCGCAGGGATGAACCGCAAGACTCTGCGGGGGGTCGCACGCCAGCGGCGCGCGCGTCAGAGGCCCCGCGTCACCGGCGCGCGCGTCAGGGGCCCCGCGTCACGGGCGCGCGCGTCACTGGCGCGCGCCAGAGGCGCGCGTCGCCGCGTCGGTGCAGTCACCCGGCATCGCGTTGTGGCAGCGATGTCACCGTCGGCCGGGAGAGTGCGACGACGAGGCCCCGACGTCTGTCGCAGCGCCTGTGGTCGCAGCGTCTGTCGTCGCGACCTCTGTCGCGGCGTCCGTAGTTGCGCCGTCTGCAGTCGCGACGTCCGTAGTGCCCATGTCGGTAGTCCGTAGCCTCGACGTCCGTGGTGGCGACCTGACGGCGGCTGATCGACTGAAAAGGCTGTGCGAAATGCGATTCGGCGAGTATTGCCCGTATTGGCCACATCTGCCCCACGCGAACTGACTACGGCAACACGGTGAGCGCGTACTGCGCTTCCACGCCGGCCGCCGCGGCTTTGTCACCACCAGCCCGAGTGCCACGGTGCGGGCACGTGACTGCCGGGCCAACTGATCCGCCGCCGGACTGTCCGCCTGTGTGTTTCAGCGCCTGCTGGTGTCCTCGAGTGCCGTCGAGAAGAAGCCGATCAACCTGTCCGCGAGCTCGGCCGGTGCCTCTTCCGCCATGTGGTGACCGCTGTCGATCGGGCCGCCTGTCAGCGTCGACGCCCATGGCCGCCAGACCTCGAGCACATCGCCGTACAGGTACTCGAGGTCGTCCCTTGTCGACCACAGCACCATGGTCGGGCAGGTGATCATCCGGCCGCCCGCGCGGTCGTCGTCATCGGCCTGCCGGTCCACGCCGAGCCCCGCGCGGTAGTCCTCGAGCATCGCCCGTACCGTCGCGGGATCGCTGACAGCGGCGATGAAGTCAGCGTAGTTGTCCGGTCCCATCCGCTCCGGCCCGCCTCCATACCAGGCGAGCGGATCGGCGATGATGGCGCGCTCAGGCTTGTCGGGCTGCGCGAAGAAGAACCAGTGCCACCACGCCGTCGCGAATCGGGCATCCGCGCGCCGCAACGCTTCCCCGATCGGTACGCAATCGAGAAGAGCGACGGCGGTGACCACGGCGGGTTGGTCGAGCGCCAGACGCTGCGCGACGTAACTGCCCCGGTCATGCCCGGCAACCGAGAAGCGTTCGTGTCCCAGCACCCTCATCAACGCCGCAATGTCGGCGGCCATCGCGCGCTTGGAATACGGGGCGTGATCGTCGGTGGTCGGCGGCTTCGACGATCGGCCGTAGCCGCGAAGGTCGGGGCACACCACTGTGTATCCCGCGCGAACCAACTGCGGCGCAACGCCATACCAAGTGGTGTGAGTTCTCGGGTGACCGTGCAGCAACACCACCGGAGATCCAGCGCCGCCGATCCGCACACGAAGTTCGATCCCGTCCGCGACGGCAACCCGGGTCAGGGTGAAGCCGTCAAAGAATTGCACGGTCGCTCCTGCATGCACGGCCGACGAGGTCCATGGGCGCGAACAATAGTGGATCTCGGCGCCGGGCCTTGGTGCAGGTCTGACACGAAACCGGCCCGAGATCGGCACATTCCTCGCTGATGGCAGCCGGCTCGGTTCTCCATATCGATGAATCTGTCGCCCCCACGCCGGGCGACAGCGACGGGATTTTTCACGCTGATGGGGGTACATCATTGGGCCCGGACATTTCCTCTATCGGGGGCGGCACATGATCCTGCCGTTTGTCGTAGTGTTCGACGATCGATCGCATTCTGGCCCACTCCAGTCGGGCGCCGATCGAAGGCGCCGCGGCTGGCTGCCATCTGAGGTTGGCGCCGGGCGGCCGGAGCTTGCCCACTTGCTGACCCTGATGGCGCATCTATGTGGCATTGCCCTGCAACGCTTTTGAGAAAAGCAACGCCAGTGTCGCCCTTGCCCAAGGGCGGGCAGTGGTGAAGCCGCCAGCGTCGACCGGCGGGTACACGCGTGCTCGCCGCCTCACCATTGAACGTCCCCGAACCTTCGCCAACTCCAATAACCATTCTGTCAAGTCTGTCTGTAAATTTGTGGATAACACCGGCCGTCGGCCGACAATGTGGACCCTTCCTGGACATTCAGCCCACTGTCGGTGGTGCCTGTTACGGTTTTGGTATGTCAGAGCCCGATGTTTTCACCGCCGCCACACGGGTGGTGGATTCGGCGCGGGCCGCTGTTGTTGATATCGCGGGTATCGAGTTCTGGAAGGTCCCGGACGGGGATTTGCTGACGTTGGCGCGGGAGGTGGAGCACCTGGCCCGCCTGGTGCACACCGCGCAGGTCCACCTGGCTGGGGAGGTCGACACCCGCGGCATCGCCGCCGCGCACGGCGCGTCGTCGGCGGCAGCGCTGCTGCGCACGACCCTGGGGGTGTCCCACGGTGACGCCAAAGCGATGGTCGGCACCGCCGCGGTGGTGCTGCCGCGGGATGTGCCCTCCGGTGGTGAACTCCCCCCGGCGCTGCCCGTCTTGGCGGACGCGTTGGCGGAGGGCGGTTTGGGGGTGGCGCAGGCCCGGACCATCGTGACCACGATGCGCAAACTCCCCGCCCACGTCGATGACGCCACCCGGGATCTGGTGGAAGAGCAGTTGGTGGAGCAGGGTCGGGTGACCGAGCCGGCACCGTTCGCGGTGTTCGCCCGGGCGATCCTGCTGACCCTGGACCAGGACGGGAAGGACTTCGACCAGGACCCACCGGCCGAGCACATGGAGTTCAGCTTCGGCACCCGCAACCCCAACACCGGGCTGACCCGGATCACCGGGCAGGTCGACGACCTCAGCGTCGAGATCATCCACCAGGCCATCGACACCCTGTCCAAACCCCGACCCG